>Ga0207421_10000921_pt1 | contig 38174 bp, 42 predicted proteins | sample SodLakKL_010_SED_4_FD_187542 | JGI IMG/M metagenome (GOLD analysis project Ga0207421, IMG submission 187542) | Alkaline sediment microbial communities from Lake Tanatar, Kulunda Steppe, Russia - 8KL_010_SED (SPAdes) (version 2) | ecosystem: Environmental > Aquatic > Non-marine Saline and...
CTGCCCGAGGAGATTCCAGAACCCGACCGCACCTACCTGGCCCTGGCCAGCTACAACATCGGCCGCGGCCACGTGCTGGACGCCCGCGAGCTGGCCCGGGAACTCGGCAAGAACCCGGACTCCTGGGAGGACATGCAGGAAATTCTGCCGCTGAAGGCGGACAAGCGCTATTACCCCCGCACCCGCTACGGCTACGCACGTGGGTACGAGCCGGTGCACTTCGTGCAGCGCATTCGCAACTATCGAGACGTGATCAGCGCCTCGATCGACTGAGGTAGCAGGGATCCCTACCCCTGGTGCTGGGCACCGAGCCCCTGAAACATCTGACGAAGGTCAACCGTTGAACGCTCGCCGATGGCGGCAAAGTTCTCATCCAGCCAGCAGGTGACGGTTTCACGGCCGAGATCGCGCAGCTTGGTAAGAAACTCCCATTCGACATTCATCTTCGATGAAGCCCCCAGCGGTTTCAGCTCCGCCTGGTTTTCCACGACGTGCACCCGCACCTGACGATATTCATCGGCCGATAGCTTACCCTGGCGGATAAGCCGGTCGACGAAGTCGATACCGCGCAGTTCCTTGAGCAGGCTGCTGTTGAAACTGATCTCGTTCATCCGGTTCTGTATGTCCTGGGAACTCCTTGGCGCCCCCTTGCGCTCGATCGGATTGATCTGAATCACCACGATATCGTTGGTATCGTTCTCGGCGTGGAACGGAAACAGTGCCGGATTCCCCATGTAACCGCCGTCCCAGTAGGGCACGCCGTCGATCTCGACCGCCCGGTAGAGATGGGGCAGACAGGCCGAGGCCATCAGCATATCCACCGTCAATTCCTCTCGGGGGAAGACCTTGACGTTGCCGCTCTCCACGTTGGTAGCCGAAACGAACAGTTTGAACGCCGTGCATTTACGTACCATGTCGAAATCGATGCACTTCTCCACCATGTCACGTAATGGATTGATGTTCATGGGATTCAGCTGATAGGGAGAAGCCACACGGGAAAGCGCATCCAGCGCGTGATAAACAGGATTGTTCCCCAGCCCCCAGTTGCCGATCAGAACGTCATAGGGCGTGCGTTTCAACATGCTGTTCTTCGCACCGTCACCCATGCATCGCCAAAAATTCTCTAGGGCCACGCGCCCGCCCTCGGGGCCATCTCGGGTGAAGCCATCGGCCATCGCTACCGCGTTCATCGCCCCCGCAGAGGTGCCCGACACCCCGGCGATGCGCAAGCGTCCGTCCTCAAGAATCCGATCCAGAACCCCCCAGGTGAAAGCGCCATGCGCACCTCCGCCCTGAAGGGCGAGGTTAATGGGTTTGGGTTTCTGTACCATGTGATCGGTCCTGTTGGGTGATGGATAGCCCGGGCATAGCGGCCGACAAGAGGGTCACGGAAGTGGCCGGACCCTCGAGCTATCCACAGTATGGAGACAGGACGGAGGGGGTATCTGTACGTTAACGGACATAGCGCCCTGCCAGACTCTTCAGGTCCCGCAGAAGGGTCCGAACTGGTAGAAGCGCCGGCACTGGAACTCGGCCTCGCAGGACGACAGCTGTGACTGGTAGCGGCTGGAACGGGCAGCGACCTGGCTGGCCGCCCGCTGCACGGCGGGCTTGCTGCGGTAGCTGCCGCGCCGATAGCCGCCTGCCCCTTCATGGTAGGCCAGGTAGAGATGCTCGGGGTTGTGAAGGGAGATACCCGTCTGGCGGCGAGTTCGCTCGTTGTACCAGCCGATGAAGTCGGTGGCATGTTTCATGTGGCTGCGCCGGGCAAGCGTTCCGCCGGCATCGTCGCGATACTCGCCCCACACCGGATCCAGGGCCTGGGCATAGCCCCGCGCCGAGGAGGGCCTCGGCCCCGGGATAAACCCCAGGTAGCGTTTACGAGGCGGACGCACGTGGCTCTGGAAAGAGGACTCCTGCTGGATGAAGGCCAACTGGGTGGCGATGGGCGTGCCCCACTCCTGCTCCGACGCACGGGCGTAGTCATACCACCTGGGCTGGTCGCGGAAAATCTCGCAGATGTTGCTCTGATCCTGCGGAGGCGACGGCGCCATCATCGCACAGCCGCTGACCAGCAGACCGACTCCCGTCGCCAGCAGCAAGCGCCCTGCACGGACTCCCCGGTTGTTTCCGACGCGTGCTCTCATCCCGCCTCCCGCCTGCATGTTTCGACTCGGCCGGCATCCGCCACCGGGTTCAGTTCAGGACCGCGCGAATCTTCTCCGCGGCGGCGGCCAGTTCCTCGGCCGGCGCCATCTCCAGCCCCAGCACCCGGATATCCTCCATCGCATCGAGCGGCGTCAGATGAATATGCACATGGGGCACCTCCAACCCTACCACCAGCAACCCCACTCGCTTGCAGGGGAAGGCGCGTTTGATCGCCTTGGCCACCCACCGAGAAACACGCATCAGGTGAGCATAGAGCGGATCGGGAAGATCGTCCCAGTGGTCGATCTCCTCGCGGGGAATCACCAGCACGTGCCCGGGCTTCATCGGTTGAATGGTCATGATAACCACACACTGATCGTCCTCATGGACGAAATGGCCGGGGATCTCTCCCTGCATGATACGACTGAAGACACTTGCCATGGACCCTCTCCTGACGATGGGGACGCAAAGCCACTGCGCAGGGACTGCAGTGACGACACGAAACCGGTATGCTGAGAACGCAACACCCCTCAGTACGGAGCAGAATACACGATCGATCATTCATTCCAAGCCAGCACGGAGGTTCACATGAAGGTCTATAAACCTGAATGGCGGTGCACGTTTAGCGTAAACGAAGGCGCGGATGAATCAGCCAGCTGGAAGGAACGAATCGCCTGGCAGCTGAGAGAGTTCGCCAACCGGCTCGACGGCGGCGGCAGGACCCTGAAGATCGACTGCGACGTCTCCCCCGCAGTGAGCCGGGAGGAGATCGATACCTGCATGGGCAAGGGCTTTGCCGTGACCCAGAACCTGCTTACCCAGTTGGCCCAACAGGCCGCCTGCGAGGACGTCATGCGCAATGCCAAGGCCGAACTGTTTGCGGAAGAGGAATATCAGCGGCACTGACACGCGCCGTCGCAGCCGCGTGGCATCCCTACGCCCCATCCGGTAGACCGGATGGGGCGTCTTCTATTGGTGGCCCGCCGGATGCACCCGGAGACGCGGCATGCCATCCTTGGACCCTTGCTCGCCACCGGGTCGTGACGCCATGCCGCTTGCCATCAGCCTGATTGCCCCCTCCTCCTTCACCCCGGAAGATGCCATCGGGCATGGCGTGGAAGGCCTCGAGTCCCTCGGAGTGAGGGTGCACCGGCCTGCGCTGCTGCAGCGACGAACCCGCTATCTGGCGGGGGATAGGGAGTGGCGCCTGACCCAGCTCCATGCAGCCCACGAGGACCCCGACACCCAGGCGGTGTGGGCGGTGCGCGGCGGCTTCGGCTGTGCGCAGCTGGCGGAACACATCGACTGGGCAAGACTGGCCCAGCGCCCCAAGCCGCTGATCGGCTACTCCGATCTCACCGCTCTACTCCACCAGTACCATCTCCGCGGACTGCCAGCGATCCACGGTCCGGTAGTCAAGGCCGCGGGCCAGTTGCTGCAGGCTCCCCCTGAGGTAAGCGCCATCATTCGCGACCAGTTCGAGGAGACCCTCACTCTGATCCGCGGCCCGGCATGCCTGGATTACCCCCTTGCCCCCTGGGGCGAGGCTCCGGCGAGACTCGAGGGCCCGGTGGTAGGTGGCAATCTCGTCACCCTGGCGAGCCTGACCGGTACCCCGCTTGCCTTTCGGGCGCCGCCAGGCGCCCTGGTGATCCTCGAGGATATCGGCGAGCCTTACTACCGACTGGAGCGGGCCCTCTGGCAGCTGGTCGGGGCCGGGGCCCTGGATGAGGCCGCCGCCGTCTGCCTGGGCACCTTCGAGGGGTGTCGGGGCGTCGATGATACCCCGCTGGAGGCCATCATCGCCGAGACCCTCGCCCCCCGAGGCATACCGCTCTACCACGGCCTACCCGTGGGCCACGGCCTGCACAATCGCCCCTGGCGCTATGGTGCCTCCGGCGTCATCGAAGGCTCTCGCTTGACGATCGCGGAATGAGTCGCCGCCCCATCGGGGTCTCGTCACCGTACCGAGGATGCTCCATTAGAGGATTATCGCCATCTTGCGCCGATCTTCGCCGATCTTCAGCCAGGGGTTGCCGCCGGTCCAAAGGCCGGGTACCATGCGACACATTGGCACTTTATTGCATTGCAGCATGTGTGATCCGCACCAAGAAAACCGTGAGGTAACCCCATGGGAACTCTATCGAAGTTATTCCTTGCCTGCTGCCTGTCAGGCGCGATGACCCTCGGTACCCAGGCAGTCATGGCCCATGAGGCAGAAACTCAGGAAGGCATCGCTTCCTTCTACCATGACAAGTTTCATGGCCGAACCACCGCCAGCGGCGAGTCCTTCGACCAGAACCAGCTGACCGCCGCCCATCCCGATCTGCCCTTCGGCACCGAGGTGGTGGTGACCCGGCCCGATACCGGGCGGGAGGTCACGGTGGTGATCAACGACCGCGGCCCCTTCGTAAAGGGGCGCATCATCGATCTTTCCAAGCGCGCTGCCCGTGAGCTGGGCATACTCAACCACGGCCTCGCGCCAGTGATCATCACCGCCATCAACTGAGACGGCGGTACCACGCGGCAGTCACCTGCCGCCGGAGATCTGGTTGGCGAAGTCGTGGTTGACGTCGCGATGCTCGGCTTCGTCGGCCCGCACCGCCACGACCACCTCGCGGAGTCGCGCATCCGCCGGCAACTTCCAGTAGTCGATGGCAATCTGCGGCGCCGGGATGTTCTCGTACTTGCCGCTATCAATGCCCTCGAGATACTCGGTATAGCTGACTACCGCCTCCTCCTCGAGATAGCCCACCACCCGGTGGGCCGTCTGGCTTGAACACAGGTAGAGCAGGAAGAAGAGGTTGTAGAACGCCCCCTGGGCCAGCACGATGAGGCCCCGCTCCAGCCGGGAGGGTTGCGCCACCTCGATGAAGGTCATCAGATGCATCCGCTCGTTCTCGGCCTCGTCGAGCAGGGTGCGGATCCAGCCATCGTCGCCCTTCAGTTTCCGCAGCGCGCGGAGGTGCTGCAACGTTCCACCCACCATGCCCGGCACGGCCGCTACCGTCTCCAGCACCACAGCGCGATGGCCATAGCGACCGGCGAAGAACAGATCGGCAAAGAAGCGCATGAACCGCACCAGCCGGAAGGCGAACCAGTCGGAGGCCCCCTTGGGACGATGGTGGCGGCGAAGTGGCGTTTCGGTCGACGATGACGCCTCACTGGAACTCATGCAGCACTCTCCTTGGATCGGTTGGCTGGGCAGTGGCAAGGCCCGACGGGGACCGGATTGACACCTTTCACGGACTGCCGATATGCCGGGGGGTTCCTCTCGCCGGGGACGGCCCGAGCGGTCAGCTCGCGGCGTCGAGCCGATCCTGGGTCCGCGTCTCGAAGTCACGCGCATCATGGCGCTCATGCAACTGGGTCTCTGGCTCGCCAAAGGTGCGGTTGACCATGCGCCCGCGCTGAACCGCCGGGCGCGCATCTATCTCGCTGGCCCAGCGCTGCAGGTTCAGGTACTGCTGAACCTGAAGAAACTCATCGGCGTCATACAGCCTGCCCAGTGCCAACTGGCCGTACCAGGCCCAGTTGGCGATATCCGCAATGGTGTATTCCTCTCCTCCAAGGTACCGGCTCTCCGCCAGCCGACGATCCAGCACATCCAGCTGTCGCTTGACCTCCATGGCGAAGCGATCGATGGGATATTCGAGCTTCTCCGGGGCATAGGCGTAAAAGTGCCCGAACCCGCCGCCCAGGTAGGGGGCGCTGCCCATCTGCCAGAACAACCAGTTGAGGGTCTCGGTCCTGACGGCATGGTCGCTCGGCAGGAACTCCCCGAACCTTTCTGCCAGGTAGAGCAGGATCGCACCCGATTCGAACACCCGAGTGGGCGGAGTGGTGGCGTGATCCATCAATGCCGGGATCTTGGAGTTTGGGTTCGCCTCGACGAAGCCGCTGCCGAACTGGTCGCCCTCGGTGATGCGAATCAGCCAGGCATCATACTCGGCGCCGGTGAGACCCAGCGCCAGCAGCTCCTCCAGCATCACCGTGACCTTGACTCCGTTGGGCGTGCCCATGGAGTAGAGCTGCAGCGGATGCTTCCCGACCGGCAGCACCGCGTCGTGGGTGGGGCCGGCGACAGGCCGGTTGATGCTGGCGAACTTGCCGCCGCTGGGCTGCTCCCACTGCCAGATCCGGGGCGGAACGTAGGCGTTCTGGTCGCTCATGGTGGCTCCTCAGCGAATGAATATTCAGCGCGCACCATACCCTGCCACGTCAGGCGCTTCGAGCCCCGGCCAGTCAACGCCCGCCACCCCTAGACGCAGACAGCCGCCCTTGGGCGGCTGTCTGCGGAAGGTGTTTGGGCCTGTCTCGTCTATCCGTTTATTCAGACAAGCGACAGGCTGGTACCGGCGGTCGGACTCGAACCGACAAGGGGTTGCCCCCGGTGGATTTTGAATCCACTGCGTCTACCAATTCCGCCACGCCGGCAACGCGGAAGGCATTATACGTGGGCCCGGCAGCAGGTCAATCTCGGGCCTGACTTCGCGCCATCGAGCCGGTATCCTAGGCGGCTTGCCCCGAGCCACCGGATCCCGATACCGCCCATGCAGCGCGCCGACTTTCACTTCGAGCTCCCCGACGAGCTGATCGCCCGCTATCCCTCCGAGCAGCGCACCGACTGTCGGCTGCTATGCGTCGACGCCAAGAGCGGCGAGTTTGACCACCGCCGCTTCCCGGATCTGCTTGAACTGCTCGAGCCCGGCGACCTTCTGGTATTCAACGACACTCGTGTGATCCCGGCGCGGCTGCACGGCCACAAGGCCAGCGGCGGCCGGGTGGAGATGCTACTGGAACGCCCCCTGGATGCGCACCGCGGCCTTGCCCACCTGCGTTCGAGCAAGTCGCCGAAACCCGGTACCGAGCTGATCTTCGAGGGCGACGTGCGCGCCGTGGTGGAGGGACGTCGCGACGCCCTGTTCGAGCTGCGCTTCCTGGGCGAGACACCGCTGATCGAGTTGCTGGAGGAGCACGGCCATATGCCGCTGCCGCCCTATATCGACCGGGCGGACGAGCGCAGCGACCGCGATCGCTACCAGACCGTCTATGCTCGCCGTGACGGCGCCGTGGCGGCTCCCACCGCCGGACTGCACTTCGACGAGCCGCTGCTCGAGGCGCTGGCCGCCAAGGGGGTGGAGCGCGCCTTCGTCACCCTCCACGTGGGGGCAGGCACCTTCCAGCCGGTGCGCGTCGACGACATCCGCGAGCACGTGATGCACAGCGAGTGGCTGGAGGTGGACGAGACCACCTGCGAGCAGGTGCGCACCGCCCGGGCCCTTGGCAAACGCGTCATCGCCGTGGGCACCACCAGCGTACGCTGCCTGGAGAGCGCCTGCGCCAAGAGCGATAGCGGCGAGATCGCGCCCTACACCGGCGAGACCGACATCTTCATCTACCCGGGCTACCAATGGCGCTGCGTCGACGCCCTGATCACCAACTTTCACCTGCCGGAATCCACCCTGCTGATGCTGGTTGCCTCCTTCGCCGGGTACGACACGACTCTCGAGGCCTACCGCGAGGCGGTGGCAGAGCGCTACGCCTTCTTCAGCTATGGCGACGCCATGTTCCTGACCCGCTGACCCGCCGGGACCCTTGACGCTCCTGCAGAAACACGAGACTTCCATGCGAAACGAATGCTTCATGACCTTCGAGCGGCTGGCCAGCGATGGCCGGGCGCGCCGCGGACGCCTCAGCTTCCCGCGCGGCACCGTGGAGACCCCCGCCTTCATGCCGGTGGGCACCTACGGCACCGTCAAGGGAATGACCCCGGTGTCGGTCGAGGAGATCGGCGCCGAGATCATTCTGGGCAATACCTTCCACCTGTGGCTGCGGCCCGGCACGGAGGTGATCGAGGCCCACGGCGACCTCCACGATTTTGCCCAGTGGCAGAAGCCAATTCTCACCGACTCCGGCGGCTTCCAGGTCTTCTCGCTCGGCGCCATGCGCAAGATCACCGAGCAGGGCGTGCATTTCCGCTCGCCGGTGGACGGCGCCAAGGTGTTCATGGGGCCCGAGGAGTCCATGGCCGTGCAGCGCTCGCTGGGCTCCGATGTGGTGATGATCTTCGACGAGTGCACCCCCTACCCGGCCACCGAGAAGGAGGCCGCCTTCTCCATGGAGCGCTCCCTGCACTGGGCACAGCGCTCCCGGGACGCCCACGGCAGCTCGCCCTCGGCACTGTTCGGCATCATCCAGGGAGGCATGTACCCGGAACTGCGAGAGCAGTCGCTCAAGGGGCTGATGGAGATCGGCTTCGACGGCCTGGCCATCGGCGGCCTGTCGGTGGGCGAGCCCAAGGAGGAGATGCTTCGGGTGCTGGACTACCTGCCCGCCTGGATGCCGGAAGACAAGCCACGCTACCTGATGGGGGTGGGCAAGCCAGAGGATCTGGTGGAAGGCGTGCGCCGTGGAGTCGACATGTTCGACTGCGTGATGCCCACCCGCAACGCCAGAAACGGCCACCTGTTCACCGCCGAAGGTACGGTGAAGATCCGCAACGCCAAGCACCGCCACGACACCCGGCCGCTGGAGGAGGGCTGCGACTGCTACACCTGCCAGCACTTCTCCCGGGGCTACCTGCACCACCTGGATCGCTGCGGCGAGATGCTTGGCTCGATGCTCAACACCATCCACAACCTGCGCCACTATCAGCGCCTGATGGCCGGTTTGCGCGGTGCCATCGAAGCGGGTACATTGGCGAACTTCGTGGAAGGCTTCTATGCGCGGCGCGGCCTGCCGGTGCCTCCCACTCCGAATTGATAACGGTCGGCAACGCTCCCCCAAGGGGCGCTGCCGGCCACCACTGCCCCGCCTTGGCACGGCAGTCAACCTTACCCACCCCCATAAGGAGACACCAACCCATGCTGGACTTCTTTATCTCTCCGGCCTACGCCCAGGATGCCGCTGCCGGCAGCGGCATGGCCCAGATCGTCATGCTGGTCGGCTTCGTTGCCATCTTCTACTTCCTGCTGTGGCGCCCCCAGGCCAAGCGTGCCAAGCAGCACAAGCAGCTGATCAGCGGGCTCTCCAAGGGAGACGAGATCGTCATCGGTGGCGGCGTGCTGGGTCGCATCACCAAGGTGAGCGACGAGAGCGAGTTCCTGACCATGGAGATCGCCGAGGGCACCCAGATCAGCGTGCAGAAGAACGCCGTGGCGGCGGTACTGCCCAAGGGCACCATCAAGGCCATCTGAAACGTGTCCTTCCGGCCCCGCCCCTCGGCGGGGCCGTCCTTGATCGCCGCGGCAACCCCGTGGCGATCATGACATTTAGAAGACGTCATCTTCCTAACGTCCGCAACGCACGTTGTCAGCAAACGTTGTCAGCAACCTGAGGGCAGGGCTCGCATGCTCAACCGTTACCCAATGTGGAAGTATCTGCTGATACTGATCGTTCTCGCCGTCGGCGTGGTCTACTCGCTGCCCAACCTCTATCCCGAAGACCCGGCGGTACAGATAAGTAGCGGCCGAGGCGACGCCACCCTCGATCAGCGCCAGCTCGAGCGCATTCAGGACTCGCTGCGCGAGGCAGGTATCACCATCAAGGCCGTGGAGATCAGCGAGAACAGCGTTCTGATCCGTCTCGACGACCCCGACGAGCAGCTCCAGGCCCGCGACCGCATCGCCGCCATGCTCGACGAGGACTTCGTCGTGGCACTGAATCTCGCCGAATCCACCCCGCGCTGGCTGCAGGCGCTCTCTGCCTCGCCCATGACGCTCGGCCTCGACCTGCGCGGCGGCGTGCACTTCCTGCTGGAGGTGGACATGGATGCCGCGGTGACTCAGCGCCTGGAGGTCAACGCCAGCGCCATGCGCGAGCAGCTGCGCAGCGAACGGATCCGCTATCGCGGCACCGAGATCGAAGAGCGCACCCTGACGCTGACCTTCACCAACGAGGAGGACCGCGACGCAGCCCGACGACTGATCAGCCGCGAATTTCGCGACTTTGACTACCAGGATGTCGGTGACGGCCGAGGCGCCGCGCTGGCCATGACCCTCACCGACCAGGCGGTCAACGAGATACAGGACTACGCGGTTAACCAGAACCTCACCACCCTGCGCAACCGGGTGGACGAGCTGGGCGTCGCCGAGCCCATGGTGCAGCGCCAGGGGCCGGATCGCATCGTGGTAGAGCTGCCCGGCGTGCAGGACACCGTGGCCGCCAAGCGGGTGGTGGGCGCCACCGCCAACCTGGAGTTTCGCCTCGAGGCGCGCCCCGACACCCCGGACCTCGAGACCGAGAGCTTCCCGTTCCGCAACGACCCGGCCCGCAGCGCCGACCTGATGCGCGATGTGATCATCACCGGTGACAGCGTCTCCAGCGCCAGCCGCAGCTTCGATGAGAGCGGCCGCCCCCAGGTCAACATCAACCTGGACGGCACCGGCGGCACCCTGATGAACCGCGCCACCCGCACCAATATCGGTCGCAACATGGCGGTGCTGTTCATCGAGCACAAGACTCGCGACAGCGTGGAAGTCGTCGACGGCGAAGAGGTCATCGTCCGCGAGCCCTACACCGAGCGCGGTCTGATCAGCCTGGCCACCATCCAGAGCGCCCTGGGCAACAGCTTCCGCATCACCGGGCTCGACTCGCCGACGGAGGCCGCCGAGCTTGCCCTGCTATTACGCTCGGGCTCGCTGGCTGCCCCCATCTACTTCGTGCAGGAGCGTACCATCGGCCCGAGCCTGGGCGCGGAGAACATCAAGCGCGGCGTCATGTCGGTGCAGATCGGCCTGCTGCTGGTAGTGCTGTTCATGCTGATCCGCTACAAGGTGTTCGGCGTGATTGCCAACGTGGCGCTGGCCCTCAACCTGACGCTGCTGATGGCAGCCATGTCCATGCTAGGCGCCACCCTCACCCTGCCCGGCATCGCCGGCATCGTGCTGACGCTGGGCATGGCAGTAGACGCCAACGTATTGATATTCGAACGAATACGCGAGGAGTTGCGCGGCGGACTGTCGGTACAGCAGGCGATTCACGCCGGCTATGAGCGCGCCTTCACCTCCATCGTCGACGCCAATATCACCACCCTGCTGGTGGCGGTGATCCTGTTCTCGATCGGCACCGGGCCGGTCAAGGGCTTCGCGGTAACCCTGTCGCTGGGAATCATCACGTCGCTGTTCACCGCCCTGCTGGTGACCCGCGGGATGGTGAACCTCGTCTACGGCGGCAAGCCGGTCAAGAAGCTCTGGATATAAGAGGTGGTAATGAAAACCCTCATCAACCGACAGTTCGACTTCATGGGCAAGCGCCGGATCGCCTTCGCGATCTCGGCCGCACTGATCCTGGTGTCGATCGTCTCGCTGCTGTTCCAGCAGCTCAACCTGGGGCTGGACTTCACCGGCGGCACCCTGGTGGAGGTCCGCTACGCCGTGGCGCCCTCTCTGGAGGCCGTGCGCCAGACCCTGGAGGCCGCCGAGTTCCGTGACGTCTCGGTTCAGACCTTCGGCGCCTCCACCGAGGTACTGATCCGACTGCAGCAGGCCTTCGACCCAGAGGTCGGTGACCAGGTGGTGCAGCTGCTTCGTTCGGGTGGTGAAAGCGTCGAGCTGATCCGCGCGGAGTTCGTCGGCGCCCAGGTGGGTGAGCAGTTGCGCGATCAGAGCGGCCTGGGCCTGCTGGTGGCGCTGGGCATCGTGATGCTCTATGTGGCGTTTCGCTTCCAGTACAAGTTCGCCATCGGCGCTCTTCTGGCATTGATGCACGACGTGATCATCGTGGTCGGCATTTTCTCGCTGTTCCAGCTGGACTTCGATCTCACCGTGCTGGCCGCCCTGCTGGCGGTGATCGGCTACTCCCTCAACGACACCATCGTGGTCTACGACCGCATCCGCGAGACGATTCGCAAGTCGCGCATCGACGACATGCCGGCGATCTTCAACGAAGCGATCAACCTGACCCTGTCACGCACGCTGGCGACGTCCGGTACCACCCTGCTGGTACTGATGGCGCTGCTGCTGCTGGGCGGTGACATGATCCACTACTTCTCGATCGCCCTGATCATCGGCGTGGTGGCCGGCACCTTCTCCTCCATCTACGTGGCCGCGGCCCTGCTGATCGCCGTCAAGCTGCAGCGTGTGGACCTGATGCCGCCCAAGAAGGAGGATGCCGAGGCCGAGGAGGAGCTGCCTTAACAGCAGCTGGAAGCTGGATAGCAGCCTGCAAACGAAACCGCCCCCGCAGCAAGGCTGCGGGGGCGGTTTTTCTTCCAGCTTCAGGCTTCGCGCTTTCCGCTTAGAAGTGCGGCTTGAGCTGCTGCACCAGGGCCTTGTAGAGGCGCGGGCCGGCGGCCATCAGCTGCCCCTCCGCCTCGACCTTGGGCTGACCGTCGGGGGTACCCATGAGCGCACCGGCTTCCTTCAACAGCAGGCTGCCGACATGCATATCCTGCTCCTCCAGGCCCAGCACGAAGGCGGCATCGGCACGACCGGCGGCCAGCTCTGCCAGGTCCAGCAGGCCGCTACCCGTGGCGCGCTGCACCTCGATGACCGGGCCGAGCTGCTGAACCAGCGTCAGGTAGGACGGCAGGTGGCGAGTGCGCAGCCAGGTCTCGGGCAGCCCCATGGCGATGCGCGCCCCCTCCACCACCAGGGTCTTGGGCACGCGAATGCGTTTGCCATTGTGCTGGGCACCCCGGCCTCGGCTGGCCAGGTACTCATCATCGCTGAAGGGGCAGATCACCACCGCATGCTCCGGACGCCCCTTGACCAGGCAGACCACCGACAGGGCAAAGCCCGATGCGGCCACGCCGAGGTTGGAGTAGCCATGGAAGGGTTCGATCTTCCAGAGGGTATCGGCGCCTTCACCCTCTCCGGCACGATGGGGAGTGAAGCGGCCGGCGACGCCGTGATGGGGGTAGCCGCGCGCGAGCTGACGAACAATCAGGGTCTCGGCATTGCGGGCGGCGTCATCGAGCAGACCGTCGAGGCTGCTCTCTTCGTGGGCATTCTCGATACGTTCGCGAATGCGCAGAAATTGTTCGCCGGCGCTGCGCGCGGCACGCAGCGCATATTGGACCATCGGATGCATGATCGGGCCTTGAGGAGTCGGTGGTGTTAAAGAACGGGGGTGTTCACGGAAACTGTTCAATGAAACTGTCGGCGCGAATCCTATCAGACCCTGTCCGATTGCGCCACGCCGGCGCAAGGCTGACCCGGGGCAGGCCCTCATCAACATGCTAGACTTCTCGGCCCAAATTCATCGGCCCAGATTCATCGGCCCGTATTATTTCGCCTCGATTTGTTCCGCCCCAGGAAGCCCACCATGCTCGACCGCATCCGTTTCGTCCTGATCGGCACCAGCCATCCCGGCAATATCGGCGCCGCCGCCCGCGCCATGCACAACATGGGGGCTTCCGACCTGGCCCTGGTAGCACCACGCTGTACCGCCGTTACCGCCGACAGCATCTCCCGGGCCTCAGGCGCCGATCATCTGGTCAACGGCGCCCAGGTCGTGGAGACCCTGGAGCAGGCGGTGGCCGACTGCACCCTGGTGGTGGGCGCGAGCGCTCGCTCGCGCACCCTGCCCTGGCCGATGATCACGCCCCGAGACCTGGGGGCTCGCCTGCCAGGTGAACTGGCCGACCGCGAAGCGCGGGTGGCGCTGGTCTTCGGGCGCGAGGACAGCGGCCTGACCAACGCCGAGCTGCAGCGCTGCCATGCCCACGTGCATATCCCCACCAATCCGGACTTCAGCTCCCTGAACCTGGCAGCCGCGGTGCAGGTGCTGGCCTACGAGTGCCGCCTGGCCTGGCTGGCCGGACAGGAGTCGCAACGCGAGGAGCCCGCGCAACCGCTGGCCAATCATGCGGAGCTGGAACACTATTTCACCCACCTGGAGCGCACCCTGGTCACCATCGGCTTCCATGACCCGGCCATGCCGCGTCAGCTGATGGCACGCCTGCGCCGATTCACGCTCAGGGCACGCCCGGAGCGCATGGAACTCAACATCCTGCGCGGCATCCTCTCCGATACCGAGAAGCTCGCCGCGGAGCGCAGCGGCAACAAGGTCCGGCATCGCGAAGAATAACCAGGGGGCGGGCCATGTCCTGGCCGGTTAACGGCGACGCCGCGCCTTGAAGGCGGCACTTCCCGCCCCCAATAATGAAGGATATCCCGGCGACCGACGGCCTAAGGCTCCGCTCTCCCTCCCACCACCTCAGCCAAGGACCGCTGCATGTTTCAACGCCTGCGCGAGGACATCAACAGCGTTTTCGACCGCGATCCCGCGGCCCGCAACTTCCTGGAAGTGTTGACCAACTACCCCGGTCTCCACGCCCTGCTGATTCACCGGCTCAGCCACTGGCTGTGGCGAAAGAACCTCAAGTGGCTGGCTCGTACCATCTCCAGCTTCTCGCGCTGGCTGACCGGAGTGGAGATACACCCCGGGGCCAGCATCGGTCGGCGATTCTTCATCGATCACGGCATGGGGGTGGTGATCGGAGAGACTGCCGAAGTGTGGGACGACGTCACCCTCTACCAGGGAGTGACTCTGGGCGGCACCAGCTGGAACAAGGGCAAGCGCCACCCCACTCTGGAGGATGGCGTGATCGTCGGCGCCGGGGCCAAGATCCTCGGCCCCTTCAGCGTCGGGGCCGGCGCCAAGATCGGCTCCAATGCCGTGGTCACCAAGGAGGTACCCGCCGGCGCCACCGTGGTCGGCATCCCCGGAAAGATCGTCAAGCGCACCGAGCCCGACGACGCCGAAGTGCTGGAGGTAGACCCCGAGCGTCGCGAGGCCATGCGGCGTAAGTTCGGCTTCGACGCCTATGGCATCAGCGAGGACATGCCCGATCCGGTGGCGCGCTCCATTCAGGCGATACTCGATCACATGCACGCCGTGGACGAGCGCATCGAGCGCATGTGCCAGACACTGCGCAAGGTCGACGCCAGCTACCGTGACGGTCGGCTGCCGGAGCTGCGCGACGAGGACTTCGCCGATATCCTCGACGATGGCGACCCCTGCGCCACGCCGGAGAAGGCACCTGCGCCAAAAACCGCACCTGCCACAGAAAACGGTGACGACAGTCGCGGGCCTAATGGTTGACCATCACGCTAGGTCTTTACCATAATGCCTCTCCGATCGCACTTCCCTGCGGAGTGCCCGTTCACCGACCGCCGCTCGGCGCCGAGGTTGCAATGCGCCTGACCACCAAGGGACGCTATGCCGTCACCGCCATGCTCGATCTGGCCATGCATGCCCAGTCGGGGCCGATCTGCCTGGCCGACATCTCGAAGCGCCAGGAGATCTCGCTCTCCTATCTGGAGCAGCTCTTCGCGCGACTGCGCCGAGCCGAACTGGTGGAGAGCGTACGCGGCCCCGGCGGTGGCTACCTGCTGGCGTGTGCGCCCGACACCATCTCGGTGGCTCGGGTGATCGATGCGGTGGACGAGTCGGTGGATGCGACCCGCTGTGGCGGCCTCTCGGATTGCCAGCAGGGAGATACCTGCCTGACCCACCATCTGTGGTGCGAGCTCTCCGAACAGATCCACGGCTTTCTGGAAGGCATCACCCTGGGGCAGCTGGCCGATCGCCAGCAGGTCCAGCAGATCGCCAGCCGCCAGCGCGACCGCCTGGACGGCAACGACGTTTTTGCCTCGGCGCCCTGATGGCGCCCCACCGAGCGACACGACACCCGAGTCCATGACCACACCCGTCTATCTCGATTATGCCGCCACCACGCCCGTCGACCCACGCGTCGCCGAGCTGATGAGCCGCCATCTGACCCTCGACGGCATCTTCGCCAACCCGGCGTCGCGCAGCCATATGCCGGGCTGGCAGGCCGAGCAGGCGGTGGAGAACGCCCGTCGCCAGGTCGCCGATCTGATCAATGCCGACCCCCGCGAGATCGTCTGGACCAGCGGGGCCACCGAGGCCGACAACCTGGCGCTGATCGGCTATCTTCGCGCCAACCGCCACCGTGGTCGCCATCTGATCACCTCAATCGTCGAGCACAAGGCGGTGGTAGACACCGCCAAGGCGCTGGAGACGGAGGGCTTCGAGGTGACCTGGCTCGCACCGGGGCGCAACGGATGTATAGCGCCGCAGCAGCTGCACGAGGCGATGCGCGCGGACACCGTACTGGTGTCGCTGATGGCGGTGAACAACGAGCTGGGGGTGATCCAGGACATGGCAGCGCTTGCCGAGGTGGCCCACGCCGGCGGTGCGCTGTTCCACGTCGACGCCGCCCAGGCGGTGGGCCGCCTGGATCTGGACGTGAAGCGTCTGGGCATCGACCTGATGTCGCTTTCCGGCCACAAGGCCTACGGCCCCAAGGGCATCGGGGCGCTCTACGTGAAGCGCCACCCTGACATCCGGCTCGAGGCGATGATTCACGGCGGCGGTCATGAGCGTGGCATGCGTTCAGGCACTTTGGCCACTCACCAGATCGTCGGCATGGGCGAGGCCTTCGCCCTGGCTGGCGACGAGGGCGAGGCCGACCAGGTGCGCATCGCGTCCCTGCGTGACCGGCTGCTCGACGGCCTGACAGATTTCGAAGGCATCCATCGCAATACCGCCATCGACGTGGCGGTGCCCAACATCCTCAACCTCGCCTTCGAAGGGGTTGACGGCGAATCGCTGCTGATGGCGCTGCGCGACGTGGCGCTCTCCACCGGTTCCGCCTGCAACTCGGCGAGCGTTGAGCCATCCTATGTATTGAAGGCCATCGGTCTGCCGCGCGAGCTCGCGCTCGCCTCGCTGCGTTTCAGCTTCGGGCGCTTCACCACCGACGCCGATATCGACACGGCACTTTCCGCCCTGCGCCACGCCCTGACCGGGCTGCGCCGCCAGGCGATCTGAGCCAGCGCGCCCCAACCACCGATTCCAGGCCCATTCACCGAATCAAGGAGAGACCCATGGCGCACCTGACCATCACCACCGCCGCCGCCGACCAGATCCGCCGGGTGCTTGACGAGCGCGGAGAGGGCCTCGGCCTGCGCGTCTCGGTCAAGCCCAGCGGCTGCTCCGGATACAGCTATGTGCTCGACTTTGCCGACACGGCCGCCGACGACGACGTCCGCTTCGAGGAGCACGGGGTGCAGGTGTTTGTTGCCCCCGAAGCGCTGGAGATGCTCGACGGCAGCGAGGTGGACTACGTCAACGAGGGGCTCAACCGCTTCTTTCGTTTCAACAACCCCAACGTCAAGGATGAGTGCGGCTGCGGCGAGAGCTTCACCGTCTGATGCCCTCGCATGGCAAGTAGCTTCGCCCCTGGCTCGGCGACGATTGTTCAACGCGGCCCCGGAGCGGTATAATCCGCGCCCATGTGGAGGCAGCCGAACCTCCGAACCGTTTTATCCGCACCACCGCGCCGCCCTCGCTTCCGACTCGGGAGCCAAGGGCGGCGCGGCGCTATCCATTTACACCCGTCACCCCTACTGGAGACATATCCATGGCTACCCAGCGCACCCTGTCCATCATCAAGCCCGACGCCGTCGCCAAGAATGCCATCGGCGATATCATCGCGCGCTTCGAGAAGGCCGGCCTCCAGATCGTCGCCGCCAAGATGCTCAAGCTCGACGACGACAAGGCCGGCGGCTTCTATGCCGAGCACAAGGAGCGCCCCTTCTTCAAGGACCTGGTCGGCTTCATGACCTCCGGACCGGTGGTTGTACAGGTGCTGGAGGGCGAGGACGCCATCGCCAAGAACCGTGAGCTGATGGGCGCCACCAACCCCAAGGAAGCCGCGCCGGGCACCATCCGCGCCGACTTCGCCGAGACCATCGACGCCAACGCCGTGCATGGCTCCGACTCCCCCGAGTCCGCCGAGCGCGAGATCGCGTACTTCTTTGGCGCCGACGAGATCTGCTCACGCTGATCGTGCCGTCTCCTGGCGGGGAACGCCCCGCCTCCTGCTCCTCCCTTTCCAGACCCGCTGACCGCCATGACCGCTGATATCGCACCCCAGAAGACCAACCTGCTCGGCATGTCCCGCGAGGAGATGGAAACCTTCTTCCTCTCCGTCGGCGAGAAGAAGTTCCGCGCCGCCCAGGTGATGAAGTGGATCCACCACGAGGGCTGTGACGACTTCGCGGCCATGACCAATATTTCCAAGGCCCTGCGTACCAAGCTGGCCGAATTGGCCGAGATTCGCGGCCCCGGCGTGATCTACGAGGGCACTTCCAGCGACGGCACCCGCAAATGGGTCCTCGAAGTGGAGGACGGCAGCTACGTCGAGACGGTGCTGATCCCCGCCGACAACGGCAAGCGCCGCACCCTGTGTGTCTCCTCCCAGGTGGGCTGCTCGCTGGACTGCAGCTTCTGCTCCACCGGCAAACAGGGCTTCCAGCGCAACCTCACTGCCGCCGAGATCATCGGCCAGGTGTGGGTCGCTCAGCGCAGCGTGGGGCCGCGCAAGGACACCGCCAACCGACCGGTCACCAACGTGGTGATGATGGGCATGGGCGAACCACTGCTCAATTACGACAGCGTCGTGCCGGCCATGAAGTTGATGCTCGATGACGACGGCTACGGACTCTCCAAACGCCGCGTCACCCTCTCCACCTCCGGGGTGGTGCCGATGATCGACAGACTCGGTGACGACATCGACGTGAGCCTGGCCATCTCCCTGCATGCCGCCAATGACGAGTTGCGCAGCACGCTGGTGCCGCTCAATCGCAAGTACAACATTCGCAGCCTGCTGGATGCCTGTCACCGCTACCTGGCCAAGTGCAATGACACTCGCATGATCACCATCGAATACACGGTGATCAAGGACATCAACGACCAGCAGGTACATGCCCAGGAACTCGCCGAACTGCTGCGCGAGCTGCCGTGCAAGATCAACCTGATTCCCTTCAATCCCTTCCCCCACTCCGGCTATGAGAAACCCTCTCGCAACCAGGTGGTGCGCTTCCAGCAGTGGCTCTATGAACTGGGATATACGGCGCCGATCCGCACCACCCGCGGTGATGACATCGATGCCGCCTGCGGGCAGCTCGTGGGAAGGGTCAAGGATCGTACCAAGCGAAACGAGCGTTATATCCAGTCGATCCAGATCGACGCCGACTGAGCGGGCGAGCCGCCTTGACTTCAACTTGGCACGACGCTTTGATGGGTCAGGCTCTTGAACACCCCGTCCCGCCTGCCAGCGGCAAGCCGCGGGGGCTTCGTGACGACTGTGGGGAGAACACCATGACGCGCCGTATAAGCCAGCCCGGCAAATCGCGACTGCCCACCCTGGCCCTGCTGCTTGGCAGCCTGTGGCTTGCCGGCTGCGCCTCCCAGCCCCAGGGCCTCGGCAGCGGAGAGCGCGAGCGAGCCGCAAGCCCGGCAGACGCTCATACCCAGTTGGGGATGGCTTATCTGGAGCGCAACAACCTGCAACGCGCCATGGGCGCCCTGGACCGAGCGCTGTCGATAGACCCCAACGACCCCGAGGCGCTGCAGGCCATGGCCATGGTCTACCAGCGTCAGGGCGAGCGCGCACTGGCCGATGATGCCTTCCAACGCGCCCTCTCGGCGGATCGCCACTTCACACGGGGACGCAACAACTATGCGGCCTTCCTCTACGACCAGGGGCGTATTCGTGAAGCCTGCGAGCAGCTCGAACTGGCCTCCGGCGATGCCCAGTACCCGGCCCGATCCCAGCTTTTCGCCAACCTTGGGCAGTGTCAGCGTGAACTGGGCGACCTTGCGGCAGCCCGACGGAGCCTCGAGCGGGCCCAGAACATCGACCCGCGCAATCCGCGCAGCTACTTCGCCCGGGCCGAACTGGAGCATGCCGCCGGCAACCACGATCTTGCCCAGCAGCAGGTCGACACCTTCATTCGCCTGGCCGGCACCAGCCCCGAGGCGCTCCGTCTGGCCCGGCAAATCGCCGAGGCGCGGGGAGACCGGGCCACCGCGGCCTTCTATTCCGAACAGCTGGACGGCCGTTCCGGCACGCCCTGATCCAAGACTCTTGACGAAGGATGCTCAGCCATGAGCGACACCCATACACCGGATCCCGCAGATACCGACTTCTCGGCCTCTCCGGGAGAGCAGCTCAAAAGTGAGCGGGAGTCCCAGGGCCTCTCGATCACCGAGGTGGCCGGTGGGCTCAACTTGCGCCCGGCGGTGATTCGCGGGCTCGAAGAAGACAGCTACGAGGAGGTGCCGGTCGCTGCCTATCGGCGCGGGTATCTGCGCGCCTATGCCCATCTGCTGGGCATCGAGGACAAGCCGGTTCTTGACGCCTATCGCGCCCGCTTCGGTGGCGAGGAGGCCGAACGCCGCGTTACTCCCGTGCAGATCGCCCGTCCGCCGTCGCGCCTTGGTGCCTGGCTGTTCCGACTGGTCACCCTGATGGTGATCGCCGGCCTGATTGGCCTGACCCTGATGTGGTGGCAGAGCCGCGGCGGCAACGAGCCCCCCGGCGTCGGTGACAGCAGCCCGGTGGCCGTGGACGGCCTGGACGGCACCACCACCACCATCGCAGAACCCGAGGCCCCCGCGGTGAGCCAGCCCCCCACCGAAAGCCTGCCCCCACTGCCCGAAGAGAGTGAGAGCCTGGGCCTGGTGGAAGACCCCGACGCCCTGGCCGATGAGCCCGCCGAGATCGACACCGGCAGCGCCCTGGTGCTGGCCGATAGCGAGCCCGAGATGGCCGACGAAGCCGCCAGCGAGCAAGCCGCAGGCGAGGAGGAAGTCGCTGCGACCTCCGCCGACCGACGCCAGCTTCAGTTGACCTTCAACGAGCAGTCCTGGACCGAGATCTTCGATGCCAACAATCAGCGCATCTTCGTCGGCCTGCAGGAACCCGGCACCACGGCCAGCGTCGAAGGTGAACCCCCTTTTCGCCTGACCGTAGGCAACGCCACTGGCGTGGAGCTGGTGTGGGCAGGCGACAGCGTCGACCTTCGTGCCCGTGCCGGCGCCAACAACGTCGCTCGCTTCACCCTGGGAGATTGATCCGACATCATGCACGCTCCATCCCCAATCATTCGTCGCAAGTCACGCCAGATCCACGTTGGCCAGGTGCCGGTCGGGGGCGACGCCCCCATCTCCGTGCAGAGCATGACCAACACCAACACCCTGGACGTGGCCGCCACCGTGGCCCAGATCCGACAGCTCGAGACCGCTGGCGCCGACATCGTGCGTGTCTCGGTGCCCGACATGGACGCCGCCGAGGCCTTTGGCAAGATCAAGCGTGAGGTGACCGTTCCGCTGGTAGCGGACATTCACTTCGACTACAAGATTGCCCTGCGCGTTGCCGAACTCGGCGTCGACTGCCTGCGCATCAACCCCGGCAACATCGGGCGCGAGGAGCGGGTCCGTGCCGTGGTCTCGGCTGCCCGCGACAACGGCATACCGATCCGCATCGGCGTCAACGCCGGCTCTCTGGAGAAGGACCTGCAGAAGAAGTATGGCGAGCCTACTCCGGACGCCCTGGTCGAGTCCGCCATGCGCCATATCGACCATCTCGACCGCCTCGACTTCCAGGAGTACAAGGTCAGCGTCAAGGCCTCGGATGTCTTCATGGCGGTGGCCGCCTACCGCAAGCTGGCCGGCTTGATCGAGCAGCCTCTGCACCTTGGGATCACCGAGGCGGGCGGGTTGCGCTCGGGCACCGTCAAATCGTCTATCGGGCTGGGCCTGCTGCTGATGGACGGCATCGGCGACACCATTCGCGTCTCGCTGGCCGCAGATCCCGTGGAGGAGATCAAGGTTGGCTTCGACATGCTCAAGAGCCTGCGCTTGCGCGCCAAGGGCATCAATTTCATTGCCTGTCCCAGCTGCTCGCGCCAGAACTTCGATGTCATCGGCACCATGAACGCTCTGGAGGAGCGCCTCGAGGACATCATGACACCGCTCGACGTCTCGGTGATCGGCTGCGTGGTCAACGGTCCCGGCGAGGCCAAGGAGAGCGACATCGGCCTCACCGGCGGCACGCCGGCCAACCTCGTCTACATCGACGGAAAGCCGGCTACCAAACTGCGCAACGACCACCTGGTCGATGACCTGGAGCGGCTCATTCGCGACAAGGTGCGCGAGAAGGAACAGGCCGAACAGAGCGTGATCGCCCGCGGGGTCTGAGCCCCTGAATAGCCCCTGGCGATTCATCAAGGAGCAAGCGTTGAGCAAGAAGAAGATCCAGGCCATTCGTGGCATGAACGACCTGCTGCCGGAGCACTCCCCTCTCTGGCAGTACTTCGAGGGCAAGATGCGCGGGCTGCTGGCCCGCTACGGCTATGCCGAGATCCGCACTCCCATCGTCGAGCAGACCGCGCTGTTCAAGCGCTCCATCGGCGAAGTGACCGATATCGTCGAGAAGGAGATGTACACCTTCGAGGACCGCAACGGTGACAGCCTCACCCTGCGCCCGGAAGGCACCGCCAGCTGCGTGCGCGCCGCCATGGAGCACGGCCTGCTGCACAACCAGACCCAGCGGCTCTGGTACCAGGGGCCGATGTTCCGCCATGAGCGCCCCCAGAAGGGCCGCTATCGCCAGTTTCATCAGGTGGGCGTGGAGGCCTTCGGCCTGGAGGGCCCGGACATCGACGCCGAGGTGATCCTGCTCTCCGCCAGGCTGTGGCGTGAGCTCGGCCTGATGGAGCACGTCACCCTGGAGCTCAATTCGCTGGGCTCCTCCGAGGCCCGCGCCGCCTATCGCGATACCCTGGTGGCCTACTTCGACCAGCATCATGACCGGCTCGACGAGGATTCCCGTCGGCGCCTCTCCAGCAACCCGCTACGCATCCTGGATTCCAAGAATCCCGAGATGGCTGCAATGCTTGCCGAGGCGCCGAGACTGATCGACCATCTGGACGACGAGTCCCGCGAGCATTTCGAGACGCTCTGCGCCATGCTCGATGCCGCCGGCATCGCCTACGTGATCAACTCACGGCTGGTGCGCGGCCTGGACTACTACGGCCGCACCGTCTTCGAATGGACCACCACGGCGCTGGGCAGCCAGGGCACGGTATGTGCCGGCGGCCGCTATGACGGCCTGGTGGAACAGCTGGGCGGCAAGCCGACACCGGCGGTGGGCTTCGCCATGGGCATCGAACGGCTGATCCTGCTGCTCGACACCCTTGCCCTGGTGCCGGATGCCGCTCGTGGCGAACTGGATCTCTACCTTCTGCCCTTGGATGATGCCGCCACCGCCAGCGCCCTGCTGCTCGGCGAGCGCCTGCGCAGTGAGGTGCCCGGCCTGCGCGCCCAGCTGCACTGCGGCGGGGGCAGCTTCAAGAGCCGCATCAAGAAGGCCGACAGGAGCGGCGCCCGCCTGGCCCTGCTGCTGGGCGAGGATGAGCTGGCCAACGGCACGGCCACGCTGAAGTTCCTGCGCGAGGAGCGCGAACAGCAGAGCCTCACCGAGGGCGCCCTGGCCGAGACCCTCTCCGGATTGCTGGCTGAGCAGGACACCTGATCATCGGGACAGCCGGCCGTTTGCCGGCACCCACACGAACACAAGGAGACTGCCCATGGCTGAGCTGAGAACCGAGGAAGAGCAGCTTGACGCGCTCAAGCGCTGGTGGAAGGAGAACGGCGTCTCGCTGATCGCCGGGGTGGCCATCGCCGCTGCCGGCGTCTTCGGGTGGAACGCCTGGCAGAACTATCAGGAGAATCAGGCCAGCGCCGCCTCGGCCCGCTATCAGTACCTGATCAACCTGACCGCCGGCAGCCAGGTCGACGACGCCAGCCTGAGTGAGGCCCGTGAGCTGGTGATCGAGATCGTCGATAACCACGGCAAGACCCTCTACGCCGACCTGGCCAGGCTGATCGATGCCCGGCTTGCGGTGGCCCAGGGGAATCCGGCCGAGGCTCGCGCCGCCCTGGAAGCGGTGATCGACGCCAGCGGCCGCGACTACGTCAAGGGCCTGTCGCGCCTGCGTCTGGCACGGCTGCAGGTCGCCGACGGCGATGCCGAGGCAGCACTCGCCACCCTCGATGCCGGCGTTCCCGACGCCCTGGCCGCCCAGCGCGCCGAGGTGCGCGGCGACGCCCATCATGCCCTGGGCCGCGAAAGCGAAGCCGGCATGGCCTGGCGCGAGGCGCTGGACCTGGCCGAGGCCCGTGACCAGCCGCTTTACGGCGTGCAGCTCAAGCTCGACAACCTAGGTCTTGACCACTCAGGCCTGGACCAACAGGGACTGGACTCATGAAACCGACCTTACTGATCGCCGCCGTGGCCGGGCTGGCACTGCTGGCCGGCTGCGCCGGCAACAGGGTAGAGCCGCAGTATCCGCCCAAGGAGCTCAGCGGCTTCGAGGAGCGCGCCGAACTCTCCAGCGTCTGGGGCCAGCGGGTCGGACGCGGCCTGGGTCGCGCCGGCTACCCGATCGCGCCCTCTCGCGACGGCAACACCCTCTTTGCCGCCGACGAGCGCGGCCGACTGGCCGCCTTCGACGCCGATGACGGCGATCGCCAGTGGCAGGTGGACCTCGAGGTGCCCGTCTCCAGCGCCCTGACCGCCGTGGCCGGTGACATCTACCTGGGAACCCGCAACGGCGAGGTGCTGGCCCTGAGCCAGCGCGACGGCAGCGTGCGCTGGCGCGCTCGCGTGCCCAGTGAAATCCTCGCCGCCCCGCAGCCCAACCAGCAACTGCTGGTGGTGCAGAGCGTCGACGGCAGCGTGACCGCCCTGGATCGCACCAGCGGCGAGGAACGCTGGAGCTACAGCGCCAGCCGTCCGTCGCTGACCCTGCGCGGCACAGGCACCCCCACGGTGATCGAACCGGTGACCTTCGCCGGCTTCGCCAACGGTCGCCTGGTCACCCTGGACAACAGCAACGGCCTGCCGCTGTGGGAGCGGCGTATCGCCGTGGCCCAGGGCCGCAGCGACATCGACCGCCTGGTAGACCTGGCCGCTCAGCCAGTCCTGACACCGGATGGCCGCCTGTTCGTCACCAGCTTCAATGGCCGCCTGGCCGCCCTGGAAGCCACCCGTGGCGAGCCTCTGTGGGCCATCGACTTCTCCAGCTACCATACCCCGGTGCTGGTCGGCGACTTCCTGTTCGCCGTCAACGAGGCGGGTCATATCCACGCGCTGGACGCCAACAACGGCAGCGAGATCTGGCGCAATACCGCCCTCGAAGGACGCAGCATCACCTCCCCGGCCTTCGCCGACGGCAACCTGGTGTTCGGCGACTTCGAGGGTTATCTGCATCTGATCGACGCTCGCAGCGGCGAGATCGTCGGCCGGGAGCGTGTCGACCGCTCCGGCATCAGCGTGCGCCCGATCACCGAGGGCCGCCGCATACATGTGCTTGCCGACGACGGCAGCCTAGAGACCCTGGATATCCAATGACACCCGTGATCGCCCTGGTCGGACGCCCCAATGTGGGCAAGTCAACCCTGTTCAACCGCCTGACCCGCTCCCGTGACGCTCTGGTGGCCGACTTTCCGGGTCTGACCCGCGACCGCAAGTACGGCAATGGCCTGCTCGGCGACAAGACCTATACGGTGATCGACACCGGCGGCATCAGCGGCGACGAGGACGGCATCGACGCGGCCATGGCCGAGCAATCTCTGGCCGCCATCGACGAGGCCGACATTGTGCTGTTCCTGGTAGACGCCCGGGACGGACTCAGCCCGGCCGACCAGGCCATCGCCAACCACCTGCGGGTCAACCAGAAGAAGACCTGGCTGGTGGTCAACAAGACCGACGGCCTGGACGAGGCCACCGCCACCGCGGAGTTCTGGGAGCTGGGCCTGGGCGAGCCGCGGCCCATCGCCGCCGCCCATGGCCGAAACGTCACCTCGCTGATCGACGAAGTGCTTGCTCCCTTCCCCGAACGCGACGAGAGCATCCCGGCGGATACCGGGACCAAGGGTATCCGCATCGGCGTGATCGGCCGTCCCAACGTGGGAAAGTCGACCCTGGTCAACCGGTTGCTGGGTGAGGAACGAGTGGTCGTCTTCGACGAGGCGGGCACCACCCGCGACGCCATCGAGATCCCCTTCGAGCGCCGCGGCAAGCCCTACGTGCTGATCGATACTGCCGGGGTCAGGCGACGCAAGAATGTCCACGAGATCGCCGAGAAGTTCTCGATCATCAAGACCCTGGAGGCGATCAAGGAGTGCCATGTCGCCATCGTGGTGCTGGATGGCCGTTCGGGCCTGGTGGAACAGGATCTTCACCTGCTCGACTACGTGCTGACCACTGGCCGTGCCCTGGTGCTGGCGATCAACAAGTGGGACGGGCTGGAGCACGAGGCCAAGGAGAAGATGCGGGCGGAGATCAAGCGCCGCCTGGGCTTCACCGACTATGCCGACCTGCATTTCATCTCGGCGCTGCACGGCACCGGCGTGGGTGATCTCTACCCCTCGCTGGAGCGAGCCTTCGCTTCGGCCAATGCCCACTGGTCCACCAACCGGCTGACTACCATCCTCCAGGACGCGGTGGAGTCCCACCAGCCGCCCCTGGTGCATGGCCGGCGAATCAAGCTGCGCATGGCGCACCAGGGTGGCGCCAACCCGCCGATCATCGTGGTCCATGGCAATCAGACCGAGTCGCTGCCAGAGGCCTACCGCCGCTACCTGACCAATACCTTCCGCAAGGTGCTCAAGGTGCGCGGCACGCCGATGCGCTTCGAGTTCCGGTCAGGCAAGAACCCCTTCGACCCGATGGCCGATGCCAGCGATCGCGAGAAGGCCAAGAAGCGCGAACTGGGCCGCACTCAGGAGGCGCGCAACAGCCGCCGCCGCTGAGCCCATCCCGCCAGACCGACAGCGCCCGACCCGTCCCTGGAATGACCAGAGGGACGAGTCGGGCGCTGTTGCTCTTCGGCCACTTCCCCGGCCGTGGCGAATCCCGCAGACCCGCTCGGCACAATCCTCTTGACATCGAGGCCCGCCGGCCCTCAAATACGCTGCTTTTTGCACTGCAGCATAGCCGCCATCGGGCCCTGCCCTTCCCTGTGCGTTTCCGAAGGAGACACCCTTGCTCATGTTTCGTCCTGTTCCTGTCCGGCGCTGGCGCCTGCTCGCACCGCTGTGTCTCTCCGCCCTGCTTGCGGGCTGTCTGGCCCTGCCGCAGACCGGCCTGTTCGCTTTCCGCCTGGCGGTGACCTCGCTGGGGGTGGAAGAGGTACGCATCGGCCCATACGCCGTGGATGCGCGGCTGGACACCAGCGACATCATGTCCCTGGCGATGTCGAGCCTCGGCGCCGGCAGCCTGCCGGTGCAGGCGACACTGGCCATGGGCCTGGGGCTGCCGATGGGCATGCCGCCGGTGGAGATGTCGGGCTTTCGATGGTCGCTGGACATGCCGGGCGTCGACCCGGTCAGCGGCAACTACGAGCAGGACGTGACCCTGACCTCGGGTGACGATGCCAACCTGCGCCTACCGGTGGCCTTCGACCTGCTGGGTGGCGGCCGCGAGCAATTGGCCCCGATGGTGGAGCTGGCCAGCCAGCTGGCCCGCCAGGGCGAGCTGCCCGCCGGCAGCGAATTGGCCATCACCCCCGGCGACCTGCGCGGCCTGGGCATGACCCTGCCCGCCGGCCTGCTCACCCCGACCATCCGCCTGAGCGTGGGCGAGGACGGCAGGCTGATTCCGCGGGGGTAATGCTGGTAGTAGTCTCGGGGCTGTTCCGGCGACAGGCCTGTTCGGGAGCGCTGTGAACCCCTCCTTGGGCGCTACCGATGCCATCCCTGGCATAGGACCCCCTCCAGGCCTGTCCCCGGCGCCCCTTGTCTCGCCGCGTTACCCTACTTTCCGTGCAGGCGCCGGCGGCCCACCCACTGGGTGGCAAACTGCCAGGCGCCGCGGCCGCTGCGCCCGCCGCGCAGGGTGGCGAAGCGGACGGCCTCGGCGCGGGCTTCGGCGTTCCAGTCCTCGCGGCTGCCCAGCTGGGTGACCCAGTGGCAGCAGGCCTCCAGGTAGACATCCTGGTTGAAGGGGTGAAAGCCAAGCCACAGGCCGAAACGGTCGGAGAGCGAGATCTTCTCCTCTACGGCGTCTCCGTGGTGGAGCTCGTCCCCCACCAGCCGCGAGCCCTCGTTGTCGCTCATCGACTCCGGCAGCAGATGGCGGCGGTTGGAGGTGGCGTACAGCAGCACGTTGGGGGGCGGGCCGGTCAGGGCGCCGTCCAGCACGCTCTTCAGTGCCTTGTAGGCGTCGTCATGACCCTCGAAGGAGAGGTCGTCGCAGTAGACCACGAAGCGCTGGTCATGGTGGCGCAACTGCTCCACCAGCATCGGCAGACCGGCGAGGTCGTGACGATCCACCTGCACCAGCCGCAGCCCGTCCGGGGCCAGGGAGTTGAGCAGTGCGCGGATCAGCGACGACTTGCCGCTGCCCCGGGACCCCCACAGCAGGGCATGGTTGGCCGGCAGCCCCTGCAGGAAAGCGCGGGTGTTGTCGACCAGCGCCAGCTTCTGGCGCTCGATGCCCAGCAGGTCGTCCAGGCTCAGGGCGTCGCGGGGCGGCACCGGCAGTAGCCGGCCGCCCAGGCTGTGGCGCTGCCACAGGGCCGCCACGTCGCGGTGCCAGTCCACCTCCTGGGGGGGCGGCGGCAACCAGTGCTCCACGTGGTCCAGCAGATTCATCAGTCGGCGCGTCAGCTCGGCGTCCATGGGGGCTCCTTCTCCGTGTCGAGCGGTTGACCTTGCAGGCATTCAGGGTATCTTGTGGCGAACCTTGTCGTGCCGTCCAGCGTCATACCGCACTGAGATGAACAAGACCGGTCACAGGAGACCCCCATGCGCTGGTTCCCATTGCTCGCCGTCGGCGTGCTGAGCCTTACCCTTACCGCCTGCGCGACCTCGCCCACCGGACGACAGCAGCTCACCCTGGTGTCCGATGCCCAGCTCAACGAGATGGGTGCCCAGGCCTTCGAGCAGTATCAGCAGGACCTGCCTCAGGCCGATGCCGCCTCACAGCGCTACGCCCAGTGCGTGGCCGACGCCATCATCGGCGCGCTGCCGGCGGAACAGCAGCGTGCCCAGGACTGGCAGATTCGTGTCTTTGAATCGGAGCAGGCCAATGCCTTCGCCCTGCCGGGCGGCTACATGGGGGTCAACACGGGACTCCTGCGCATCGCCGAGACCCAGGAACAGCTCGCGGCGGTGGTCGGACACGAGATCGGCCACGTGCTGGCCCGACACGCCAACGAGCGGGTCTCTACCCAGACCGCCACCCAGCTCGGCCTCTCCGTGCTCTCCTCGGTCTCCGGCATGCAGGGACCGGGGGGGCAGCAGATGATGGGGGCGCTGGGTCTCGGCGCCCAGTACGGCGTGCTGTTGCCCTTCTCTCGCCGACACGAGAGCGAAGCCGACGTGATCGGCCTGCGGCTGATGGCCGATGCCGGCTTCGACCCGCGCGCCAGCGTCACGCTCTGGCAGAACATGGAGGCCGCCGGCGGCGCTCGCCCCCCGGCCTGGATGTCCACCCACCCCAGCCAGGGCCAGCGCATGGCCGGGCTCCAGGCCAACATGCCCGAGGCGATAGAGCGATTCGAACGGGCCCGCCAGGCGGGACGCACCCCCAACTGCCCGCGTCCGTAACGAACACCCTCTGCCGATGGAAACCGAATGCTGAAACTTGGATTGCTGCTGCTGATCGCCCCCATTCTGCTGCTGCTGGGGCTCTACTTCTGGGAGATGTCGGACGTGCGGGAATGCACCTATGCCGGCGGCTACTGGGATTACATGGAGGGAGTGTGCCGCGACACGCCCCAACCTTTCGTTTCCTTGCTGGAGCGCTATCCGCTGCTGGTCAACGGCGGCATGCTGCTGTCGGTGGCAGGCACGGTAATGTGCGCGGCCGGGATGTACATCGGCAAACGCTGAAGCAGCCGGTTCGAGGCTATTCCCTTCCCGACTGTGAGGTTACCTATAGCGCCTGCCGTAGCCTCTCCAGCACCGGGGCTGTGTCGGGGTGCTTACCCCGCCACTGGAAGAACGATTCCGCCGCCTGCTCCACCAGCATGCCGAGGCCGTCCTCCGGTCGCGCGCCATGCTCGGCGGCCCAGCGCAGAAAGACCGTGGGCTCGGCGCCGTACATCATGTCGTAGGCCGTCGCCCCCGGGGCGAAGAGGTCCTCTGGCAGCGGCGGCAGATCGCCGGCGAGGCTCGCGCTGGTGCCGTTGATCACCACCTGGAACTGACCCACCACGGCGTCGAAGCCGCCGCCGGTGATCTCGCCCAGCTCGGAGAAGTCGGCGGCCAGAGACTCGGCCTTGGCCGCGGTACGGTTGGCCACCCGCACGCTCGCCGGCCCCTCGGCCAGCAGCGGCTCCAGCACCCCGCGTACCGCCCCGCCAGCGCCCAGCACCAGCACCCGGGCAGCGGCCAGGGTCACGCCGTGGCGCTTGAGGTCACGCACCAGCCCCACCCCGTCGGTGGTATCGCCATAGACCTTGAGTTCGTTGCTCAGGCCGTTGCCACCGAGGATCAGGGTGTTCACCGCCCCGGCTCGCCTGGCACGCTGGCTGAGGGTATCGCAGAGGCGGAAGGCCTCTTCCTTGAAGGGCACCGTGACGTTGGCGCCGCGCCCGCCCTCGGCCACGAAGCGTCGCCAGGCGCCGGCAAAGTCGTCCAGCGGCGCCGCGATGGCGGTGTACTCGATGGCCTCTCCCGTCTGCTCGGCAAAGGCGGCGTGGATGGCCGGCGACTTCGAATGGGCAACAGGATTGCCGAAGACACAGTAGCGATCGGTCATGAGCGGGCCTCCTCTTCGCCCAGCCAGTCTCGGGGGTGCAGATACGCCTCATAGAGCACCGCTTCGGGACTGCCGGCCTCGGGCGCCCAGTCATATTCCCAGCGGGCCAGGGGCGGCATCGACATCAGGATCGACTCGGTGCGCCCACCGCTCTGAAGCCCGAACAGTGTGCCGCGGTCCCACACCAGATTGAACTCCACGTAGCGGCCACGGCGATAGAGCTGAAAGTCTCGCTCGCGCTCGCCCCAGGGGGTCTCGCGGCGGCGCCGCACGATGGGCAGGTAGGCTGTCAGGAAGGCATCCCCCACGGCGCGCTGGAAGGCAAAGCACGTCTCGAAGCCGCCCTCGTTGAGGTCGTCGAAGAAGAGCCCTCCCACGCCTCGGGTCTCGTCGCGGTGCTTGAGATGGAAGTAGTCGTCACACCACGCCTTGTAGCGCGGATAGACGTCGCCACCGAAGGGGGCACAGGCGTCCCGCGCCACTCGATGCCAGTGCACCACGTCCTCGCGCACCGGGTAATAGGGGGTGAGGTCGAAGCCACCACCGAACCACCAGACGGGCTCCTCGCCGGGTTTCTCGGCAATGAAGAAGCGGACGTTTCCGTGGCTGGTGGGCACATGAGGGTTCTCCGGATGCAGCACCCAGGAGACACCCACCGCATGAAAACTGCGCCCGGCCAGCTCCGGGCGGGCCGCGGTGGCCGACGGGGGCAGGCGTTCGCCGTAGACGTGGGAGAAGTTCACCCCGCCCTTCTCGAACACCCGACCGTGTTCGATCACCCGTGAGCGACCGCCGCCACCCTCGGGGCGCTCCCAGGCGTCCTCGCGGAAGTCGCCGCCGTCGTCCTCGGCGGCCAGGCCCGCACAGAGGCGCTCCTGAAGATCGAGCAGGTAGGTCTTTACGTCGTCGAGTCGGGGATGGGCCAAGGCGATCTCCTCGAAGCCAGGCGAGTGAATATCCGAAATCAGGCGCGCATCACCTGGCCAGAAGCCAGATCGCGAATGGTGCTGGGACGCTCGAGGCCGCCGAGTTCGCCCTCGACGATGACATCGAGCTCATTGTCGAAGATGCAGCGAACCTGATCGGCGCTCACGGCCGGCGGCTCGCTGGCCTTGTTGGCCGAGGTGGAGACGATGGGGCCGCCGAAGGCGTCGCACAGCGCCGCTACCAGCGGATGGGCGCTGACCCGCAGCGCCACCCTGGTATGGCCGCCGCGTACCAGGGCGTGGCTGCGGCCGTTGTCGGGCACCAGCCAGGTATGTGGCCCCGGCCAGCTGGCCGCCAGGGGGGCATGCAGCTCGAGGGGCAGCCCCGCAAGCCAGGGCTCGAATTGACCGATGCTGCCGGCCACCAGGATCACCCCCTTGGCCGGGTCGCGCTGCTTTAGGCGCAGCAGCCGAGTCAGGGCCTCGTCGTTGTCGGGATCGCAGCCGAGCCCCCACACCGCTTCGGTGGGATAGGCGATCACTTCCCCACGGCGCAGGGCGGCAACGGCGTGGGCAATCTGGCTGGCCTGACTCATGGGGTCTCCTCGGCGATGGGCACGGCTGGATTCATGGACGGTCGGAAATTCTATCACGCCCCCGTGAGCCGCACCCAGCCGCCTGCGGCATGGGCCACACGCCCCTCCAGCTCCAGTTCCAGCAGGCGTCGCTGGCACTCGGCGATCCCCAGACCCGAGAGCCCCACCAGGGTATCCACCGGTGTCGGATTGCCACTCAGCCACCGCAGCAGGGGGTCGCCGGGCGAGGCATCGCCCCCCGCGGGGAGCTGGCTGGGGAGTGCCATGGGGCTCGACGCGGGCAGCCATTGGGTCAGCTCGGCGACGATATCGTCGACATCGCGCACCAGCACGGCCCCGTCACGTATCAGCTGCAGGCAGCCCCGGGCCTGTGGGTTGTGGATGGAACCGGGCAGTGAAAACACCTCGCGCCCCTGCTCTGCGGCCAGACGGGCGCTGACCAGGGAGCCACTGCGCTCGGCCGCTTCTACCACCAGCACACCGAAGGAGAGGCCGGTGACGATGCGGTTGCGCCGGGGGAAGAAGGCCGGCCGCGCCGGCGTGCCGGGCGGGTGCTCCGCGAGCAGCAGGCCACCAGGTTGGCGCAGTCGCCCGTGCAGCCGGTGGTGACGCGGCGGGTAGACTACATCGACGCCGCAGCCGAGCACGGCGACGCTGGCACCACCCGCATCCAGCGCCGCCTGCTGGGCGGCGGCGTCGATGCCCAACGCCATTCCGCTGACCACGCACCAGCCGCGACCTGCCAGTTCGCGGGAAAGGGTCGCCGCGTTGGTCAGCCCCTCACGGGTGGCGCGCCGCGCGCCCACCACGGCCAGACGGGGCGCCGCGAGCGCAGAGAGATCACCCCAGGCCCACAGCAGCGGCGGTGGGTCGGGGATCTCGGTGAGCAGGGTCGGCCAGTGAGGGTGGCCGGGGTGAAGCAGGTGGCGGTCGGGTGCTTCGGCGAGCCACGCCTCGGCCCGGGCGATCTCGTCACTCAGCGGACTGCGACCGGGGTGGTCCAGCCACAGCCGCAGCGACGTGGCGGCCTCCCGGGGCAGCAGCGCCAGCCAGCCGTCGGGCCATGCCTTGACCGTAGCGGCCAGTTCGGCCAGCCGCGCCGCCCCCAGGCCCGGCAGACGGGAGAGGACCAGCCACTCCCGGGCACCGAGCCGCCGAGCGGTCATGGCATGACCTCAGCGCAGGGCGGCGCCCAGGGCGCGCTCAGGGGTATGCACGCGGTCGCCAACCGAGAGCGAACGGCTGGCCTTCATCACCAGGCCATAGCTCATCTTCTCGTAGGGCTGGAAGACCATCACCAGGCCGGCCTCCTCGCCGGGCAGACGCAGGGATTCGCCGGTGCGCGGGTCGCTGACCAGTTCGCCACGCTGCTCGACCATCAGCACATGCCCCGGCTCCAGACCGTCACGGCGGCCGCGATCCAGGGCCACCACCTGCAGGCGACCGATGAACTGCACGCCCCCCGGCACCGCCAGGATAGTCCCCTGCACCTCGCGCTCCGGGGCGCGTGGGTAGAACTCCGTGACCAGATCGCGGACCTCCAACGGCAGCACGATGTCGTCATTGCGCACCTCCTGGCGAGAGGAGGTCACCTCGAGCACCACGATCTCGTCTTCCTGGCGCTCGCGGCGCGCCTGGCCGACGCTCTCCAGCTCCAGGCCCAGCAGCTCGCCGCTGGCCGGATCCAGGAAGCGCTCGCCGACCCGATAGAAACCGACCCGGCCGCTGCCTTCCACCTCGCCGCGGGCGTAGAGACGGTCGCCCACGCCGCTCATCAGGCGACGGTCGTCGCCGCCGACCACATAGGCCAGCTCGTCCAGGGACTCAGGGTCGTCGACGATGCGGTGATCGCGCAGGAAGTGGCGGACCGCCTCAAGGGGGATCGGCTCGATCGCCTCGCGATGGGGAATGGTGCGCATCTCCGGAGAGAGCCGCACCTGGCCCTGGCCCCGCTCCAGCCCCAGGCAGGGTCGGCCGTTGCAGTCATAGAGGTAGACGATGTCGCCCGGATAGATCAGGTGCGGGTTACGGATCTGGGGATTGACCTGCCACACCTCGGGCCACTGCCAGGGGTGACTCAGGAAACGACCGGAGATGTCCCACAGAGTATCACCGCGCACCACCGTATAGCGGTCCGGGGCATCGCCGCGCAGGCCATCATTCCAGCTGAGCCCCTGGGCCAGGGCCCCACCCGCCATACCGCCCAGGGCCATCACCAGGCCCAGCAGAAGCGCCCCTCTGGCTGGCCAGCGGCGCTGCACGTTGCCCTCGTTCGTCTGCTTCATCCCTGCTCTCCCCCGCGTCGTTTCGCCTTGCCTTGAGCGCTCTCATCGAACCTGGCTGGCGTGCTATAGTCTGAGGTTATGGACGTGATGCGCGTTCGACGGTATCTCTGCCGACGCCGCCCCTCTAGAATAGTGTCATTCTGTAAATGACAGCATAACGGTGAAACCAACGCCATGGCCAAATTACCGATCCTCGAATTCCCCGACGAGCGGCTGCGCACTCGGGCAGCTCCGGTGGACGCGGTCGACGACGAGGTCCGCCAGCTGGTCGATAACATGCTCGAGACCATGTATGACGCCCGCGGCATCGGGCTGGCCGCCACCCAGGTGGACGTTCATCGCCGCGTCATCGTGATGGACGTCAGCGACGACCAGTCTCGCCCGCTAGTGCTGATCAACCCCGCTTACACCCCCCTCGGAGACGAGCGTGACCTCATGTCAGAGGGCTGCCTGTCGATCCCCGAGTATTATGCCGAGGTGCCTCGCTCGCTCAGGGTCCATCTCAAGGCACTGGATCGTGATGGAAAACCCTACGAACTCGAGGCAGACGGGCTGCTGGCACACTGTATCCAGCACGAGCATGATCACCTCGAAGGCGTGCTGTTCGTCGACTATCTTTCACCGCTCAAGCGCGACCGCATCTTGAAGAAGATGCAGAAACGCCACAAGCTGATGCAACCGGCCTGACCCAGCCTCGCCCCAGCATGAAGGCCGACGCCATGACGTCGGCCTTCGTCGTTTCCGGCCGGCTCCGTTATCATTGACGTCATCCACTCCCCGGCCAGGCCTGAACCATGCCCCGACCCCTCAACGTCATCTTCGCCGGCACCCCCGACTTCGCCGCCGAGAGCCTGCAGGCGCTGCTGGACAGCCGCCACCGCGTCATCGCGGTCTATACTCAGCCGGACCGCCCCGCGGGCCGCGGCCGCAAGCTGACGCCGAGCCCGGTGAAGCGCCTCGCCCTAGCGCATGAGCTGCCGGTCCTTCAGCCGGAGACGCTCAAGGCGGTCGAGCCCCAGGCCGAACTCGCCGCCCTGGACGCCGACATCATGGTGGTGGTGGCCTACGGGCTGATCCTGCCGAAGGCGGTGCTGAAAACCCCTCGGCTGGGCTGCCTCAATGTCCACGCCTCGCTGCTGCCGCGCTGGCGGGGGGCCGCGCCCATCCAGCGCGCCATCGAGGCCAGGGATACCGAGAGCGGGGTCACCATCATGCAGATGGATGAAGGGCTCGACACCGGCGACATGCTGCTGGTCCGTCGCACCCCGATCACCGCCACCACCACCGGCGGCGAACTCCATGACAGCCTGGCCGCCCTGGGCGGCCAGGCCCTCGTCGAGGCCCTGGATGCCCTCTCCGACGAGGGCCTGGCCGCCGTGCCTCAGCCCGAGGGCGGCGTCACCTATGCCGCCAAGCTCTCCAAGGCCGAGGCCGAGTTGGACTTTCGCCGGTCCGCTGCCGAGCTGGCGGCTCGCATTCGCGCCTTCAACCCCTGGCCGGTCGCCTGGTGTACCTTCGACGGCGAGCGCCTGCGTCTGCTGATGGCCGATGAGAGCGAACTAACCGCCGGCGAGACCAAGGCTCCCCCCGGCACCCTGCTCGACCAGGACGATGAGGCGCTGCGAATCGCCTGCGGTCCGGAGGGCCGCGAGGTGCTCCGGGTGACTCAAGCTCAGTTGCCCGGCGGCAAGGTGCTCCCGGTGAGTGCCCTGTTGCACGCCCGGGCCGAGCGCTTCACGCCTGGCCTGCGCCTGGGCCGCTACAACGAGGAGGCCTCCGCATGAGCCAGCGACCCGACCATCAGCCCAGCGAACCGCGCCAACGCAAGCGAGGCCTGGAGAACGACGGAGGCCTGGCGGTCCGCGCCGCCGCAGCCCGCGCTCTGGTCCCGGTGATCACCGGCAAGGGCTCGCTCACCGGCCTCGATGACCACCAGGTGGTGGCCCGCGACCGCGCCCTGTTCAAGGCGCTCTGCTATGGCGCCTGCCGTACGCTGCCGCGCCTCGAGGCGCTGGCAGCGAAGCTGTTGATCAAGCCTTTCAAGGCCCGCGACGCCGACATCCAGGCACTGCTGCTGCTGGGCATCCACCAGCTCCTCTACCTGCGCATTCCGGCCCATGCCGCGGTGGGCGAGACCGCCGGCGCGGCCCGCCTGCTCGGCAAGGAGTGGGCCACCCGCGTGCTCAACGGCTGCCTGCGCCGGCTCCAGAGGGAAGCCGCCGAGCTGCAGGCCGAGGTGGACCAGGACCCGGCAGTGGCCCTGCTGCACCCCAAATGGCTGCTCAGGACGCTGCAAGAGGCCTGGCCCGATGACTGGCACGCCATCTGTGAGGCCAACAACACCCCCGGTCCCATGACCCTGCGCGTCAACCGTCGCCACGGCGACCGCGAGGCCTACCTGGACCGGCTGGCCGCGGCCGGCATCCAGGCGAGGCTCTGCCTGCATGCCCCGGACGGTGTCACCCTGGAGACCCCCTGCGACGTCCAGCTGCTGCCCGGCTTCGCCAACGGCGACGTCAGCGTCCAGGACGAGGCCGCCCAGCTGACCAGCGTGCTGCTCGGCCCTACCCTGGCACCGCGCCCCGGCGCACGGGTGCTGGACGCCTGCTGCGCCCCCGGCGGCAAGACCGGTCACCTGCTGGAGCTTTTCGACATCGAGGTGCATGCGGTGGACAGCGACGCCGAGCGCCTGGCCCGGGTCGAGGACGCCCTGGGACGACTCGGACTGGCGGCGCGCCTGGCCCACGGCGACGCCACCGCCCGGGACTGGTGGGACGGCGCCCCCTATGACGCCATCCTGCTCGATGCCCCCTGCTCCGGCAGCGGGGTAATCCGTCGCCACCCCGACATCAAGCGCCTGCGCCGCCCCAGTGACATTCCGGCCCTTGCCTCCCTGCAGACGCGCCTGCTCGACAACCTCTGGTCGCTGCTGCGCCCCGGAGGTACCCTGCTGTACGCCACCTGCTCGGTGCTCCCGGAGGAGAACAGCGACCAGATCGCCGCCTTCATGTCGCGCACCCCGGACGCCGAGAACACCACCCCCGGTGACGTGGCATGGGGGCGGCAGGCGGGCCCCGGCCGTCAGCTGCTGCCCGAGATCGACAGCCACGATGGCTTCTTCTATGCCAGACTGAAGAAGCGGGCGGGCTGAGCCATCGGTCCAACCGCGATCATCTACCGCGAGCGACAGGAGTCCTCATGAGCAACCATACCTACAAGCATATCGAGCTGACCGGCTCCTCCGAGGAGAGCATCGAAGCGGCCATCCAGAGTGCCATCACCAAGGCCAGCGAGAGCCTGCACGGCATGCGCTGGTTCGAGGTGACCGACACCCGCGGCCACCTGGAGCATGGCCGCGTGGCCCACTGGCAGGTCACCATCAAGGTCGGCTTCACCCTGGACTGATGGCGCGCTGTTCTTCTCCCCGCGGCTGGTTTAGGCTTGCCGCCACCCTGTTGCGGCGCACAAGTTGCGCCGCGCTCGCTGACAGCGGACACCGACATTCATGAAGATCATCATTCTCGGCGCCGGCCAGGTCGGCGGCACCCTGGCCGAACACCTGGCCCGGGAGGAGAACGACATCACGGTGGTGGACACCAACGGCGACAAGCTGCGCGAACTG
>Ga0207421_10000922_pt1 | contig 38169 bp, 29 predicted proteins | sample SodLakKL_010_SED_4_FD_187542 | JGI IMG/M metagenome (GOLD analysis project Ga0207421, IMG submission 187542) | Alkaline sediment microbial communities from Lake Tanatar, Kulunda Steppe, Russia - 8KL_010_SED (SPAdes) (version 2) | ecosystem: Environmental > Aquatic > Non-marine Saline and...
TATCGTCCCCATTGTTGATGAAAACCGGATTCTGATGCGGGAAGGTCTGAAATTGATCAATTCCAAACCCCGGATGGGGGTCAAGGCGCTGCTCGACCTCATCCAGCTCCGTGATCCCGAATTGACGACATCACATATTGTCTTTTCGCTCGGACCCCGTATCAATGCGGCGGGACGGATGGGGGATGCGGCTGTAGCTGTTTCGCTGCTGATATCAGAGACCGAAAACGAAGCTGCCGAATTTGCTTCCCGGCTTGAAAAGATTAATTTCAAGCGTCGTGATACCGACACACGAACGATGGAAGAGGCGCTGCAACAGCTTGGGGATCAGGCCGAAAGTGCCGACTACTCCTGTGTGGTACTCCACGATCCGGACTGGCATCTCGGAGTGATTGGAATTGTGGCATCCCGCCTGGTTGATCTCTATTGCCGTCCCACGATTATGCTCAGCACGGTCGATGGTATGATCAAGGGGTCGGCCAGAAGCATCAACGGATTCAACATCTACGATGCCTTGAAAAAATGCGACGATCTGCTGGTGCAATTCGGCGGGCATAAATATGCCGCAGGTATGACCATTGCTGAGGATCAGCTGGCTCCTTTCATAAAGCGGTTTCAGGAAATTACCGGTGAGATGTTATCCGAACAGGATTTCAAACCGGAGCTTACTATTGACGCAGAGCTCCCCTTCTCCGAAATCACTCCCCGTTTCTGGAAACTTCTGAAACAGTTCGAACCGTTTGGGCCGAATAATCTCAAGCCGATATTTGTCAGCCGGGATGTAAAAATTGCCGGTAGGCCAACAATCGTAGGCCAGGGTCATCTCAAAATGCGCATATCACAAAATGGAACCGCCCCGATCGAGGCCATCGGGTTTAATATGCAGAAATTCTCGGGCCCACTTCAGAAGGCGGGATCAAAGCAGGTTGATATCGCTTATACCCTTGAGGAGAATACCTGGAATAACCGGACCAACCTGCAACTTCGGCTGAAGGATATCCACATTGGTGGCAAGCGTGTGGAATTACCCGAAAAAGTTGCAAAACCGGTTTTATCGAAGTAAAAAAGAGTGTATATTTGGAATCTCTTTTGAGGGAGGGACTGTAGCTCAGTCGGTAGAGCAATGGACTGAAAATCCATGTGTCGGCGGTTCGATTCCGCCCGGTCCCACAAGACAGCAAAGCCTTGTAAGCCAAATCGTTATGGACTTGCAAGGCTTTTTTTTTGTCAGCGCCGGTTCTACGAAAACTTCCGATTGTGAAAATTGCTCCTGTCCTGAAGCTCTAATTCTATTAATTGATCCCCGTTTCCTGCCGATATTCGGAGAATAACCGCTGATGATTCTGTTAATGTTGCAGATCCTGCTGTACAGCAAAGTTCCATTCTTCAAATATCGTCTCTGTCCAACTCAGAATCTTCGTTGAACATATTTCACAGCGGCGCACAACAAGTTACATATTCGTCTTCAGCTTGTTGCAAGTTTAAACCATTTTAAAATGTAAACATTTGTCATCTGATTCCCATCTTCTGTTTGAGACCGGTTTGCAGTACTTTGACGATCGTACCAGGATGACCATTGGCAATGACACGATCATTGAGTCGGGTAATCGGCTGGATGTCGGTTGTGGTACCTGTCATGATTATTTCATCGACATCAGGCAGGACTTTCTCAGGCACCGGCTCTTGTTCCACCGGGATTCCGGCTTCATCTGCAATTTCAAATACTACTTCACGGGTAATCCCGGAAAGGATATGCGGCGAATCGGGATGTGTATAAAGAGTTCCATCCATGACGACAAAAACATTGTTGTTGGACCCTTCGGTAATTACACCGTTGCGTACCATGATGGCTCCGAAAGCCCCACGTTCTTTGGCCTGTTGGGCCGCCATGGTATTGGGCAGCAAATTAACGGTCTTGAGGTCACATCGTGCCCACCGTAAATCGGGCACAGTTATGGCATTGGCACCGTTTTTTTGAAGATCGTAGTTCGGTTTAAAGGGAGTGGCTGAAATCAGTATGGTGGGTGGAGTATCCGGTGGTGGATGGAAATGCTTCCTCGGATGTGAGGTTCCTCTCGTAATTTGCAGGTAGAGTGTGGCCTGTCCCGACTCCAAACGGTTTTCCCGAATCAAATCATCCAGGATATCCTGAATACGGATACGTTCCCGATCGGCAAGCCGGATGCCCAGATCTTGCAAGCCTTTGTCCACCCTGGCCAGATGGGCATTTCGGCGGAACAGCCTGCCCTCAACAACACGGATCACTTCATAAATACCGTCGCCGAAGAGAAACCCGCGATCATCAATGGAGACACAGGCCTCCTCCCGGGATTTGAATCGCCCGGCAAAATATACAACGGTTGAATCACTTCTGGATGAATCGGAATCCGACATAATTACTCCGAAAAGCGAACAGTGCATTTCTTTTCATTACTCTGAAAAGCCAGTTCAATGATCCGGATTGTGTTGATCATCTGATCCGGGGTGACGGCAAGCTGCTCCCGGCCCCTGATTGCATTCACGATATTCTGGTAGTACCCGATATAATTACCGGCTATCGATTCAACTTGTCCGACCACATGCAGCCCGTTGATATCTGTATTCATCGTCCCCCAGCGGTCTTCGGGCTCGATTCCCCATCCGGGCTCATCGGGTGTCTTTCCTGCAATAAGAGCATCTTCCTGTGGATCCATGCCGTATTTAACAAAAGTGCCATTCATCCCCTGGATGAGAAATCGCGGAGTTTGTGTTCGTACCAGCATTCCTCCCTTTATCCGTACTTTCAGGCGGTCATAGTGCAGGATCACGTCAAAATAATCATCCGTTTCGGCATGGTCCCGTTGCAAACGGATATCCGCTGTGACCATTTCGGGTGTGCCGAATAAAACCAGAATTTGATCAATGAGATGCGGACCAAGATCGAAGAAAACCCCGCTACCTTCGCCCGGTTTTTCCCGCCAGGCATCCGGCCGTTTGTGTTTTCGGAACCGGTCGTAAAAGGATTCGAATTCGACGATTCTTCCCAGTTGATCTCCATTAACCAGCTGCCGGACCGTTTGAAAATCTCCATCCCATCGTCGATTTTGAAAGGCATTAATGATCCGGTTTTTTTCTGCCGCAAGATCGATCAATTCCCTTGCCTGTGCGGAGGTTGTGGTGAATGGCTTGTCGACCACGACATGTTTCCCGGCCAGTAAACATTTTTTTGCCAGTTCGTAATGAGTGTCGTTGGGTGTGGTGATAACGACCAGCGAGATGTCATCATCTTCCAGCAGGGTATCTGTATCCCGGACTACCTCGACCCAGGGATAGCGTTTTCTTGACTCCTCCCGGTGGCGTTCCACCACTTTGGTCAGTTTCAGTTCCGGTACAGAGGTGATGATCGGTCCGTGATAAACTCGCGATGCTTTGCCGAACGATACAAGTCCGGTGTTGATTGGTTCTGCCATTGTATTTAATATTTACTATGATAAAATGACTATGAAGGCTTCCCAAAGGATATATAAAACCTTACACATCATTACTTAACAGACTTGCAAGGTTTGCTGTTTTTACGTATTGATCTCCTTGTGCGTCCCGTCACAAAACGGTGCGGTTCGCGTGTGTTTGCATCCGCACCATGCGATTTTTTTGGGTTTATCAATTTTTTCCACAACCGGTTTAAATGAGGTCGCTTTGTGTGAACCGTCACAGAACGGTTGATTATCCGAATATCCACAGGCACACCAAGCATAGGTTCCGGGCTCGACATCCATTAAAAAGGGTTGTTTGCTGGCAATTTTTGGCTTCTCCATATAGCAGTTTTGTTTTATGATAGATGATGTACATTATGAAAACAGTCCTTACAGGTAACAAGTTCTTGACTTATAAATCAGGTCCCGATAATCGGCCGTACCCCGTTGATAATAAACTGGACACCGATAGTGAGCGCAATGAATCCCATCATACGGGTGAGGGCCGTCATACCGGTGCGGCCCAACATGCGGGTAAAATTCGGTGCGACCACCAACAGCAGGAATGATGTCAACGCAACCAGTACAATAGCTATGGCAATTGTCAGATAATCAACCATGGTATCCGACTGTGAAGCCATCCCCAGTACCAATGCAATCGAACCCGGGCCGGCCAGCATGGGCATGGCCAGCGGACTGAATGAGATATCGGGTTTCCGGAAAGCCTCTGAATGATCGGCGGCATTGAGTTTGCGTCCCTGCGAATCCGGATCAAGCAGGGAGTACGCCATTTTCATAATCAATAATCCACCGGCAATACGGATTCCCTCCAGACTGATTCCGAAAAAACTGATGATATAATTCCCACCAATAAGAAACACGCCGAGTATCAGTACCATATAAATACTCGCTTTAAATGCCTGCTGCCGTCGCTGCTTGTCGCTGTCCCCGTCGGTCATTGCGAGGAAAATCGGCATTGCCGCAAACGGATTGGCTATGGAAAGCAGAGAGGTAAAACTGGCCAGTAAAAAAGCGATCATGATCATTCCTGAAATATTAGCTGGAAAAACGGAGTGAAATTATTGAATATGTAATGCTGTTTGATATAAATGATCTGAATATTTTGATCTGCAAATTTATGTATATTTCCAGCCAGAGTGAACTCCAAACGTACTGTTTATTGTGACATGACACAAAAAGAAATTGCTTGGGATCAATTGTTGAATCAGACCCGGACCCTCATACAGGATGCGGCTGACCGGGAAGAGGCAATGCAGCATATTTGTGCGCTGCTTCATCGGGAAGTCCCCCATTACGATTGGGTGGGGTTTTATATGGTGGATCCGCTTGCGGAAAATCAGCTTGTACTTGGGCCGTATGTCGGAGAACCCACCGAACATATCCGCATTGCTTTTGGAGAGGGCATTTGCGGCCAGGCTGCCGATTCCCGCAAGACATTCCTGGTTCCGGATGTCAGTAAAGAGTCCAACTACCTTGCCTGCAGCCCGTCTGTTCAGTCCGAGATTGTTGTTCCTGTTTTAAAAGGGGATGAACTGATCGGAGAGATCGATATCGACTCAGACACACCGGGGGCGATGGGTGAAAAAGACAGGAATCTACTGGAATCAATTGCTAAGGAAGTAGCAGAAATGTTCTGAACTGCTCACCAAAACCGGTCCACCCACTTTGTATCATCGGGCAGATCTCCAACTTTTTTACTTTTCGAGGCCGGTGTACTGTTTTCATCCGAAGATTTTGCTGTTGTATTAGCGGGAGTTTTTCCGTTTTCGGAGCGCTTCACCTCCCGATTGGAATTGCGCTGATCTCCGGCATCAAGCGGCAGTGCCCCTTTCACCACATTATCATTTTTCCGCGCAGCAACCGCCGCAATACGGGAGTCTTTTCCCCACTCGATTTTTCTTCGTTCAATAGCTTCCTTTCCGATAGCCATCTCCATATTGCATACCGCACCCTCTTCGATGTTGATCTCCCCGGCAGCCACTTTCCCGTCAACTCTTCCTTCTTTGCTGATGGTGACCGTTCCGGCAGAAATCACATTCCCGGCAACTTTCCCCTGTACCTGAACAGCAGCGGCACGGATATACCCTTCTACAATGCCGGTTTCGGTTACAACCACCTTCCCGGCACTCTCGATATTCATCTTTACCGTACCAGAAATTTTCAGATGTGACGGGACAGTAATTAACCCATCAACGACTACAGAATCTTTACTAAAAAGACTCACGTACTCCAGGTTTGAATTCGACATAATGAATTTGTTCGATTACTGGATACAAGAATACTCTTCAGAAACCGAAATGATGATACCATTTAAACGGATTCGTCATGAAGTAACAGCCTGAGTACGAAAATATTGCACGTTAATTCTGTTCTTCAAAGACACTTACGGTCGTATGGGCGTTACCGATATCCAGGCCGACAGCCGCTTCTGTTCCTCCTCCGGCAATATTTCTGGACCGGATACAGAAACCCCGGCTTGCAACAGTAGTCGGGTTATCAGCAACTTCAACATTGGCAAAACTTCCAAATTCCTCGGTGAAATTGTTGACAATTTCCGGGTACAGTGCACCGCCACCCATCAGGATAATGGTATTAGCCCTGTTGAAATCTTCATCCTCCCAGGTGTTCCGCAACAGAGGTGTTACCACATCTTTATAATAGTGGGTCAACGCCCGTTTACGAATCTCTGCAAGATCAATACGCTTTCTGTTAACCGTGATATTCCCTCTTTGGAAGGCCGCATCAAATTGATGTTCGGTCCGCAGGCCTACATAATAATTTTGCATCAGCTCTTTCATAGCCCAGTCGACGGCATAACGCAAGCCGGGTGCGGTGCCTTCGGTTCGCTGAATGATGCCTCCGTCTGTACTTAAGCCGATTTCAAGCGTCCCGTAACCGAGGCTGACCATAAAAAAGTTACCGGTTCGCTGGGTCCCGCCACTCCGCATGGCAATAATACCGCCGATCAGCTCGGGAATGATTTCCACCCGGTTAACCGAGAACTGAAGCGACTGCTGATCCCGTCCGCCAAACGGCCGGGAGTCACACACCACAGAATCCAGTCCGGAAATATACTCATTCGCCTGATTCTTATTGATGTTGATGGTGGAAAAAGGAAACCCGGTTGTGATTACCATCGGCTCCTTCACATAGTTGGATGCGGTCAGAATACCCGCTTTCAAAAGGAGTTTATAGTCAATCTCCTCAGGAGAACTATTAATTGCCTTGTGTGGATTGCGTCCCTCAGAAAGGGCCAGGTTGCCAATAATATAATCTTCTTCACCTTCACGAATCTTCAGGCCGTTCAGTTGATCTTTGGCCACATTGACCAAATCGTTATTATGTCCCTCAATGACACTTGGGAATGAGATGGATCGAATATTCATACCAACCTGCAATTACGTATACGTTTCATTTCAGTGGGTGTGACCATTATTACAATTACCACACCGGTTACTCTCTTTTTATCGGCCGGTTTTACAATTCTATAAGTATTTTAACCCAGGCACACAGTTTTCTTTGATTTTCTTAATCTTAAAAACAGCGTTGGCAGCTGACAATCTTGATTTTCTTACAACAGTTGCTTGAGAAAAGCCCCGGTCAGGCTTTCGGAATTGCTGGCAATGTCTTCCGGAGTCCCTTCGCACACAATGGCTCCGCCTCCGAACCCACCTTCCGGTCCCACATCTATCACCCAGTCCGCCGATTTGATTACATCCAGGTTGTGCTCGATAATAATCACCGAATGCCCCTGGTCAATAAGCCGGTTGAACGAATCAAGCAATCTGGAGATATCCTCAAAATGAAGTCCGGTGGTCGGTTCATCAAAAAAGTACAACACATGCTCTTTTTCGGATCGCGACAGGTAGCGCGCGAGTTTTACACGCTGTGCCTCCCCTCCGGATAGCGTGGTCCCGCTCTGTCCCAGTCGTAAATAACCCAGCCCGACATCTTCCAGCACCTGAAGCCGGTTGACAATCTGCTTCTCGTCGACAAAAAATTCCAGAGCTTCCGAAACGGACATTTCCAGCACATCGTGGATATTTTTCCCGCGATATTTTACCCCAAGTACATCTTTCCGGTAACGGGTTCCGCCACAAGCCTCGCAAGGCAGCTCAATGTCGGCCAGAAACTGCATCTCGATTGTCTGCACCCCCTCTCCCTGACAGGTTTCACACCGTCCGCCGGGAACATTAAAGGAGAAGTGTCCGGCCGTGTACCCCATGATTTTGGCCTCCCTGGTTTTGGAGAAGACCTCCCGGATTCCGTCAAATGATTTGGTATAGGTGGCCGGATTCGACCGGCTCGACCGTCCGATTGGAGCCTGGTCAACCATTTCCGCCGCATCGATATGATGTAACCCCTTCAGTGTCCGATACCGGCCCACCCTGTCATTGTACACGCCCAGCTCTTTCATAATACCGGCGTAGAGTGTCCGATGAATCAGTGTCGATTTCCCCGATCCGCTGACCCCGGTGACACAAACCAGTTTCCCCAGAGGAAATGTTACATTCACGCTCTTCAGATTGTGCTCCACCGCACCCTCAAGAACCAGCTCTTTCCCGCTTCCCTTCCGTCTTTTCTCCGGTACAGGAATCACCTTTTCGCCGCTGAGATACTTTCCGGTGAGGGTTTTTGATTTCAACAGATCCTGATAGCTCCCGGAGAAACAGACCTCTCCGCCATGGATTCCGGCAAACGGGCCAATATCCAGCACATTGTCGGCTGCCCTGATCATTTCCGGATCATGTTCAACGACCAGTACCGTATTTCCGATATCACGAAGTGATTTCAAAATGCTGATCAGCCGGTCGTTGTCGCGGGGATGAAGGCCGATGGTCGGTTCGTCCAACACATAGAGGCTCCCGATGAGCGAGCTGCCGAGTGCGTTCGCCAGGTTGATACGCTGCGCCTCACCACCACTGAGTGTGTTGGTTAGGCGGTTCAGGGTGATATAGTGGAGGCCGACCTCATCCAGATACCGGAGCCGTTTCCGAATCTCATAGAGAATCTGTCCGCCAACATCCATTTCATAATCACTGAGCTGCAGCTTGTCAAAGAACTCCCGGGCGTAACCGATGGTCATTTCCGAAACCTGGCCGATGTGCAGTTCGCCAATTTTTACGTAGAGTGCATCTTTGCGGACCCGGTAACCGTCACACTCCGGACACCTGGAGTACCCCCGGTACCGTGAATAGAAAACACGCATGTGCACTTTATAAAACTCGCTCTTTACCTGTTCGAAAACGGTATGGATGCCCGGATACTCATCTTTCCCGTACCAGAGGATGTGCTTGACCTCTTTGGACAGGGCGTGATAGGGGTCATCGATCGGCAGGCTGTACCGGGCTGCTACTTTGATCAGCAGCTTATGATTCTTGTTGAATTTCGGGGAGTTAAACGGTGCGATAGCGCCGCCACGGATCGAAAGCAGCGGATCTGGCACCACTTTATCCTCATCAATACCCTGTACACGCCCGAATCCTTCACAACTGCGGCAGGCTCCGAAGGGGTTATTAAACGAGAACATTTGCGGAGTCGGCTCCGTAAAATCGATACCGTCACGCTCAAACCGTTCGCTGAAGAGCAGCTCTTCGCCTTTGTGAATTTTGATGTAGCAGCGGCCCCGACCCTCCAGAAAAGCGGCCTCAATCGAGTCCACCAGGCGGCTTCGAAAGTCATCATCCTCTTTTTTTACGGCAAGCCGGTCCACCACCACCCGTACATCCGCGGGTTTGAGTTTGCGTAAATTCACTTCATCCCGGCTGAGGTCGACCATCGTTTCATCCGGCAGCAAAATCCGATTGAACCCTTTCTGCTGAAACACCGCCAGCTCCTCGCGCATCTTTTTGTTTTTCTCCATGCTGCCCCCAAAGAGCACATAAAAACGCTGCTTCTCGCCGAAACGGTCCAGAATCGTTGCCGCCACCGACTGCGGAGTCTCCTTTTTCACGACCTCGCCGGACACCGGAGAGATCGTTCGTCCGACACGCGCAAACAGCAGACGCATATAATCGTATATCTCGGTGGTGGTTCCAACCGTTGACCGCGGATTGTATGTCGTGTTTTTCTGCTGGATCGCCATGGCCGGAGAGATGCCCTGCATGAAATCGACATCCGGCTTATCCATCCGCTCCAGAAACTGACGCGCGTAACTTGACAGGCTCTCCACATATCGGCGCTGGCCCTCGGCGTAAATGGTATCAAAAGCGAGGCTGGATTTTCCGGAACCACTCACACCGGTCACAACCGTCATCCTGTTACGGGGGATAGTGACATCCACATTCTTCAGGTTGTGCACCCGGGCACCCTTTATAATTATGGGGGACAGGGATTTGTCGTTTTTCAAAGTCGTCTGGTTTTTGAAGTCTGGCATACCGGTAAGATACACGGTACCGTGCCACTGTTACAACGACCGGAATCACACTTCGGTTCCGGTAATCATAGGCATTATTGCGTCACTTCCAGAATTCGCCGTTCCATTCCGTTCTTGATGGATGCACGGACCTGATCCACCCCCTCGTCAATGTACATAGCATGAATAAACAACTCTTTGCGGTCATCGGACACCTCCAGGCTGAGGGTTCCGGGCGTCAGGGAGATCATATTGGCAAGAACGGTAATCTCTAAATCGGTTTTAGCATCCAGTGGAATATCAACGACTCCCGATTTCATCCTGAAACTCGGTTTCATGACATCAATGGCTACCCGGATACTGGAAACGAACAGTTCCTTCAGAAAAAAGGTCGTCAGGGTGAACGCCTTCCAGACACGCCGGGTATAACCGGTCTTGTCAATGGCCGGACCCACAACCAGCAGCACCAGATAACCGAGAACAAGTCCGATCAGCAAGTTGCCAAACGAGAATGTCGCTGTTACAGCCGTCCAAATAAGCGCCAATAGAATATTAAAAAGGAAAAGTTTCATCTGCCTGGATTTACATTTATTTGTCAGATAGCGTATCCATGTGTAACAAGGTGCGTCCGGGTCTCCGCATTTTCGGGAATGGTTGTTTCATGCGTTTGAACATTGTTTTCTGTTATCACGTGGCGTACAGTATCGCTGATTTCTTTGATATAATGGGTTAATTCGCAGTACGGAAACGTTACTGAGGCCCCATAACGGCTTCAATATAAACGGATGGATCAAGCAGCTGCTCGGCGGCGGTCAGACAGATTTCAAGCAACGGTTGGGCAAAAAGGCCAACCAGGATAATCAATCCGGCCACAATCATCACCGGTACCACCATAATGTAGAGATTCCCGGCACCAAAAAGCGGCATTTTCCCAAAATGATCGGGAACGCCTTTCTCCGGAACAGCCGCCCAGAACGCAGTCATCCAGATCTTGGTCATCGAGAAGAGGGTAAGTAGTCCAACCAGTATTGCCACCGCTGTAATTACGTATTCCCCGAGGGAGAGACCCGCTTTGACCAGCGTCAATTTGGCCCAGAATCCCGAAAGCGGCGGGAATCCGGCCAGTGCAAATGCGGATATCAGAAACAGAGCCGCAAGGAACGGATAGTGCCGGTACAACCCACCCATCTGTTTCAACTCAAACGTACCCATCAGCCGTTGTGCAATACCGCTGATCAGGAACAGATTGGTTTTGGCCAGGATATTGTGAAGCACATAGAAGATCGCTCCCATCAGGCCGAGCGCGGTGTTGAATGCCAGGCCCATGATCATATAACCTATCTGACTCACAATATGGAAGGAGAGGATCTTCCGGAACTCATAGTGAGAGGCCGCACCGAGGACACCGGTCACCATGGTAAATCCGGCGACCCAGATCAGGATCGTATGGGTATAGCCGACATCCTGCGTAAATAACAGGGTAAAAACCCGTATCAAAGCGTAAACCCCGACTTTTGTGAGCAGCCCTCCGAAAATTGCCGAAATGGCCACCGGGGGGGTGTGATATGATGCCGGAAGCCAGAAGAAGAGCGGGAAGATCGCTGCCTTGATCCCAAATGAGACCAGGAAAATCATCGCTACGGTGGTTACCAGTCCGACATTCTCCACCTCCGGAAGCCGCAGGGCCAGATCTGCCATATTGAGCGTACCGGTCATGCCATAGAGCAAAGCGACACCGAACAAGAAAATTAGCGAAGAGAACAAGTTGATGATCACATACTTCAAAGCACCCTGAAGTTGATTCCGGCTGTTGCCGAGGGCCAGCAGAATGAAACTGGCGATGAGCATCACCTCGAACCAGACATAGAGGTTAAAAATATCACCGGTCAGGAAGCTGCCATTGACCCCCATCAGCAAAATGTGCAGCAGCGGATAGTAACCGAACTGCTCGCGCTGTTTATCGATGTCATAAATGGAATAAATGGCGATGATCAGCCCCATCACAGCCGAAATACCAAGCATCAGCATGCTCAACATATCGGCGACAAGGGTGATGCCAAACGGTGCTTCCCAGGTACCGAGCTGCAAAACCTGGATTCCATCGCCGTAGACATCACGGAACAACATCGCAACCGAAACCAGCAGAACGGCCATACCGGCCACACCAATCCATCGCTGCATCGCGGATGATTTCCGGAACAGCAGCGCCAGGGTGGCGGTGATCAGGGGTATAACTACAGGCAGTACAAGTAAACCGTTCATGAATCTCTGTTTTCGTTGTTCTCGGTGTGGGTTACGATTGCCGACGAAGTATCCTCGGGATCCTCAAGCAACTCATCCTGATTGACGGTGCCCAGCTCTTTATAACTGCGATAGGCCAGAGCCAGCGCAAATGCCAGCAAACCGAAACCGATCACAATCGCTGTGAGAATCAGCGCCTGGGGAAGCGGATTGGCAAACGGAGCTTCGGGCATAACGCTGCCGGCCGCAATGAGCGGAGGGTTTTCGGTGGATATGCGTCCGAGCGAGAAAAGCGCCAGGTTCACGGAGTTGCTAATCAGGATGATCCCGATTATGGTCAGGATCAGACTTTGTCTGAGTAACATATAGATGCCGGTGGCAAATATGGCTCCTGCTAAAATGGGAAGTATTGTATCCATATCATTAAAAAGTCAGCGGTTCCTCTTCCAGTGAAAAAATCACGGCAACAATGAATCCGACCACGCACAGATAGACACCGATATCAAAGATAAGCGGGGTGCTGAGCTTCACTTCGGATCCGCCCAACTCCAGAAAGAGCCACTTCCCGGTCAGGAACGGATCGCCCATAAACATGGGGATCAGGCCGCTGATCACCAGGCTGGCCAATCCGATCGCAATCAGCGTGATGGGATGGATTCGGAGTATTTTGCGGGTCGCCGCGGTTCCGAAAGCGATGGCATACAGCGTAAATGCTCCGGCCCCTACCAACCCGCCAATGAATCCGCCGCCCGGCTCATCATGGCCGCGGAAGAACAGGAACAGCGAAAAAAGGACCAGAACCCCGATCATCATTCGGGTGGTGGTATGTAAAATCAGACTTTGCATTATGATTTATTTTCTTTTGAAGATCCGGGGCGAGTCATTTTTATCAGCGCATAGACGGCAAGGCCTGCAATAGCGACCACAACGACCTCGCCCATGGTATCCAATGCCCGGAAGTCTACCAGAATGACATTTACAATGTTTCTTCCATGGGCCAGCGGATAACTTGCCTCAGCATAGTATTCGGAGATAAAGGCGTCGAATGGCACTGCGGTTACCGCCAGAATCAGCAGCGTCATCATCAGTCCCGCCGAAATGGCAATAACACCGTCTCTGGTACGTGATGCACCGCTTCGTTCCTCCTTGATCTTGGGTACATGAATCAGTACCAGTACAACCAGAATTACGGTAAGCGTCTCTACGAGAACCTGGGTCATGGCCAAATCAGCCGCACCGTGCATGAGATAGATCAGCGAGAGTCCGTATCCGATGATACCTGCAGCGACGATGATGGTGAGCCGCGAATTTCCGAATGCCAGCATAATGCCCAGCGAGCCGACTATGGTGATCGAAAGAGCCCAATAATATACATGAACATTGGAAAAATCCGGATTCCAGATGATACCCGATTGCGTAAGAAATGTATAACCAATAGCTACGAGCGCGGTGACCATGATCGTAACCAGATAGTTGGACATCAGCCCGTTCTGCAGGATCCTGGTCTGCCATCCCGCCAGGCCAAGCATTCCGTTGACAAGCCCATCATATACATTGACCGGAAACCGTGCAAAGACCATCTGATATCCTTTCATGGGGGCTGATTCGCGCAGGCCGTCCCAGATCCGGTACGTGAGCAGGCCTCCTGCCAGAGTGAGGAGACTCAACATTAGCGGCATGTTAAAACCGTGCCACAGAGAGAGATAAAAATCCAGCGGCTCACCCCATACACTGCCGGCTACCGGCACAATAAGACTTTTATCAACCAGAAATGGCAGCACACCAAAAACCACACTCAGGACTGCCAGAATAATCGGGCCGATCCACATGGACGGCGGCGTTTCGTGCGCTTTTTTGGGGGTTTCCACCGGTTTCCCGAAAAATGGCCTGATAACCACAATAGCAGATGCGGCTACAATGGCGATATTGGCAACCACCGCCAGCGTGATAAACAGAACCGGAAGCAGGGTTGCCTCTAAAGCCGCCTCGTAGACGATTTCTTTTGCAATAAATCCGAAGAGTGGCGGTATTCCCGCCATGGAGAGTGCCGCAAGGGCGGCGGCTACGGCCGATATCGGCATAAGCTTCCTGAGTCCGCCCAGCTTGAGAACATCCCGGGTGCCGGCTTCGTGATCGATTCCGCCGGCCACCATAAAGAGCGCGCCTTTGTACATGGCGTGAGACAGAATGTATACCGCCAGGCCCTGCATTGCCAGCTCGGTACCGAGACCGATCAGCATCATCATTGTCCCCAGTGCCATGACCGTGGAGTAAGCCAGAATCTGCTTGAGGTCGGTGAAACTGAGTGACAGCCATGCACTGATCAAAAGTGTCACTACGCCAAAACCGCCGACCAGTATCATCCAGGTTTCGGTAAATCCGAGCACCGGATGCAACCGGGCGAGCAGATAGACACCGGCCTTGACCATTGTCGCTGAGTGCAGATAGGCACTAACCGGAGTAGGTGCCGCCATCGCACCGGGTAACCAGAAGTGGAATGGGAACTGGGCGGATTTGGTGAATGCCCCGCCGAGTACCAAAAGCAGGATGGCCAGGTAGTGGGGATGCTCCCGAATAATATCTCCTTCATTCAGAAGCGCAGAGACCTCCCATTGGCCGGAGGCAAAGCCCATGAGAACCATCCCCCCAAGCAGTGCCAGTCCGCCGATTCCGGTGACCAGTAATGCCTGAAGTGCCGCTCTCCGGGATGCCTCCTGTTCGTGATTAAATCCAATAAGCAGGTAGGAAGTGAAACTGGTCAGCTCCCAGAAAACAAAGATACTGATGAGGTTGTCCGCCAGAACCACGCCCAGCATGGAACCCATGAAGAGCAGGATGGCCAGATAGAACCGGGGCAGATATTCATTGCCGCTTAAGTATCCGGCGCCATAAAGCACGATGAATGTTCCGATCCCGGTGATGATAAGGCCGAACATGAGGCTGAGTCCGTCGAGGTAAAATGCGAGATTAACCTCGAAAAACTCCATGGATACCCATGTCGTTGATTGCGTGATGGTTCCGCCGGCCGCAATTTCCGGCAAGAAGGAGAGCAGGTACAAGAAACTGCCCAGGGGAAGCAGCGCCAGAATCCAGCCGGTTTTCTCACGAAACAACTTGAAAATCCAGGGGGCCAGTAGTGCAGTGACAAAAATGAGGCCGATTACGATCAGCATGACCTCCTCCTGCCGTTATCGGCCGGGTTGACCATGCTGCGGTCACCTCCCCTATTTTTGAGTAACAGGCTCATAAAAATCTGAGTTAAAACGATGGTTGATAACTTGTTTTAATGGCACATTCAAACCGGATGCCCCGGTCCGGATCAGTCTTTATCCGGAATGGAACCAGAGGGTTTTACGCCTTTGCCGGACTTGTCATAATACGTTTTCAGTTCATCGACAACGGTTCCTTTCCAGAAAGGTATACCAGACCTGTAGGCAGCGCGGCCAATCGTGTGTGCCGCAACCGGAGCAGTCATCAGGATGAAGATGATGGTTGCAATGGCACGAGATACAATTCCGATTTCTGCGTATGTGAAAGCGACGGCAAGCAGGATGAGTCCGGCGCCAAGGGTACCGGCTTTGGTTGATGCGTGCATGCGCATGAGAATATCGGGCAGGCGCAGGATACCAACAGCGGCTACCAATACAAAAAAGCCGCCGGTAATAAGCAGAATTCCGGCAATGATCTCAAGCATGATTTCCCTCCTTTTCGCTTTTTTCAGCCCACTGAAACACAAACCGTGCGAATGCGATGGTTCCCAGGAATGCAATAAGCGCGAGAACTACGGCGACATCCAGATAGACCGGGTGTCCCGATGAGATGGAATAGGTTGCGATCATGCTGATTACGATAAATGCAATGAGATCAAGTGCCACCACGCGGTCCGGCAGGCTGGGTCCGATGATCACTCTGACCAGAGAAATCAACAGAGACAGACTCAGGAGGGCATAAACAATAATAATTGCGGTCGAAAAAAAGTCCATTTTCCTGATATATTAAGGCGTGCCGGATTAAATTATTCGTTTGGATAATAACCGACTCCCCGGCCAGTTTTTAAGGCCTTAATATAAGAATCCCTAATTTACGCTACAAGAATCGTAATAACGGTTCGATTCCGCAGGTATATATCATATTGTGACACAAAAATTTAATACCATTAATTGCCTTTTCATATGAGGATACGTCTACCTTTTATTTTTGCACGTCGTTTCGTTGCCGGCGAAACCTTTGCCCACGCCGCACCTAAAGTTTCCGAACTGAATAACAAAGGAATTCAGGTTACTCTGGATCTTCTCGGAGAGAATGTAACGGACCGGAACCTGGCCGAATCTACCACCCGTGAATATTGTGAATTGCTGGACCATATCACCGAAAAACAGCTGGACGCCACCATTTCGATCAAACCAACCATGATCGGAATGGATATCGGCCTGGATTATTGCCGCGGCAATCTTTTTACTCTTCTGGACAAGGCGCGTGAGCTGGGGCAATTTGTGCGCATTGACATGGAGGGCTCCGATTATACGGAACAGACGCTTGATCTCTATTCAGACGCAAAGAAAGCGTATGGTGACCATGTGGGAATCGTTATCCAGGCCTATCTGCACCGGACGCGGGACGATATTGAGCGGCTGGTCAGGGAGCAGGCGGATGTACGGCTCTGCAAGGGAGCGTATAAAGAACCGTCAAAACTTGCACTGCAACATATGACCGATATCCGGGCGGTGTTCAAAGAGTATGCCGCCAGGCTCATCACATCCACGCCATTCACACGAATTGCAACCCATGATGATCTTCTGATTGACTGGACCCGGAAGTTTGTTGAGGAAAACCAGATCCCGAAAGAGCGTTTTGAGTTTCAGATGCTGTACGGACTGCGGCAGAGCACCTGTGAAGAGCTGGTCAGAGAGGGATACAAAGTTCGGGTTTATGTACCTTACGGCACCATGTGGCTGCCCTATTTTACCCGTCGGTTGCGGGAAAGAAAGGAGAATATCTGGTTTATCCTGTCAACATTCTTCAAGAAATAAAAAAGAGAGGAAACGCCGGGTGCGGAATTCCCTCTCCCTGATCACTACATTGCTAATTGATTTGCCCTACAAGCTGATTCCGACGAGGAAGAAGAGATCCTCAGCATATGGATTCAGGATAACATCGTAGGTAACATCAAAGCTAAAGGTATCGGACACCGAAATGGTTTTTCCGGAGCCAAAACCCACGTTGATAACAGCCGGACCCGAGGTTACGTACATATCCGATTCAGCAGGAGTCATACCCACAAAAAAGTGGAGCGGCTCGGCGTCATACCCCAACTCCAGATAAACCGAGTTGTTATCATTGTCGGTCAGGAACATCCCTGCAAAAATGGACAGTGGGGTACCCGCTATGCCCGAGTATTCGAGTCCTGCTTCTATATAATGGGAATCGGAATCAAAATAATCTCCCGCTCCCGGGACCGGAAAGGTGTAGTCGGTCAGACTGATACCTATATCACCGGCATCCGTTTCAAAGGTATAAGCGGCAAACCAGTCCACTTCATATCCGTCGGGATTTCCGGTCGTGGCTACAGCAGCCCAGGTACCAATTTCAAGTCCCCCTACGGTGTATGATATTCCCGGTTGAATACTGGGAGAATTTCCAAAGTCCGCCCCCCTCCATACATACCTGCTCATGATATCAAGGTCCAGGCTGAATTGTGCTGCTGCCGGCAGTGCAGGAAATAAACCCATCGCCAGGGCAAATAGCAGAACTTTGCGTACGTACATCTTCCTCATAATTAACTCCTCGTTCTTGTTGGTGATTACTTTTTGGTAAGTGGTAAACCGGTTGCGGATCACAAAGCCTCTGGGTTATGTGATCCGTATGTCCATCCCTCACTTTTCGAAACCCCGGTATTGTTTCAGTCGCTCACTGGGAACGCTACCTTAATAGTGTTGAACAGACCCCACTATTATATTAAATAAATATGCACAAAACAATGTTTAGACTTAATTATTTATGGTATATTCCATAATCTCCATCATTGATAAAGAAAACCGCTTTTTTGTGTTTATTTTTTTTATGGACCTCAAATTATTTTGTTACAAATACTTACGGATGGCGTAACTCATGGAGGGGCGAATGGCCATCTCAGGAAAGAGTGACCTTCAGGGATTTGAGGGACAGATACTAGATGGGCAGGCTGGTATAAAGGTATAGCCACCAGCCGGAAATACTGATAAATAGCTGTTCTGAGAAAGGGATGTGCTTTAAGAAGACGAACGGAAACCCGGCAAATTATCCGGATTTTCGCTCTTCAAAAATTGTATCAAGCGCTTTGATCACTTCATCAATACCCTGTTCCAGCTCGGCATACTCCATGCTCCTCTTTTTTGATTGAAGATGGTTCCACAGGCCTTTCAGGATGCGAAGATCTTCGTCTTTCAGGTCGTGGTATGCTGTTTCGTAATTACCTTTGGGTTTTACGTATATATCGACATCTCCCTTGGACCAGACAAGAATGAAATCTTTGGCTTTATTGATATTAACTTTCATACTAATAACAGATTATTTGTTATACCTGACATGTCCGCTACAAGGATGCACGTGGCAAAATCGGCTAATAATTTTGAAATACACTTGCAACACGATATTTACCAACTAGTATAGAAAGCACCCCGAATTGATATTACAATCTACAATAAACATTTAACATATAAAATAAGTCTGAAAATTAATTTTTAGCAATAATCAATAATTAGTTAAACAATGAAACAGCAACAGTTGTTTTAATAACTTGAAATAATTAATTATTTGATTTAGAATCTCTACGTAAAACTAACCATTATATAACACTGCTCAAAACTGACCGGCATACAGTTATATGTTATTTCATTTAGGTTGCCAGCAGCATCAGCATAGCCTAAATGTTATATTTACAACAAACTAAACCGACACCCCTTGCATATTCCCTGATAATTATAATTCTTCATTATTGTACTATTTATAACTCCATCATGAAAAGAGACATGCCTGAGATATCGCAAATTCATTGATAGTATTGTCAATCATTCGTTTACTACTTCGACAATTACACCCCCTCTGCTTTAACATTTTGTACTATAATAGTATTTGTTTTTTATTCAACAAAAGCTCGTGACTTATATTCCCGTTACCGGTGGAATTATCCATTCTGGATTGTGGAGTAACAGAAAACGTCGAGACGCTTCGGGCTGCTTTTCGGCTAAATATTGAAAAATAATGTAAAACATCACATACACTATTAAGAAAATTTAATAAAAATCCGATACTCATAGCAATTCACGTATCATTAATCAACAGGAGGCATTTTATTATTTTTGACTTGCAGCGAATTAATATTGAATCACACCAAATGAATTTTGCTTGGTTACCAATTTTGTGATTGCACATCATCTGAACCATATACGCCATAAATTCAGATGATTAAAATAGCTGCGAGGGGGTATCAGGGGGGGGATTCAACCGACGTGCAGTCCGTCAATTATAAACAGGTGATATTCGCAAGGAATATTAAAAATGGAGCAGTAATTACATTGCCTGCTTATTACTGTCCCGGACACACGTAAGCTTAAATCGCACCTTTTTTCAAAAGAAATTTATGCCATTAACAGTATTTAAAAGGAAAACTATCAAACATGGAACCAACAGATAACAAAAAAAACAGGCCGTTAAAAAATGGCTGGACGATCGGGAAACAGCTTTCTTTCAGTTTTTTCGGAATTGCTGCAATAACATTTATGGTAGGATTGATCGGGTTCGCAGGCGCCTACCTCAGTGACAACTCTATCCGGGAAATCGGTGAAGTTCGGTTGCCCGGTGTATCCAGCTTGCTGGAGCTCGAGAAAGAAGGTGAGCATATCACTTCCATTATGCGGTCGCTTGCGATTCCGGGATTGACACAGCAAGAACGACAACAACAATACGATAATTTGGCTCAGTCACGATTACGCTACGAGGAGTCCTGGAATATTTATGAACCACTACCACGAACTGAAGAAGGGACGCGTTTGTGGGAACGGTTTGTACCTGCCTGGAACGCCTGGCGGGAAGCAAACACCCTTGCCCGGAATTTGAACGCACAGTTTGATGAATTTGGTATTGACAACCCGATGGAGTTGGAGGCACAGCTCGAACAGTTTATGAAAGACCATTATATAGCAGTACAAAATGTGTTGCACATGCTCTATGTGGATGAGGAGTTGTTTCATGGCAACGATGATCATACCGCATGTAATGCCGGACAATGGATGCCTGTTTATCACACCACTAACAGGGATTTGCAGAACCTGATCCAAAGCTTTGAAGAACCGCATCGCAACTTTCACAATGCGGTACGTCGAATGCAGAATCATGTGGCAGCCGGGGAACTTGCAAATGCCCGGCAATTATATGCCGCCGAATTCATCCCGAGTATGGAACAGGTATTCGACACCTTTAATGAAATGCTGGTGTTGTCCAATAACGCAAACAATGCACTTCAGGAGACCCAGGAACTGTTGATGGGTGAAGTAAATGATCGTCAGCAGGCAGCGATGGGCTTGCTGGGGCAATTGGTTGATGTCAATTTGGAATTTGCCGATGAGGAGCTATCTGCAGCCACTACCACCTCCATTTTCATTCGGACGCTATCTCTCATCGGACTGATTCTGGGTGTTGCTCTTGCATTGATCCTGGGAATCATGATCAGCCGATCCATCAACTCCAGACTACGACGAATCATTGACGGACTCAACAGTGGCTCGGAGCAGGTCAATTCGGCCTCCATGCAGCTTTCAAGCTCCAGTCAGGAACTTTCGGAAAGTGCCAGTGAACAGGCAGCAGGCCTGGAAGAGACCACGTCTTCTCTTGAAGAAATGTCATCACAAACCAAACAAACCGCTCAAAATGCCGGCGAAGCGGAACGTGCCATGAAAGACGCCGAGCCACGCATTAAAGAGGGGGTTGAAGCCATGGAACGTATGATGACCGCCATGAAGGACATCAGCAATGCCTCCCAGGAAACCTCAAAAATCATTAAAACCATTGATGACATCGCTTTCCAGACCAATCTGCTGGCACTCAATGCGGCAGTTGAAGCGGCGAGAGCCGGAGAAGCCGGAAAAGGGTTTGCTGTCGTGGCCGAAGAGGTCCGAAACCTGGCACAGCGAAGTGCCGAAGCAGCCCAGAATACTTCGGAACTGATCGAGCGTTCACAAACAAGTTCCGGAAGAGGCACATCGGTGGCCCAGGAAGTTTCAGACAACCTTGTTAAAATCAAACAAAGTATCGCGGATGTCAGCACCCTTGTCGTTGAGATCGCTGCCGCCGGCAAAGAACAGGCAACAGGCATTTCGGAAATTAACAGCGTTATGTCCGAGATGGACAAAACTGTTCAAAATAATGCATCCGGATCCGAAGAAGCCGCCAGTGCTGCCGAGGAGCTCTCTTCTCAAGCCATGGAATTAAGTCAAATGGTCGCAGAGCTGAATGAAATGGTCGGTGGCAGCAGTGCTATTGACACAAATGGCATAGCCATGCTAAACAAGATGAAATCTATGGATTGGAGGGGCGGTTCTGTGAAAAATGGAACCGTGAAGCACACCTCCAACCACCATCACCCTGCAAAAGGTTTTAACGGTTATGGTAATGGCTTCGATAACGGCAAAAAAGTGACCACAAAAAAACCTGAAGCCAGTATGGTTATTCCGCTTGATGACGACGAATTAAGCGATTTTTGACAAACCAGAAAGGAGTATCCTGTCATGACATAACGTTGTGACAGGATGCCTCCATAAAATTTTCGCACCCCGCATTGAATATTTCAACGTTACGATATCACAAAGACCAATATGGAAAATCAGGCATTTACACAGACAGAGGAGCAGATAATTGAAGGGGGAAAGTTCCTGACTTTTTTCCTTGACAGGGAAGAATATGCTATAGAAATACTAAAAGTGATGGAAATTATTGGATTGATGTCCATCACTCCGGTTCCGAGCATGCCGGGATATATACGCGGTATACTGAATCTGCGTGGCAAGATCATACCGGTTATGGATATCCGATCCCGATTCGGACTGCCCGGTGTGGATGACACCGCTGAAACCTGCATCATAGTACTTCAACAGGATCAATTTCAGATGGGTATCGTTGTCGATAAGGTTTCGGAAGTGGCAGAGCTTGGCGATACCGAAATCGATGATATACCTTCTTTCGGAGCAGGTATCACAAATGATTATCTCGCAGGAATCGGGAAAGTAGAAAATACCGTCAAACTGATCCTGGATGTGTCCCGCGTCCTGTTTGAAGCCCGGGAGGTAATTCCGGAGTCACCAGAAGCGGCCTTTTAGGCACCACAATTCATGGCAAACTGTGATCCGAACAAATCACGGATGCGTCCGGTTCCGCTTAAACAACACAAACTACAGCCGATAATTCAAATACGGTATCCGTATTCACTTAAATTTCATGATGTTACACTATATTCCCGGACTGTAATTTATAATATATTCCGCGACAAGTATTTTACCGTCATTTCATCCCGGGGCTCGATCCGCTGATATACGTATTTCATATCAGATAATATTTGTTGGCCATACAAACGCTACTACCATATGAATGCGAGTCATTACCAGGAAATGATTCAATCCGCATCTTTTGCCTATGTTCATCAGAGGATCATTCTGGATGACTCCGGTGAGCCGTGCGATTTTATGGTTCTGGATGCCAACCCCGCATTTGCCAAATTTATCGGGTTACCCCTGACGGATATCCGGAACCGAACCGTCCTTGAAATCAGGCCGGATCTGAGGAACAGCCCGTTTGACTGGTTCGATTTTTGGGACAAGGTCGCTTTGAACGGAGGCACAGATGAAAAAGAGCTGTATTTACCCCATGCAAAGCGGTGGTACCGGGTACAGGGTCACTCCCACAAAAAATCGGAACTTCATACGTTTATATTCGACATCACCGATAAAAAAGACCTGAGCAAGGATTTTGAATATTTCTTCGATATCAGCCTGGATTTGCTTTGTATCGCTAACAAAAATGGCTATTTCATACGGGTCAACAAGGAGTGGGAGAACATCCTTGGGTATAAAACCAGGGATTTGGAAAACCGGAAATTTCTGGACCTTGTTCATCCCGATGATCTGCCTGCAACTCTGGAAGCCCTGGCAACGCTCGGCAGCAATAAAGATGTTAATAATTTTGTAAACCGTTACCGCCACAAGGATGGGTCTTACCGCTACATTGAGTGGCAGTCGCAACCGCAGGGTGACCTCTACTATGCCGCTGCCAGAGATATCACAGAACGGAAAAAAGCCGAAGCCGCCCTTCGTGAAGAGCACAGCCTGATGCAGTACATCATCCGGCATGATCCCAATGCTATTGCTATCCATGACCGTGAACTGAGATATATCTATGTAAGTGATCGGTATCTGCAAGATTATGGCGTGGCCAGAGAAGATATCATCGGGAAGCACCATTATGATGTTATGCCTGACATCCCGGAAAAATGGAGAAAGATTCACAAACGTGCACTGTCCGGGGAGGTGATCAGCAAAACGAATGACATATTCATCCGGCAGGATGGATCCATCGAGCACACCAACTGGGCATGCCGACCCTGGTTCCGGACCGATAACACTATCGGGGGTATTGTCCTCTATACGGAAGTCATCACAAAACGGAAACAGGCTGAAAAGCTCCTCAAAAAAAATCTTCGCGAGAAAGAGATCCTGTTATCGGAAATACATCATCGTGTAAAAAACAACATGGCTGTCATCTCCAGCCTGCTGGCACTGCAAATCGAATTTCTGGACACCAAAAAAGAGCCCGAAATACTGCTTTATGAGACACAAAACCGGATAAAATCGATTTCGTTGGTGCATGAGCTTGTGTACGCCAACAATAATTTCGTCGAAATCAATTTTGCCGAACTGCTGAACCGGTTGGTAAAACTTGTTGATGAAATCCACAATACGGATGAAAAAAACGTTACTGTTGATATCCGGGCTGTTGATGTCACATTGGAGATGAACAGCTCAATCCCTTTGAGTCTGCTCGCCAATGAGCTGATCACCAATGCCTACAAGCACGCCTTCAACGGCCGTAAAAACGGCAGAATTGAAATCCGGGTAGAACGGGAGATGGAAGTCTACCTGCTTACCGTGAAGGATAACGGGATTGGTGTATCGGATACCACCCGGCTGGATTCACCGGAAACATTCGGATTCACCATCGTTCACGGTTTGGCGCAACAATTACGAGGAAAACTCACCTACACATCCGCTGAAAATGAGGGGCTCCGGGTTGATTTTCGGTTTTCCCGAGAAATCGGCAGAAAGCAAAAAAATGTGCCGGTGATCGCTTAGCAGGATCGGGATAGTTCAGCTTTTAGCATTGTCTTCATGCAAGATGCTGTTCAAATTCAGTATTGTGTGCAACCTTTCACACCCGTGACGAACAAAACCAAAAGCTTATTCATCCGAATTAATATTCATATTCTCATAAATGAAATGCTTATTTATTTCATGTAAGCTAGTACAATTTGCAAAACCCGATGCCTGTAAAATCCCTCCACGCTTTTGAAACTTTTAAGTAGTTTCGCTACTTTGAAAATACTTCGTATCAAAGAATATATATTATAACAGACATTAAACTAACATTTCAGTAATAAAAACCGCCAGTCGTCAACAAGATGGGAAATATTATGATGATAACGGTACCAGCCTGACGCCTGATCATTCGTGAATGAAAACGGAACAAAAATTTAGTAACCTGTTTATTATACCCTCTTACATCATATATACGTGAAAAAATGAACCCAAAAGATACCATCCAAATTCAGGGAATCACAAGAAGAGATTTTGTAAAAGCCGCTTCACTCACCGCTGGTGGACTGATGCTCGGCTCCCTTCCCATCTCATCAAGTGCCTATGCCGCAGGTAACGGCAAAATCAAGGTTGCCCTCGTTGGCTGCGGCGGCCGGGGAACCGGTGCGGCCTTCAACGCTTTGGCAGCCGGAGAAGATATCCAGCTGGTTGCCATGGCCGATATCTTCGAAGACCGTTTGACGGAAAGTTTCGGCCATCTTTCCCAGCGTTACGGAGATTCCGAACAACTGAATGTTCCCGATGAACATAAATTTATTGGTTTCGACGGGTACAAACATGCCATCGATCAGGCTGATGTCGTTCTCCATGCCACACCTCCGGGCGAGCGGCCGAAGCACTTCCGCTATGCTGTGGAGCAAGGAAAACACGTCTTCATGGAAAAACCTGTCGCCACCGACGCTCCCGGAGTGCGCAGTGTACTGGAATCAGGGAAAATTGCCAGGGAAAAGCAATTGAACGTAGTCATCGGACTGCAACGCCGATACCAGGACAACTACCGCGAAACACTGCGCCGTATTCACAACAATCAGGTCGGCGAAATTATGGGCGGACAAGTGTACTGGAACCAGGGTGAGCTCTGGGTCAACCGTCGTCAGCCCGATCAATCAGAACTCGAATACCAGATGAGAAACTGGTACCATTTTGTCTGGATATGCGGCGACCACAATGTTGAGCAGCATATTCACAACATTGACGTGGCCAACTGGTTCCTGGGCGAATATCCGGTCCGTGCACAGGGCATGGGGGGACGAGAAGTCCGGAAAGGCATCGAATATCCTCAGATCTTCGACCATCACTCCGTTGAGTACCAATACGCGAGCGGAGTGGTCATTTCCAGTCAGTGCCGTCAGATTCCGGGTTGCTGGAACAGTGTATCTGAATCCTTCCAGGGCACCAAAGGAACCCTTTATACCGACGGCAGCAACAATGCCGTTCTCCGTGACCGAAACGGCAACACCCTCTATGACCATGACGGTGAGGAAGACCCCAACCCGTATCAGCAGGAGATTGACGAATTGTTCGAATCCATCAGACGCGGGAACGTAATCAACGATACCGAGATCGGTGCCAAAGCCACGCTTTCAGGGATCATGGGCCGCATGGCCACCTACTCAGGTCAGATGATCGAGTGGGACGAGGCATTGAACGCCGAACAGAAACTGGTTCCGGATTACGTCGACTGGGATATGACACCACCGGTAGTTCCGGACGAGAATGGCCGCTATCCTATTGCCGTACCCGGTCAGACGGATGTATTGGGCCCCATCGCGGACCGGTAAAACGCCCATCTGTTTACATACAGACGCCATCCCTACTCAGAAGATATTTAGCTGAATGCAATCAGCTGGATTCGACTTCAGCCAGACAGTATATTTGACACGCTGGATGAAAGGGACCTTGTAATTGAGTCCCGGTGCAGTGGTATGATGATATTTGCCGAACCAAAGTACCACTTCAAACTCTTCGGGCCCGACTGTATAAAGTGTTGAATAGCCGGCCAGAGGCACAAGTACTCCGATCAACAGCTTTCAGAGGTGATTTTTTATAGCTTTGAGATATGGCGGTAATTCATTCTTGCCAAATGGTTTATTATCTGCCATTCTCGGGTTGCATAGCTGTCCAATGATTCCCCCAAAAATAATACGTTGCATTACAGCAACTACCTGCGATACTCAATCAACATGACTGTCTTGAAGAAAAACGAGAGGCCCTTGAAAAGTAGACCTCGTTATGACGACCACATTCGCCAGACATTTTTTAGTCGTATTTTTTATGCCGGAGCCTTTCTGGCATTTGCTTCTCCGGTTCTGATTTGTAGCTCAATATAGCTTTTGCTATAATTTCAGATTGGCAAAGAATAACAAAAACGATACGCACATGAAAGACAGGCGATACTCTTATGAGGATCTGTTGGTCATGTCCAAGGGGTTATTATTAACCCAGGGGATGTCTGATGAGGCAGCAGAGGCCACCAGCGAAATACTGGTAGAGGCAGATCTCATGGGTCACATTACACATGGCCTGACTTTGCTCCCTGTCTATATTGATGAGCTTAAAGCAGGACGAATGAAACCTGAGGGTTCCCCGGTTATTGTCTCGGATAAGGGATCCGCGGTAGTCTGGGACGGAGAATATCTAAGCGGTATCTATCTTACCCGATCTGCTGTAACCGAAGCACTTGAGCGCAGTCAAAAATATCCGGTGGTTACCTATGCTCTCAGGCGAGCACACCATATTGCTTGCCTGGCAGCATACATGCCGCAAATTGTTGAGAACGGGCGTATTGGTATTCTCATGGCGTCGGATCCAGCAGCAGCTTTGGTGGCGCCTTTTGGGGGTAGAAGCCCGGTTTATTCCCCGAATCCCATCGCTGCTGGAATCCCTTCTGGCCCTGATGGGCCCATTATCCTTGATATAAGTACTTCTACAACTGCTGCAGGAGTGGTAAACAGGTATCAAAAAGCGGGAAAGCATCTTCCTGGTGAATGGATGCTCACCGCAGACGGCAAACCCAGCAATGATCCAAGTACTCTGACATCCGGGGGAAGTATTTTGCCATTAGGAGGTTTAGATGCAGGCTACAAGGGGTTTGCACTGGGACTATTGATAGAGGCGCTTACCTCCGGTTTGGCCGGTTTTGGCCGAGCAGATAAGCCCAATAATTGGGGCACGTCAGTCTATCTGCAGATTATTAATCCTGAATGCTTTGGTGGGCTTCGAGCATTCGAGCGGGAAACGGGATGGCTAAAAGAAGTTAGTAAAAAATGCCGGCCTCGCCCGGGTTACACAGAAGTACGAACCCCCGGAGATCGTGCACTGGCACTCAAGGCCGAGCAAATGGAAAAAGGTGTGTGGATGGAGAGTGGGCTGATTGAAGTGCTATCTCAAAGATGTCGCTCTTCAGGTATACAGTTTCCCGTTGCCTTTTAACTGGCTCAATTATTGGGAGGGGGTCATATTACCTGAGGGCTTGCTCGATCATTTTGATATTGAGAAGATTTAGCAGGGCACCGAGGGTCAAAACGAAAAGTACATTCACATACATTTGGCGGAGAAGAATCAGTTGCCTCAAGGTTATCGTCCTGCCCAGTAGGAAGCAAGGGTTTTACTGAGTCCAGGAAGCTCATCGATTTTCCTGTCCGTAACATGAATGTGTATCTGGGCATCAAACCACGGCAGGTCAAAGAAGTCAGCTTGGATATGGTCAAAAAACATGGCTGAGCCGCACACAAGCTGTTCCCCAATGCATCAGCCGAATCATTCAACACCAAGGTCAAACAATTCCGGGCTATACAGCGAGGTGTTTCAGACACCGAACTCTTTTTGTTTCGTCTTTCAATAATCTATGACTGGAAAAGTGTAATCCCCAGAAAATACAACAGATCCAGGCTAGACCTTTCTGATGGTTATTTGACAAAAAATACAATTGACAATCTGATTGCTTTTGACTAAAGTATGATAAATGTTATCACATAAAATTGGTTAAATTTATTCAAAATCTTTTTTAATTGTCCGAAAGGCCCATTACTTGCTATATATAATAACGATTCCCACCTGGATGGGAAAAGAGTATCAAAATAAAAAAAGGAAGGAATACATTTAATCAACAATCAACAAACCCAAACAAAAAGAGCCATGAAAATAAAGATACTGAGTTTGATACTGATTATCCTCGGCTTTGGCTTTCATCAGGCCACTGCTCAGACTGTTCAGTATGATAATGTCCATTATGGTGATAATGTAATTCTTAATCACAACTTTGCGAATGATTTCGTTCACTGGGAACTTGTTGGTGCTGAAGCGGAAGATCGCTTTGAACTTTTCCCCAGTGAGCATGATAATGGGCAGACATTGACGTATGATGGTGGAAATCTGATTCAGATTTTCAGCGAACCGGTGGAAGCTGAGCCCGGCCTTTCCTATCTGTTCCGTGTGCACACCCGTACCTCGGGCTCACATGGTGGGGGTGCCAACATGAAACTGATTTTCATGGATGAAAATGATCGAGTAGGGGAGGATTGGATTTTTCTACCTGAAGATACCCAAGAGTTTGTATACAGTGAGTTAACCATGGAATCCCCGGAAGGAACTACTCATTTGCAGGTGGAATTGGCAACTTGGCATGATAATCACACCGTTGAAGTGGACGCGGTTTATGTAATGCACGAGGTGGAAGAGGATGAGGCCGAAATCGCTCCGTTCGCACTGCTTAATCCGGTAAACGGAGCAGAGCTCTTGGTTGCCGGCCAACCCGCCGATGAAGTGGAAATCAACTGGGAAACCGCTGTATCTGACGATGCGGTAACCTATACCTGGCATCTTGACGTGCGTGGTGGTGACTTCTCAAATCCCATTGTAAGTCTGCCTGCTGATAACGACGGGCAGGATACCCGGATTACCCTTACACTGGAAACCATCGACCAGCTGCTCGATGATAACGGGCTGAGTGTTGGCGATGTTCTGGAAGCGGACTGGACCGTGACCGCCGAAACAGACACCGAAGTCGTATTTGCTGATGATCCCTTCTCCATTGATCTGGAGCGTGGAGTTGTTGAAGTACTTCAAATAGACAGCTTTGTCCTGCAGAGCCCGCCCGATGGCACTAACCTTCTGGTGGAAGGTGATTTTAATGATCCAGTGGTCATCACCTGGGAACGCCCCGCACCATATGATGAAGACCTGGTTTTCACCTGGCATCTTGACCAGCGCGGCGGCGATTTTAGCGATCCAATCGTGAGCCTGCCTGCCGATAACAACGGAAATGCCAATGAAATCACTCTGACCCTGGGGGCTATTGACGAACTTCTGGAGGCCAACAATCTTGTTGTGGGTGACATACTGGAAGCCGACTGGACCGTTACCGCTGAATTCGAAGATCTTGTTCAGTTTGCCGATGAACCTTTTGCAATCGATCTGGAGCGCGGAATTATTGATATAGGAATCGTGCCTCCACCGGATGATGAGCGGATGTCACTGCAACCCTTTCCTTTCGCGTTCAATATGGATACGGATGTTGTGGACTGGACCTTACCGACGTTCTGGCCATTTGATGGAGCCACCCTTACCCGTATCGAAAACCCGGATCCCTCCGGACTCAACGAGTCGGATTTCGTACTTAGATACGAAAAAATGGAAGGTGCCGAGCCATGGGCCGGTTTCTTCTATCGTTTGGAAAATCCTGTTCAGCTGACCGACAACTCCGTGTTCAGGATGAAAATCTGGTCACCACGTTCCGATATTCAGGCCATCATGAAACTGGAGCTGGTGAGCGGTGGCAGCACAGATGATCAGCTCGCCGATGTAACCCAATCCGGCGAATGGATTGAACTGGAGTGGGATCTGAGCGAACTGGATCGTGAAGTGTCTTGGGACATGGTGACGGTCATATTGGATATGGATTTCGATAACCATCCTCAGGGAGGTGATCTTCACACCTGGTATCTGGATGATTTCGCTCTTGAAGGTGTGGGTATTGCTCCAAGAAGGTATGAAAGCATCAGTGACCTGCTTGAAAATGCCGAACTGGGCGAAAAATCCATGCTGAGCAACGAAGTGATTGTCACCTTTGTAGCGCCTAACTTCCGCAATCAGCACTATCTCTCTGATGAAACCGGGGCTGTTCTGGTAGACGATACAGGCGAAATCCTTTCCGGTCTCGAGCGTGGTGACGGAGTTACCGGGTTCCTGTTTGAATACAGCGAATTTCGGGATGTAGCGCAACTGCTTCCCCTGGAAGATATCGATCCAAGTTCTTCCGACAATGATCTTCCCTACTGGGAATCAACACTTGCCGATCTGGAATACGTGGGAGAGCCTCGTCTGGTGCGGGTTCAATATGTGGATTTCCTTGACGAAGGTACCTTCGAACAATCCACAAACTACGGTATCATCGATCCGACCGTTGATGATCCGGTAACCTTCCGGACCCACCTTGGTGACTCTGATGTGATCGGCCAGCCGATTCCTGAAGGCACACGCCATGTGACCGGTATTGTTGCCGAGTTTGAGGGTAACCCGCAAATCTATGCAGCGCACTATGATCTGCTTGAAGAAATAATCAGATACGAAGTTGTCTTTAATGCAGACATGAGCCAGGCCGCTGATTTCGATCCGGACACCTATGATGTCTACATCGGCGGAAACCTTGCCGGCGGTTGGGCACAGCCCGGCTCGGATCCGCAGTTCCGTATGGAACCGGTCGAAGATGGCTCGGACATCTACACCATAACCCTGCATCTCGAAGAAGGAAATTACGACTACAAGTACTTCCTGATCGAAGACGAACCCGACTGGGATATGGGCGAATGGCCCGGTGATCCGAACCGTACGGTTACGGTAACCGATGACATGGAAGTCAACGACATCTTCGGAGTCCAGCCCGATAATATTGTAGCCCGTGCTCAGATCATTCATAACGCGGCCGACCCGGCAGCCGCTTCGGTTGACATCTACGTCAACAGCGAGCTGTTTGTTGATGAGCTTGGCTTCCGCGAGGCCACCCCGTTTGTCGATGTACCGGCCAACACGGCTCTGGACATCGCCATTTATCCGGCCGGAGCCGATGCCGGTGAAGCCGATCCGGTATTCAGCATCGAAGGTGTCGAATTTGCCTTCGGTGAGACCTACAGCGTGATTGCCAACGGCGTTCTGGGTGATGGCTTTGCAGCCAATCCCGATAATGTAGCAACCGACTTCAACCTGTTTATTATTGAAGATGCACCGGTTAGTGCTAACGAAGATGAAGTCAACTTCTTTATCTGGCACGGTGCGACCGACGCTCCGGCAGTAGACGTGTGGGTAGGCGACGGGCCGACGCTGGTCGAAGGAGCCGCTTACACCGGTTTCACCGATGTGATCACTGTTGAAGCAGCCGAATACCCCCTTTATCTTGGAGTGGAAGGATCAGCTGGTACAGGAGATGCACTGTTTGAATTTGCAGCTGACCTGTCAGGCGCTGCTGGTTCGGGAGCAGCTATACTGGCTTCCGGCTTCCTTGCACCTGAAGACAACCAGAATGGTGCAGAGTTCGGACTGCTGGTGGCACTGCCCGACGGAACCACCATGCTGCTGGATGCTCTTGAGCCCACCAGTAGCGAACAGTTTGCCGATCAGCCGGAAACATTCCGACTGGAGCAGAACTACCCGAATCCGTTCAACCCGACAACCAATATCGAGTTCTCGATTCCTGAATCGTCAGATGTGACCCTGGAAGTGTTCAATGTTCAGGGGCAGCGGGTTGCCACACTGGTCAATGAAAATCGCAGTGCCGGAGTGCACACGGTTGAGTTCGACGCGAGCAACCTGTCCAGCGGTGTGTATCTGTACCGAATTCGGGCTGGTGGTTTCAACCAGGTAAATAAAATGATGCTGGTCAAGTGAGCCAGATTTCAGGTACAGCCGACCCGCAGCCGGAACAATGTCCGTGCTGAGGCTAACCGGCTGGCAATTTCCAAAGGGTGTGATCCGACAAACCGGGTCACACCCTTTTTTTATTCTATTACAGAATCATCCCCGTTTCTGTTAGATACCTTTTTTCCTGTCGAGAACTATACTCTGATCCCGGATCTGAAAACGTTTTTGCTCAATATATACCAGGATCAAACTCAACTATATCAAATCATCCTGAAACATTATAAGAGTGCTGCATTGCGGAAAACAGAAAAAAGAATCCAAGTGACTGATTTAATATAAATTTAGAAGTATCTTTCCTGATATAAAGCTATTCGTTGGATCTTCATTACGGTTTCTCAACAACCTTGTCGTAATCCTATGCCTCCCTCACCTACTTCCTCATCCTCCTCCAATAAAAATATTTTCATGATAGGAATTAACTCCTTTAATCATGAAAAATTGAAATCCCTGAAAAATTTTGAGTCGTACCAGTTTTACGGCCTGATTCCGCCGGAAGAGGCAGAAGACGCCGATCATTACGACATCCCGGTCATGATGTCCGATCTGCAAAACAAACTTGCAGCGTTTAACGGGTCGGTGGATGCCATTGTGACCTATATCGATTTTCCGATCAGTATGATGACCCCGCTGCTCCGTCAGCAATACGGGCTCATCTCTCCGAGTATTGAAAGTATATTGAAGTGTCAGCACAAGTACTGGAGCCGGATAGTTCAGAAAGAGATTGTTCCGGAAGCCATCCCCGGTTTCAGCCCGGTAAACCCCTTTGCCGATGATCCGCTTGCCACCGTAAATATCGCTTTCCCGTTTTGGCTCAAACCGGTCAAATCCGTCGGTTCCTATCTCGGTTTTCGCATCAAAAGCCGCAAGGAGTTTTACCGTGCCATCGGGGTAATACGCCAACATATCGGACGCATGGCCGAACCGTTCAATGTCATTATGGACCGGGCCGACGTTCCAGAAGATATCAGGAACATTGATGGCAGCTACTGCATCGCCGAGCAGCTGATCGGTGGGCGACAATGTACACTCGAAGGATATGTATACAACGGCCGGGTAACCATACACGGTGTGGTTGATTCTATTCGCTTTCCCAACAGATCCACCTTTTCCCATTACGATTACCCCTCCCGGCTTCCCCTGAAAGTCCGGCAACGCATGACCAGGATCACCGAAATAGTGCTCGGACACATCGGTTATGACAATCATCCGTTCAACATCGAATTTTACTGGAATCAGAGTACCGATAAAATCTGGCTGCTGGAGATCAATACCCGCATATCACAATCCCACAGTGATCTATTTGAAAAAGTGGACGGCGTATCCAACCACCAGATCACCGTGGAGCTGGGTCTGGGGCGCGATCCGGCATTCCCCTATCGCAAGGGAGCGTTCAACCGGGCGTCCAAGTTTTTTTTCCGCAAGTGGGAAGATGCGATTGTAACCCGGGTTCCGACCGCACAGGAACTCTCCGATATTGAACGGGAAATGCCCGGAGTTCTGATTGATCTCAAAGTCGGCGAAGGCACCCGCCTTAACGATCTGAATGAGCAGGACAGCTACAGCTACGATTTGGCCTGGATTTATATCGGTGCCCATAACTACCGCGATTTGTACCGGAAATACCGCAGTTGTGTTGAGCGGCTCCGTTTTGAGTTCAAGCCGGTGGACGGACTTCCACCCGGTCCCATCGTGGAAGGTAACCCGTAGGCAACGTACCACACCGGCAACGTAACGGTACTGCAGCTAACAAGCTGGGAATGATGGCATTGCCGGATTGACCCGGTATAAACCTATCCAAATATGCAAAAGAAAAATCTATTCATCATTGGACTTAACGCGTTTAACCGGGCCAGGCTGGAGGCCCTCAACGGAGCAGATGACGTTGCTTTCCATGGGGTATTGACTTACGAAGAGGTCACCGAGCAGGACGAGTATCCGGTAATGGAGTTGCTGCATAAAGCCGAAAAGCGCCTCTCCGAATTCCAGGGAACGGTGGATGGGGTAATCGGGTACATGGATTTTCCGGTAAGTACCCTCGTCCCGGTCCTGAGCGAGCGCTTCGGATTGCGTTCGGCCTCCATTGACGCTTTCATCAAATGTGAGCATAAATACTGGAGCCGCCTGGAGCAGAAACAGGTCATCCCGGACCATATACCGGCATTTTGCCTTTTTGATCCCTTTGGAGATGACCCGGCCGCCACCATCACCCTGGAATATCCCTACTGGATCAAACCGGTCAAGTCATTCGGTTCCCATCTGGGGTTCCGGATCCGAAACCGTGAGGATCTCGAACAGGCACTGCCCGTTATACGTGAACAGATCACCCGGATTTCCCGGCCGTTTGACCGGCTTATCGACCATCTGAATCTTGATATGCCGGATGCTGTCCGGGGTGTGAATGCCCACTATTTTCTTGCGGAAGAACTCATCGGCGGACTTCAGTGCACGCTGGAAGGATGCATGTACGACCATGAGCTTTACACCCATGGCATCGTCGACTCCATCCGGTACCCCAACCGGCCGGCCTTTTTCCGTTATCAGTACCCCTCCGCACTCCCCCGGCGTATACAGGAGCAAATGGCCGGTATATGCAAGACCTTTCTGAGACATATCGGTTTCAACAACTCCTCGTTCAATATGGAGTTTTTCTGGAACCGGAAGTCCGGAAAAATCTATATGCTGGAGGTCAATACCCGGGTTGCCCAGCACCACAGTGAGCTGTTTCTGAAAGTGGACGGGGTATCGAATCATCAGGTTCCGGTGGATCTGGCTCTGGGCCGCGTGCCGGTCCTCCCTGACCGGAAAGGCGACTTCCGGGTTGCCGCCGCCTGTTTTTATCGTGAATTTGAAAATGCCCGGGTTGACCGGGTGCCGGGCCCGGATGAAGTCGCCCGGATTGAAAAGCGGATTCCCGGCACCATCATCCAGATAGATGTCACGCCGGGTATGATGCTCTCCGAATTGCCGGAACAGGACAGCTACAGCTATATCTGCGCGCTCCTGTATCTGGGGGCCGACAACCAGAAAACGCTGCTCAAAAACTATCAAACGTGCCTGAATGCGTTGAATTTTAAAATGGTGCCTGTGTCGGATTCTTCTTAACCGGATCAGCTGAATCCCGGAAGCCGGATTTCAGAATCATCCATAACCAGCCGTTGCGTCTCCTTTTATTCAACCCCATCCATCAAAATACCATTGCCATGCCCCATCCCTTCCGCATCAAAAAAGAATTTCCATATACGGTAAAAGTATTTGAAAATGTATTTATTCCGATGTCAGACGGAACCAGGCTTGCCGCCAAAATATGGGTGCCCGAGCCCGGGACGAATCAGGAATCCGATTTTCCCGCCATTCTGGAATACATTCCCTATCGCAAGCGGGATGTGGAGGCGTGGCAGGACTCCATTGCGCACCCCTGGTTTGCCGGACACGGATATGCTTCGGTCCGGGTCGACCTGCGTGGCAGCGGGGAGTCGGACGGTGTGCTGCATGATGAATACCTGCCGCAGGAGCAGGAAGATGGATTGGAGGTGCTTCGATGGATTGCCGAACAGGAGTGGTGCAACGGTAAAATCGGCATGATGGGCATCTCCTGGGGGGGGTTCAACGGACTCCAGATGGCCGCCCTTCAACCGCCGGAGCTGAAATGCATCATCAGCCTCTGCTCTACAGATGACCGTTATGCCGACGATGTACATTACATGGGTGGATGCCTGCTCGGGGATAACCTTTCCTGGGCTTCCATCATGCTGGCCTTTAACAGCTGTCCGCCGGATCCCGAACTGGTCGGTGACCGGTGGCGGGACATGTGGCTGAACCGGCTTGAAAACAGCGGACTCTGGCTCCATAAGTGGCTGCAGCATCAACGGCGCGATGATTATTGGAAACACGGGTCGGTCTGCGAGGACTATGATGCCATCAAAGTCCCGGTGTATGCCATAAGTGGATGGGCGGATGGGTACTCCAACGCCGTTAGCCGGTTAATGGAGCATCTGAAAGTCCCGAGAAAAGGATTGATCGGCCCCTGGAGTCACAAATATCCGCATCTGGGGGTGCCCGGTCCGGCTATCGGTTTTCTTCAGGAGGCGCTGCGGTGGTGGGATCATTGGCTGAAAGAGTGGGACACCGGCATTATGGATGAACCGATGTACCGGGTATGGATGCAGGAAAGTGTTCCCCCCTCGAACACCTATCAGCAAAAGCCGGGCCGATGGATTGCCGAACAGGAGTGGCCCTCACCCCGAATATCCATGCACAGATACCGGTTGACGGATGGCAAACTGATCGATTCATCCGTCAGTAAACAGGTTCCGGAGAACACAAAAACCATACAGTCGCCCTTGAGCGTTGGACTTTTCGCAGGCAAGTGGTGTTCATACAACGCGCCCCCTGACCTCCCCAACGATCAGCGGGAAGAGGATGGCGGGTCGCTGGTCTATGAAAGCGCCCCCCTTGGCAAACCACTGGAAATTTTCGGTGCTCCCATGATTGATCTCAACTTCAGTGTGAATCAGAGGATTGCCCAGGTTGCTGTTCGCCTCTCGGATGTGGCCCCCGATGACAAAGCCACCCGGGTCACCTACGGGATCCTTAATCTCACGCACCTTCACAGTGACGAGTTTCCCGATGACCTGGAGCCCGGGGAAAAATACAGTATCCGTATACAACTCAATGATGTAGCCCAGCAGTTTCCGGTGGGACACCGTTTCCGCATATCGCTTTCCACATCGTACTGGCCGCTGGCCTGGCCGCCACCCCGACCGGTCCGGATGACGATTTACGAGGGTGAAACCTCGTTGTATCTGCCGGTCAGGCCCCACGTCGAAAAGGATGCCGATTTGCCGGATTTTGCAGAACCCGAGGGAGCCGAACCGATCAGTATCAGACAGGTGGAGCCCGCAAAACATGATTGGGTGGTCAAACGCCATCTCGCCCACGATCTCTCGATGCTTGAAGTCTTTAACGACAGGGGGGTGTTGAAACTCGAAGAGATTGACCTGGAAATAGAGGACCGTATTTATGAATGTTACTCCTATAAAACGGCTGAATTCACCTCCGTCAAAGGAGAGGTGATTGCAAGGCGGGGCTTCAGGAGGCAGGGCTGGAATGTGCATACACACACCCGCACCGTTTTGCAATCCGACGAAACCCGGTTTTTTCTGAACGCCGAACTTGATGCATATGAAAACGACCTGAAAATATATTCCCGAACCTGGAACCTGACGATTCCCAGAGATTATGTTTGATCTCCTGGCTTTTTGTTCGGTAATTGATCGTCATCACCATTATATCCTCAGACTGCAAAAGAGCAATCGCAGCCGATTAGGTATCACCAAAAAACTATAACTTTTGTTATCAAAACAATTTGTATTTTCATATGTATAGCATTATAAACTGCCTTAAGTACTAAAATTATAAGGGTTTTATCTTCACCCGAACCCAATATTTATTTACCAATGAATAAGATAAATTTTCTTCAAAATCATTTGCGATCAGTGATGTTTTTAATTAAAAAAAACTTGATTATTTAATCAATATGACACTCCGCATAAGTCGTTCGGCTTTATGTCTTTAGCGAATAATATTGATTCATACTTATCTTTGGTTGTATGTACTTCTTAATCAGGTTCCGATCTTCTCCCAAGGTTTAATGCATCCAGGCTGAAATGGAAGTAATCGGCCCCGGGAAGTCTTTGGGTTTGAATTGTTTCTGTTTCTTCTTCCCTGGGCAGGTAGACCGTCTCTTCAACCGTTTTATTAATGTAAATGATGTCATATAATGTCGTATCCG
>Ga0207421_10000923_pt1 | contig 38154 bp, 33 predicted proteins | sample SodLakKL_010_SED_4_FD_187542 | JGI IMG/M metagenome (GOLD analysis project Ga0207421, IMG submission 187542) | Alkaline sediment microbial communities from Lake Tanatar, Kulunda Steppe, Russia - 8KL_010_SED (SPAdes) (version 2) | ecosystem: Environmental > Aquatic > Non-marine Saline and...
CGGCGGTGCGGCCTCTCGGCGGGGGCCGGAGAAGCCGCAACGCCGGTTGCTGCTTGCTTCAGAGCTGAATGCGCGCGTTTACCTGACCACCGACGCTTCCGGTCGAGTCGATTGAGGCCCCGACATCCAGGCGGAGCACCAAGAGGCGCAGTCCGAGTCCGCCGAAGAGTCGGCCCGACCAGGCGCTGTGCTCTTGAAACCGGCCGAAGGTAAGGTCAGTGGGATCCTCGGTTTCAAGGGTGTCTTCGATCTCAGCGGCAACGTCATCCGCCACGTCATCCGGGTCGTAGGGATCGCCGTCCACCAATAGCTCAGTGCTGAACTGGCCCCCGACGTTCGCTGTTGTGTAGGTAGCGGCTGCGCCGAGGAAAGGCTGGAAGATGAGGAGGCGCTTGCTGGCCTGAGCCTTGAAGTCGATTGACCTGCTGTTTTCCCAACCCATGCGGAAACCAGGTTCTTTGAACGTAAGTTGGTACTCCTCGTCGTTTACAGTTATCGGATCGAGCTCCTGATCGTCCTCCGTCACTCCAAGAACCATCTGCGAGTAGTTGAGCCCCACTCCCGCGGACACTCCTGGCAGTACTACGCCTTCGTCGATCACGCTGAAGCGGACGTCCGCGCCGGCGAGGAGATAGTCTATCTTCAGCCCTTCGTCCATGAGATCGCCCTCTTGCAGGAGGCCGACTTTTACGCCGACGTCAAAAGGTAGAATGAGCCCGCCGACTCGGGCGTCCACGGTGTATGCGGGGATCGGCACGCCGACGGTGTCCGCGAAGGGAATCTCCTCACCGATTTCGTCCTGCACGGCCTCCGGGAAGGGGAGCGTCGCCGCACCAGCCGTGATGCCAAGCCCTACGTTGGGAGGGACCCTCAGGAGCTGCCCAATGTACGCGTCCGACCACTGGAGACCGATGGCGTTGTAGTGCCCGAGGGTCGGCGTGACGCTCTTCCCAAAATCCTCGAGGGCTTTTCCGAGCTCCTCCATTTCTTCGATATCATCCGCCGCCACAGCCGGTGCAGCCAGAAGCGCAAACCCAACCATGCACGCAACCATCAGAAGCCCTGACTTTCTCCTCTTGCTCATGAACCTACCTCTCATTGACCCAGTCGGGGGATCGGGCACGCGTCACGAGACGCCGCCCCTACTCCGAAAGTGTATCACAGAAGCCGGTTTCCGACTAAAGCCCGGCGATTGCCGAAGGCCCGGATGGAGCTCCGCGAACACCTCGGCTTCGACTATGGCGCCGGCAAAGAGGAACAGCAGCAGAAGCAATAGAAAACGGCGAATCATCGAAGCGCTACGGTAACAGCTACTGCTCCAGCTTTCCAGCAAGCATTCCGGCGGCAGGTCCGCGGATGTCGTCGATTTCGACTCGACGTGGCCACGCGGGCTTGGCAGCACGCGAGCTTCGCGGCACGCGGGCTTACCGGAGGCGGCGGCGCAGCGACTCGTACTGGAGCAGGGCGCGGCGGTCGATGTTGGTGAGGCCGGCGTCGCGAGCGGCCTCGACCGCATCGGCAAACTCCCGTGCGGTGATAGGGCGCGCTATCCGGGGGTATTGGTGCGCGTGGTGCGCGGGAGTGTACTGCGCCATGATATTCACGTACGTGTGCGGCGAGAGGTTTCCGGCGATCCAGCGCATGAGGCGGTCGGTGCCGGCGACGTTGTCCGGCATCACCAAGTGACGGATCATGAGGCCCCGTTGTGCGATCCCGCGGCCGTCGGTAACGAGGTCGCCCACCTGGCGGTGCATCTCGCGCACCGCCTCCGTTGCCCGCTCGGAATAGTCGGCGGGACCGGCGGAAACGTATTCGCGCGAGGCGTTGGGATCCATGAACTTGATGTCGGCAAGATAGAGATCCGCGATGCCGTCCAACAGCTGAATGCTCTCGATACTGTCGTACCCGCCGGTGTTGTAGCAGAGAGGCAACCGTAGCCCGCTGCGTCCCGCGGTGCGCAGCGCTCCCACCACGTTGGGGAGTACGTGGGTGGGGGTTACGGCGTTGACGTTGTGACAGCCGCGGCGCTGAAGATCGAGCATCATGGACGCAAGCTGGGCATCGCTCACGGTCCGGCCAAGGCCGTCATGCGCGATGTGAGCGTTCTGGCAGAAGTGGCAGCGGAGATTACAGTACGAGAAGAAGATCGTTCCGGAGCCGTTGTTCCCGACGAGCGGGTCCTCTTCTCCGAAGTGTGCATCGGCTCCGGAGACGACCGCGTTCTGCGCGGTTCGGCAGAATCCGGTCTCCCCTCGCCGCCGGTTGACCCGGCAGCGGCGGGGACAGAGCTCACATGCTTCCAGCACGGCATACGCCCGTTCGACCCGTTCGTCGAGCTTTCCCGCCTCCTCCAACCGGGCATATCCGGGCAGTGCGTTCATGGTCTCACGCTCACATCTCCTCGATGATCCACCATTCGTAGCCGTCGATCTCCTCCCGCGCCTGGAGCTCCGAGATGTCGCCCCGCTCGAGGTGGTGCCCGGCGCGGTAGCTCCACGCGCGCTCGCCGGCATCCGGGACGGCGCGCTCGAGGAGGGCGTCGACGTCCGCTTCGAGCGGGTCGGGCGTCGGATTCACGACCACCACGCCGTAGGTACTCTCGGAGCTGTCGTCTCCGGACTCATTCGCGCTCTCCCCGTTTCCGGAACCTTCCGGTGATCCCGCAAGCGTTCGCGCGTAGAAAACGAGCTCGTCGTTCCGCGAGTAGTCGTCCGGGATGCGCATATCGCCGCGGCGGAAGAGCCGGCTTTCGTTCCGGAGCTCCAGGAGGGCTGTGTAGAACTCCTGAAAGCGCTCGGAGGTGGGGCCGAGATCGTCCCAGGAGTAGGTGCTCTCGGTGAAGAGATACGCGGTGTCGTTACTCGCTTCGTCGTCGAACGGGTGTCCGACGAGGCGGCCTTCGGCGTCCACGCTTCCGATTTCCTGAGCGTTGTACAGCATGGGCACGCCGGGCAGAAGAAGCTGGGCGACAGCGGCGGCCTTGGAGCCGTCCGAGTCGACGTACTCGGGATCGTTTTCCTCCAGAAGCGGCTCGGCATTTGCTCCGGCTACATGCGGGTTGTTATTGCCGAAGAGCACCACCGGGTTGAGCGTCCAGCTCGTCTCGTCGTGGTTGGTGATGAAGCGCATGGGCGGCGAGCCGGCGGTCCCCTCGATCTCCTGTTGTGCCTGATTGACGAGCTCGTGCGGCCGCGCATCGCCGGTCCAAACGCCTGCGTGGGTGAAGTGGCTCGACCATCCGTAGAGCATGTGAAACGGCCCGTCGGTGATGAACTCGGTGTCTCCGGTCTCGGCGAGGAGAAAGAGATCCGGGTTTATCTCCTGCATTTTCGGAAGCACGTAGCCCCAGTAGTCCATGGGGATGTCTCCGGGGTAGTCGAAGCGGAAGCCGTCAACCTCCATCTCCTCCACCCAGTAGCGAATCGCATCGGTCATGACTTCGCGCGGTTCGTTGCGGCTGTAGTCGAGCGCGGCAATGTCCCACCATTCGGGGAAGGCGATGGGAGGCCGCGGCTCACCGTCCTGGTCCTGGATGTACCACTCGGGGTTCTCGGTCCATTCGTGGTCGTGCGCAGTGTGGTTCGCGACCCAATCGAGGATGATCTTCATATCCAGCTCGTGCGCTGTCTCCCGCAGCGAGTGGAAATCCTCCTTGGTGCCGTAGTCGGGATGGACTTCGTAGAAGTCCTGTACCGAATACGGTGAGCCTGCGGGGCCTTTGCGCTTCTCCTCACCGATGGGATGGATCGGCATGAGCCAGAGCGTCTTCACCCCCAACTCCTTGATACGGGGTAGCTCTTCTTCCAGCTCCGCAAACGTCCCGTCCTCGCCGATGTTGCGTACGAAGACCTCGTAGATTGCGCCCTCCCAGATCCACTCGGGCGGATTCTGGTTTGTCGGGTAGTCAGTTGCCGTATGGGTGAGCTCAGGCTCCTCCTCGGCAGGTTCTTCGGGTTCCGTCGTGTCGAAAACGGTCTCGCACGCACCGAGGAAGATCGTAACGGTGAGAATAGGAAGAAGAATCGGAAGTATCCGACGCGGCATACGGAGCTCCTTTCGTCCGGTTACCGGCGTCCGCTGGGCTCTTCGGGCCGGTTCGTCGTGCGGTGTTGGTTACTGCGCACCTCCCGCGCACGCCGGAAGCGCACTATGCACCGGCAATTTTAGTCGAGATGTCGGAGCTTTCCAAGTGCCGGCGGGTCCGGCGCCGGTGTCGGCATACCGGCCTCCGACCGGCGTCGGTGTCGGTATACCGTCCTCGGTCCCCGCCCCCTCCGTCCCCGCCCGCTCAGTGCGGCAGGCGGGGTTTTAGGTAGCCGTAGGTGAGCGCGCCCAGGAATGCGAAGACCAGTCCCACGGCAATCGCCCAATAGCCGGCCCCTAGGAGTGCGTACATGGGGCCCGGGCAGGCGCCGGCCAGCGCCCAGCCGAAACCGAAGATAACGCCGCCGGCGGTGTTCCCGACCTTGTTGAAGGGCTTGCCTTTGAAGTCCAGGTTCTGGCCGTCGAGCGACCGGAGCTTGAACGCCTTCGCCGCAAACACGAAGATCATGCCGACGACGACCGCGCTTGCGATAACCAGGTACATGTACGCGGACTGGAGGTGGAACATCTCCTGGATCCGGAACCACGAGACGACTTCGCCCTTCACCAGGACGATTCCGAAATAGATCCCTATGAGGAAGTACTTGAGGAGTGCCATATCACCTGCCTCCTTACAGCGCGATGAGCGCGGGGATAATGAGGTTCGATACGGCGAACCCACCGACGAGGAACGCGATTGCGGCTACGTACGAACCCGGGTTGAGAAGAGCAGTTCCCATGATCGCATGCCCCGAGGTGCAGCCGCCTGCGTAGCGGGCGCCGAATCCGACCAGAAAGCCGCCCAGAGCCAGAAAGACGAGTGGCCGCAGCCAGTTGTCCGCGCCTACGGCAAATACCTCTGCCGGCTGAAGCGCCGTGGCCTCTTCCATCCCCCACGAAGCGAAGAGCGCGTGCGCCCCTTCGGAGAGCTGCGGGCTCGTATCCGCACCGAAGGCGAGAACCGCAAGAACGCCACCTACGATTGTCCCGGCAACGAGTGCAAGGTTCCACCCCGACTTCTTCCAATCATAGCGAAAGTACTCTGCCTTCGGTTTGAAAACGGCCGCGCATACGTGCCGCAGAGAGGACGAGACGCCGAAGTGTTTGTTGCCGGCTAACATGAGGAATGGTACCATCAGTCCTAGTAGCGGCCCAGTGGTGTACCAGGGCCACGGTCCGGTTATCGCTTCCCACATCGTTTCAACCTCCTATTGTTGCTTCGTTGCTCGAATGGCCGTCTGCCATCGGGCGGCGTTAGGCTGCTATACTGCTATAAAAGGTATGGACTATATAGCTGATTGTCAATGTCAGGTATTCTTGTTATATTGTATTTGTGATATATAGGAAGTTGTCCCGGGCGGGCCGGCGGAGCCGCCGGACGGACGCGGGCATCCGAGACCAGAGACGAACCGCCCGGGCTCCGCGACACGAGCCCGGAGCCAAAAGGGAGCGAACAGGCCTATGTTTTTGAAGCAGGTTTACGATACAGGCCTTGCACAGGCTGCATACATGGTCGGCTGTCAGGAAACCGGCGAGGCCGTTGTCGTCGATCCGGAGCGCGACATCGATCAGTACCACCGGATTGCGCGTGACAACGACCTCCGGATAACGGCGGTTGCGGAGACGCACATCCATGCCGACTTTGTGAGCGGTGCGCGCGAGTTCGCCCAAGATCCCGACATCACGCTCTACCTCTCCGGCCTTGGCGGAGAAGAGTGGTCGTATACGTGGGTGGGCGAGCGGCCGAATACGGTCTTTCTCCGCGACGGAGACACGTTCCGCGTAGGGAACGTGGAGTTTGCTGCCGTCCACACGCCGGGGCATACCCCCGAGCATCTGAGCTACCTCGTCACCGACCTTGGGGGCGGTGCCGACATGCCGATCGCCATGATGACCGGTGACTTCGTCTTCGTGGGTGATGTGGGCCGGCCGGACCTTCTGGAGTCGGCGGCGGGAGTCGCCGGAGCCATGGAGCCCTCGGCCAGGCAGCTTGCCCATTCACTGCGGGAGAAGCTGCCGCACCTTCCGGAGTTCCTGCAGATTCTTCCGGGCCACGGCGCGGGGAGCGCCTGCGGCAAGGCGCTCGGAGCGATCCCAAGCTCTACCCTGGGCTACGAGAGACGGTTTAACGCTGCGCTCTCCGTTGCGAACGCCGGCGCGGAGCGCTTCGTCCAAGAGATCCTATCCGGACAGCCGGAGCCGCCGCTCTACTTCTCGCGGATGAAGGTCGTGAACCGCGACGGCATAGCGGTGACCGGCGGGCCGCCGGAGGTACCGCATCTGGACCCGGCGCGGTTCGTCGAAGAGGGCCGGAAGGACGCCACCCGGATTCTCGACACGCGTGCGCAGCGTGAAGCGTTCGTTGCCAGGCACGTGCAGGGGGCGGTCCACACTCCGCTCAAGGGCGCTGAGCTCACCGCCGCGGCTGGGTCCGTAGTGAGCGCCGACGAGCAAGTGCTTCTGGTTCTGGATTCTCACGACGAGGTGGACACGGTGCGCCGTCAACTGTACCGGATCGGGCTCGACAATATCGTCGGCTACGCGGTGTTTGCCGAGCTCGATGGCGCCGCGGAGGTGGAGATGGTTGAGCTCCCGGCGCGCGAGTTCGCGGATCTCTCGCGGGGATCCTGGTCCGGCAACGATGACGGGAGCGAGCAGGTGCTGGACGTCCGCGGCCAGGACGAGTTTGCCGGCGGCCACGTCCCGGGTGCGTGGAACGCGCCGTACACGCGACTGCGCGAGCACATAGGTGAGCTCCCGCGGGATATCCGGTACCACGTGCACTGCCGTAGCGGACGCCGTGCCGCGATCGCCGCGTCGTTCCTGGCTTCCGAAGGATACGAGGTAGTGCTTCTCGACGGACACTGTGACGCATGCCTGACGGCCGCCTAGGCGGCTGGACGGCTAAGACGAAATCCATGGAACCGGTCATGCTGGTTGCGGCTACGGCGTTCGGGCTCATCGTCGGGCTCTCACTCGGCCTTACCGGGGGCGGCGGGTCCATTCTCGCCGTGCCCCTGTTGGTGTACGGGCTCGGGATCGATCTGCGGACCGCCGTGGCCATGTCGCTGGTCATCGTTGGAGCCACCTCACTGTTTGGGGCGGTCATCCAAGCGCGAAGCGGTCACGTTCTGTGGCGTGCCGGCTTGGTCCTGGGGAGCGGTGGCATCGTGGTAGCACCCCTCGGCGCGATGGCGGGGGCTGCGTTGCCGGACGACGCCGTAGTCCTGATGTTTGCTGTGCTTATGCTCATCGTCGGAGCGCAGGTTATCCGCGAAGGTCGCGGCGGCGAAGTGCCGTCGGCGTGCTCCGGGCTTGCTTGTACTCGCGACGAGCGCGGGCACCCCGAGCCGACATTCGCCTGTACGAGCAAGTTGCTCGCGGCGGGAGCCGCAACGGGATTCCTCTCGGGACTGTTCGGGGTCGGCGGCGGTTTCCTCTTGGTTCCGGCGCTGCTTCTCGTGGGTGGGGTCTCGATGCAGTACGCGCTCGCGACGTCGCTGGTGGCGATCGCCGTTACCTCCGTTTCCGGCTTCATTTCCAACGTGGGAGCCGCCGGTTCCATTCCGATAGCCGCCTCCCTCCTTTTCGCCGCAGGGAGCCTGGCCGGCATGAAGGCGGGGGCAGCGCTGAAACGCCGGCTTCCATCGCATATCCTTCGAACTATCTTTGCCGGAGCGATCGTAATCGTCGCCGGATATATGGTGGTGACGACGCTCGCGTGAGCCGCACGCCTCGCATCTTGGTGGCGGCGGCGTGTTGGCACGGGCGCCGGAGCCTGGATACGGGTCCCGAGGTACCAAGCCACCGTCGACGGCGTCCGAACGCCGGGGTGGGTCGCGTTGAAGGTGCCGGTCGCCTGAGCCCCCCGCCCTTACTGCTCGAGCTCATCGAGCTGAGCGAGCGCTTCGCGGGCGGTCTCGGCCTGCGGCGTTCCGGGGCGCCTGTCCAGGAGACGGCGGTAGAAGCTGCCGGCGTACTCGACCTCCTCGAGCTCCTCATGCAGAAGACGGCCGATTCTGAGCATCGCCTCTTGCCACTGATCCGCTTCCGGGTATGCGCCGGCCGTCATAGAATACACCACGACAGCGCGTTCCGTCTCGTCTTGCTCGGCAAGCTGCTCCGCGGCCGCGAACAGCGCATCGGCAGCAAAGGTCGCTTCGGGGTAGCGCCTGGCGATGTCCAGCGCTTCGGCGACGAAGAGCTCCCGTAACTCCGGGGAACGGAGCCTGCCGAAGCTGTCTATATATGCCCGAACGCGCGCGGCGCGTGCCTCACTGTCCCAGCGGCCGGGCTCGCCGGCGGGAGCGGGCACGTCGGCTAGATACGCGAACGGCTCCACCTCGGGATCGATGATGGAGAGAAGGAGCTCACGGTCTTCCGGCCATGCGGTCCGGTTGCTCTGTACGATGTCGATTGCAAGTTGCCGCGAGGCGGGAGAAAACCGTGCGTCCGGGAAGAACACAATCTGTCTCATGAGGTGGAAAAGCGCGCGCGCCGCCTCGCCTTCTTCACGGAGTACCGACCCGCGGTAGTATTCCACCTCCGCCCGGTACTCTCCCAGCGGATAGCTCTGCCCGTAACGGGAGAGCGCCGACTTGAGCTCCTCTCGCACCCGGCGCTCGCGCGGGTCATCCTGGAGAACGAGCCGTCGAATGTACTCGATTTCCCGTTGTTCCTCCTCCCCATTTTGGGCGGCGATCCCCTGGCGAAGACCGTACTTGTAGATGACGAAATCCTCTTCCGACTTGGCGATATGGTACGCCCCGATCATATCGGCGGCCCATGCGGCCATGTTGACGAATATCCCGCCGGCGAAGAGAAAGGCGTTCCCCAGGAACCGCTGGTAGTCGGGGTCCGGTACCTCGTCCAGGCGGGTGAGGTCACGGAAGTCTCCCCACTGCCGTGCCATAGCCCCTACCATCATCCCGGTCCCGACTACCCGGGTGCCCGCGATAGTCCAGCCGAGCGCCGGGCGCTCCACGTGGAACATGGCGTAGCCCGGGACGAAGGACGACATGAACATAGTGAAAAAGTCCACGTTTCGCTCCATCTGCCGGTACTCCTGATGCGTCATTTCCGCCGGGAGGCCATCTTGGAGCTCGGGTGGGAGATCGCGGAAGATCTGGGGTAACATGTCCATCTGTGCCGATACCGATGGAGCAACGATAAGCGCAAGAACGGCCGCTGCAACTATGCGGACGCTTCGGGGACGCGGGGGCTTCATGAGGCACCTCCGGCGGCCAGTCTATCACGAGAAGCTCCCGTCGCAAAGCCGAGGAACGTGAGGCGAGAAACGTGAGGCGAGAATTGTTGGTGTCGTTACTGGGTGTAGCTGCCGCCTCGCATCTTGGCGGGGGCGACGTTATACTGAGAGACTATGAAACCAATACGCCTCTGTGTAATCGGTGCGGGGATAATCTGGCATGACTTCCACAAAGAGAGTCTGGAGCGGCTGTCCGAGTACTTCGAGATCGCGGCGTTCTGCGCGCGAAGCCCGGAGACACTGGAGCGGGCGCGGGAGGGCTTCCCGGAGGCGGCCGGCTACCGGGATGTAGACAAGGCGCTCGCCGACTCGCGCGTCGATGCGGCGCTCGTGCTGACGCCGATTCCTCTCAACGCCACCATGGCCATCCGCGCTCTGGAAGCGGACAAGGACGTCTTCCTTGAAAAGCCGGTCGCAATGAGCGAGAGCGAGTGCATACGGTTGGAACAGGCCGTCGCCCGCAGTGGGCGGACGGTCTACGTCCTCGAGAACCAAGCATATGACTCCCGGATCGTCGCGGCGGCAAGCGCGGTGAGCGACGGCGTGATCGGCCGGCCCGTAGCCTTCGAAGCGGTGACCCATTTCTTCTTCGGCGGTGAACGGAGTCAGGTTGGGGCATACGCGGAGACGTCGTGGCGCGCGCAGCCGGAGTTTCCCCTTGGGATCGTGTTCGACGGCGGAGTTCACGACCTTGCGGGGTTCCGTATGCTCTTTGGCGGGCCGTGGGCGGTGTACGCGCGCGGATACTCCATGCGGGAAGGGTACGGCGAGTTCGACTTAGTCCGGATGACCCTGTTGTACGGCACGCCCGGCGATCAACTGGAAGGGCACTTCAGCCACGGCGTCTGTTTCCCGGGCGGTGACAACCATCTGACGATCCGGGGAAGTGAAGGGATCCTCCGGATCGCCGCCGGCGACGTGGTTGCCGTGGACTCCGACGGCGATCACGAGCTGTTGGAGGTCGCCGACGGCGAGAGTCACGCGTTGATGTGGGATGCGCTCGCCGAAGCCGTCGCGGCGGGCCAAGAGCCGGCTTACACCTTGAGCGATGCCCTGGGAGAGGTGCGCACGCTTCTGGCAGCCGACCGCTCGATCCGGGCCGGCCGGGTGGAGCCGGTGTAGGCGCCTGCGGTGAGTGTGCGCCCGCGCTCAGCGCGACTATGCTTTGCCGACGAGCCTGCTTAGAAGCCGCGGCTCGTATGTGGTAATGGCGAACACGCCGAGCTCGAGCATGTGGTGCATCTCGTCCGGCGTGTTTACGGTCCATACCGAGACGGGGAGAAACCGTACGTGTGCGTACCACACCAATGCCTCGCGGCAGAGCCGGTAATCGATGTTGATGCCGCAGCATCCAGCGCGGATTGCGTCGCGGTAGGTTTCTTCCACGAAACGCTGGTACGCTGCGGTGCTTGGGACTTCGACGCATGGGCTTCCCGCGTTGAGAAGAACGCGCAGCTTCGGGTGCGCTGAGGTGATGGACTCCGCGCGCTCTCGGGGGCACCCTGAGATCACCACGCGCTCGCGAAGCTTCAGGTCATCGACCAGCTTCAGAACGGCCGGGATACTCTCATCGTCCTTGATGTCGAGGTTGACCATCACGTCGTAATCGCGGGCGAGCGCAAGCGCCTCACTCAGCAGCGGAACTCGTTCCGGCGATTCGTCTCCGTTGCGCTCTTCGGTCGCTTCGAGCTTTCGGAGCTCCTCGAGCGTAACCTGCCGCACCGACACCGCGCCGCGACTGTTCAACTCCACATGAGGGTCGTGGATGAGTACCGCTTCCTCGTCCTTCGTCGCCCGCACATCGATCTCGACGGAGTCCGCACCCGCCTCGACGCCTGCCACGATAGACGCCAACGAGTTCTCGGTTGTACGCTCGCACCCGGTGTGAGCTGTGATGAGGGCGCGGCCCGTTGCGGTTTGTGGATCTCGCATAGCGCCACCTCATTTCAGGCTCATCGTGAATCCTGTGGTCAGTCGCCGATAGAAATACCCGGAGAACAGGAGAATCGGGACCGTAGCCAGAAGACCGATAGCCATGAGCGGCCCCCAGAGCGTCACGTACTCGCCAATGTAGCGCGAGATCACCACCGGCAGCGTGAGCAAGTTGGGGCTGCGCACGAACACGAGCGCGAAGAGGAATTCGTTCCATGCGAGCACCAAGGCGAAAATCGAGGTGGCAACGACGCCGCTGCGCAACAGCGGCGCGACCACCGACATCACAAGTCTCCCGCGGCTGGCGCCGTCGATCCGGGCAGCCTCCTCGAATTCGATGGGGAGTGACCGAACGAATCCGAATACGATCCAGATCGAGTACGGGAGCGTGTATACCTGATATGAGATAATCAGCCCCAAGCGGGTGTTCATAAGCCCGATCTGGTCGAATACAGTGAAGAGCGGAACTGCCACGACGATGGGCGGCAGAATGCGCACTGCAAGTACCCACATGAGAAAGATCGAGTTGAGGCGCAGTGGGAACCGGTGCCTCGCCAGGGCATAGGCGGCGAAGAATGCCAGAATGATCGAAATTCCTACGGCGAATGCCGCTACGATCACCGAGTTGAAGAAGTTGAGCCAGATTCCGTCCCGAAAGACGGTAATGAAGTTCCCGAGTGTAAGCGTCTCCGGGAAGAGCGTCGGCTCGGGCCGGATAACCTCGCGCGGAGTTTTCAACGCTGTAACGAGCATCCAGTATATGGGTGCCAGAACCAGCAGGAGAATGAGCCCCAGTACGATCCAGGAGAGGATTCCTCTTTTCATCACGCCGCCTTGTTGCATCACGTTCTCTCCTTCAGGATGTTTCGGATGTAGAGCACGGCCAGAATCGAGACGAATAGCAGCACATATACGGATGCCGCGCTGGCCCGGCCGAGATTGAAGAAGCGAAATCCCTCATAGTAGATGAAATGCGATACTGTGCGCGTGGCGTTCGCCGGTCCTCCGCCGGTAAGCGCGTACACTTTGTCGAAGAGCCGGAAGGTGTCGATCGTACGGAGCATGAGCACCAGCAGGATCTGACTCCACAGAATCGGCAGAGTAATCCGGCGTACGATCTGCGAGTACCGTGCGCCGTCGATCGCGGCGGACTCGAAGTACTCCTTGGGGATGGAGTTGAGTCCGGCTTGCACTATCAGAAAGGCGAACGGCGTCCATTGCCACAGGTCTACGAGGACAATCGAATAGAGTGCGAGATCCGGGTTGATCAGCCATCCGATGGGCCACAGGCCAATCGTATCCAGCAGGTAGTTGAAGATCCCGATTTCGAAGTGGTACATGGTCTGCCAGATGGCGCAGATCACCATCGTCGAAATCATCATGGGGAAGACGATGATGATCATGCTCACCCGTTTACCCCGGAACTCGCCGTAGAAAAGCAGTGCGAGGATAACGCCGAGGGCGACTTCCGAGATGCTCGCCGTCGCTGTGAACACGACGGTGTTCCAAAACGAGACTTGAAACACCGACTCGCCGGCAATTCGAACGAAGTTTGTTAGGCCGACGAAATCTCTGGTCTCTCTGATGAAATCGACGCTGAACAGCGAATCGTAGAACACGTTGACGATCGGATAAACCGTGAGAAACACGACGACGAGAAACGCCGGCGCCAATGCGGCGTAGAAGAACAGGCTCTGTTTCAACCGGTCACGGGAGAACAGTCGGGCGCCGGCAGTGGGTGTCTTTTCCATATCTCAGCTCCGGGTGGCTTCAGAATAGTGCACGCTCAACAGGCGAACGGGGCACCTCGTACCCTGTTCGGAAGTAGCTACCGCAAGGAGCCGCCGCGCGACAGACGCGCGGCGGCTCGAAGACGACGAGATCGGTGCCCGTGTTACTCCATGATCTCGATGACTCGCTCTTGCGTCAGGTCCAGGGCCTCTTCGGCGTTGATGTCGCCGATGAGCGCTTGCTGGAGATGGTCACCGAGGACGTCCTCGATCTCGGCCCAGTAGTCAGTCCGTGGGCGCGCGACACCTTCTTGGAGCGCTTCGAGCTGTCCCGGGAACCAGTGATACTCCTCGACCAGCTCTTCCTCTTGGTGTGCGCTTACGGTCGTAGGAGCTTGGCCCGTCTCGGCGGCGAGCTCTGCTTGAACTTCGCCGCTTGTGATGAACCTCAGGAAATCGAAGGCTTCGTCGGGATGCTCCGCGGCCTCCGGGATGGCGAGGAGCCAGATACCCAGAAGCGGGGAGGGGGGCTCAACCTGAGCCGGCGGCGTGGTTACCTCGACCTGCCCGACGACCTCGGATACCTCCGGGTCCTCGAGGTCGCCGATCCAGCCGGGCCATACCTCGTTGGCGATTACTCCTCTGCCCGCCATGAGCGCGTCGGCCACCTGCGCGGACTCGTACGAGACAACGCCTTCCGGCGCGTACCGCGCAAGCTCGAGGAAGAACTCGACTGCTGCGAGTGCCTCCGGCGTGTCGAAGGCAGGCTCGCCATCGTCGTCGAGGACCTCGGCGCCGTGAGCGGCGAAAATCGGCATGAAACCGGTGACGATGGGATTGCCGGCTACACCGCGGAACAGGACGGGATCCTTATCGGGCTCGTGCTCGTCGATCTCCCGCGCGAGCCCCAGCGCGTCGTCCCACGTCGCTAGCTCCGGATAGCCGTACTGCTCCGCGATATCGTGACGATAGGCAAAGAGCGCCACGTTGCCGACGTACGGAAGCGCGTAGAGCGTACCGTCCTCATCGTAGGGATAGCGGCCGAGGGTGACGACGTTGTCAATGAGATCGTCGTCGATCTCGAGCCCTCGCTCCTCGTACATCGCGTCGAGGTCCCGGAGCCAGCCGGCTTCCTGCATCTGCGGCAAGAACGGATCGTCCACCATCACGATGTCGAACGCGCCCGTGTCTCCGCGGAGCTCGATTACTGTCTGCTCGAGGAGCTCCGGTCCGGAGAGCTCCAGGATCTCGAATGAGACATCCGGGTTCTCCTCGGTGTAGAGATCTGCCGCCAGATTAAGCGCATCTCCGAATGCGCCGTCGCGTCCGGCAATGGTAAGCTCGACCTCCTCCGGCTCGGCTTGCCCAGCCGAGAACGCCGGGACTGCGGCCAGTGCTGCAACAAGCAACACAGCTACAAAAACACGGCCTGTCATAATGTGCCTCCTTTCGTGGAATGCCTTGCATGGTCGATTGTAGCGTTGGAACGGTGCATTCCTAAAGGCGGGGACCGACGATGCTTGGATCGTCATTCTAGCTTATTAGGCTAACCCTGCGTAAGAGACTGTTCAGTCTTATACTGTGGATATGGCATCGCAAGCAGAAGGCAAAAGAGGCGTGCAGCGGCTCAAGAGACATGATCTAGTGATGGCGGTGTTGTCGTTGATTTCGGAAGAGTTCGAACGAAGCGACGCTGAGTCGATCTGGGACGTTCGGCTTCCGTTGAGCGCTATCCGGGGGCATCTCACGGAGCGATACGGGGTCGGCTACTCGAGCGATCAGTGGCTCAATACGCAGTTGCGGCGCTACGAGGATACCCTCGGCGTGCCGCTCTTTGCTCGACACCGGTTCGCCGGAGAAGACGGCAGCCGCCGGCAGGCCATATCGCTCTACCCGGAGATGGTGCACTTCTACCAGAAGCAGCACTTGCACATGGCCGACAAGATCAAGGTAGCCAACGGGACCTACGACTTCATCTCCAGAAGCGTCGCAGCGTCCGATCCGACGCGCGAATGTAGGGGGTTACTTGGCGCCGGCAGCACGGTCTATCACCTGGCCCGGATCTTCGCCGACCGCTCACACTCGGGCACACGTTCCTACCGTCTCTACACCCACAACGCCGCATTCATCCAGACCTTCCTCAACGAGAACGTGGACTACAGCAGGCTCTCCGTAGTCGCGATCGGCGGCGAGCTGGAGCCGGTCACGCGCACCATTTTGGGAGAGCACGTGGAAGCCGCGTGCGCAGCCGATCTCGATTTCGTGGTACAGGGGACCAGCCGCGTGTGCGAGGGCCGCTTATACATCGAATCGGGACAGGAGTGGAACGTGAAGACGACGATCCTCCGGGGGTGCTCGGGGTGTAAGATTCTCGTCTGTACCAAGCACGAGTTTGCCGACCAGCCGCTCGCGGACTCTGAGCCGTACGGAAGCCTCCAGGAATACGACTACCTGGTGGTCCCGCGTTCTTGGCAAGAGAACCCGCGGAAGCGTTACGAGCAGGTCTTCCGCGAGCACGAGCGTTTTTTGAAACCGGAGATACTGCATTGGAACTATGCGATCTATAGTGTTGTGTCCTGAAGGATAGTAACAATGAATCGAAACTGGACGAAGGGAGCAATGAAGAATTTATTTTGACGCCCGGTTGTGTGGGTGGTATCCTCTGAAGAGTCAGATAGGTTTCACCATCAGATGAGGCGCCTTCGGAAGCTTGGGTGAAAAACGGCTCACCTTCGCAAACGTTTGCGGCGGCGCTTTTGGGGCTCTTTTGCAAACGTTTGCGACAGGGCGGCATCCGCAGCCCCTTTGGGCACGTGGAGGTGGATCGGACACCGGTGCCCGGCCGTGCGGCCGTGCGGCCGGGCGGCCGTGCGGCTGTCCGGTTGCCGTTTTGTGCGGGAGCTACCGTTGGAGGCTGCGTCTGGCGCACGTCGGCACGAAAGGAGGTGATATCGGAGTCGAAGCATGGACTTTGCACACGGGAATCTCTTGGGCTCAATCAAGCCCATGGCGTTACACCTATTCGACGTAAGCGGCTCAATTCCGATTTGGGCTTCACGTCGGAGCGTACGACAACGCTGCAAAAGGAGGTTGTCATGAAAAGGCTACTCACACTCACGGCTGTCCGGTTAACTGTATAAGCCAACGCTCTAAGATACTGTATGAGAAGTAATTAAGGGCCGTTTTCGGATTTATCGATTTGAATCTCGGTCCGCTTCTGCGGCATCCTCTCGGGACGATTTTCGGGAGGTGACTGATGAATCAGGGGCGTACGGTGTTTTCGCAGGTTATGGATTTCGTGCCGATGTATGAGTTTCGCAAGTGTGTGACGCGGTACCGCGGTAATCACCGGATTCGGAGCTTCTCCTGCTTGAGTCAGTTTCTCTGCATGGCCTTCGCCCAGCTAACGTACCGCGAGAGCCTGCGCGACATCGAGTCGTGCCTGAACTCGATGTCGACCAAGCTCTACCACATGGGCTTCCGCGGGAACATCAGCCGCAGCACTCTCGCCGATGCAAACGAAGGACGAGACTGGCGGATTTATGCCGAGTTTGCGCAGGTGCTCATCGACAGCGCTCGCGGACTGTATCGTGGTGAGGAGTTCGGCGTGGAGCTCGATGAGACCGTCTATGCGCTGGACTCCACCACGATCGACTTGTGCCTATCGCTGTTTCCGTGGGCTCGCTTCCGAAAACGCAAAGGCGCAGTAAAGCTGCACACGCTGCTCGACCTCAGCGGTAACATACCGTCATATATAGAAATAACCGACGGAAAAGTCCACGACGTGAACATCCTCGACGATCTGATACCTGAGCCGGGCTGTTTCTACGTGATGGACAGGGCGTATGTAGATTACGCGCGTCTGTATCGGTTGACCGAGCATGCAGCGTTCTTCGTCACCCGAGCAAAGAGCAATCTTCAGTTCCGACGGCTGTATTCCGCCCCAATCGACAAGTCGCTCGGTCTGCTCTCCGATCAAACTGTGGTGCTCACCGGTTTCTACGCGGCCAAGGATTATCCCGGCAAGCTGCGGCGCACCAAATACCGCGACGAGCAGACGCAACGAACGCTTACCTTTCTGTCGAACAACTTCACCATCCCCGCCCTCACCGTCGCTCAGCTCTACAAGTGCCGATGGCAAGTGGAACTTTTCTTCCGTTGGATCAAGCAGCACCTCCGCATCAAGGCGTTCTACGGCACCTCGCCAAACGCGGTAAAGACGCAGATATGGATTGCCATTTCGGTGTACGTGCTGGTGGCGATCATCAAAAAGCAGCTTCGCCTGGAAGCGAGCCTCTACACAATTCTACAGATTCTGAGTGTCACTGCCTTCGAGCAAGTGCCTATCACACAAGTACTTACGAATTCAGATTACAGTTCTCCAGAAGCTGATTCGGATAAACAATTGCCACTTATAGACTTATAACCGGACAGCCGTGACTCACACTGAGTTTGGTAGCTATGATGGTACTAACATTCGGCGCGGCACATGTCTTTGCCGGAGGTCAGCAGGAAGAGGTCGACGTCGAGGACGATGAGCTCGTCGTTTACAGCGCGCTGCACGAGTACGAAATCTCGCGCATACTCTCCCGCTTCGAGGCGGATACCGGCATCGACACCGAGTTCATCCGGTTGAGCGCGGGAGAGCTCGCCTCGCGCATCGTCGCCGAGAGCGACAACCCGGGAGGAGACGTCTTCTTCGGCGGACCGTCGGAAACGCACGAAGCTATCGTCCCGGAGGGCGTCCTCCGCCCATACGAGTCTCCGCGAGCCGACGAAACAGATCCGGGTTTTCACCATGATGAGTTCTACTGGAGCGGTTTCTACGTCGGTCCGATGGGTTTCGCAATTAATGCGGACCGTTGGGAGGAAGAAGTAGGCGGCGAGCTTCCCCAGACGTGGGAGGACCTCACTGACCCGGCGCTCGAGGGCGAGGTGATCAAGGCTTCTCCCGCGGCTTCGGGCACTGCGTACAACATCGTGGCCACGCAGTTCTTCCGATACGATGAGGAGCCCGATGCGTGGGATTATCTCGCCGAGCTCGATCAGAACGTCCCCTTCTATACCTCGAGCGGGGCTGCACCTGCTCAGCACGCAGGTACCGGTGAGGCTATCGTCGGTATTGCGTTTGCCCATGACGTGATGAAGCCGATGGACGCCGGGTTCCCGTTGGAGCTTTCCATTCCGGAAGAGGCCGGATGGGAGATCGGTGCTGTGTCGATCATCGACGGAGGCCCGAACCCCAGCGCGGCTGAGGCATTTGTAGACTGGATGCTGGGACCTGAGGCGCAGCAGCTCCACACGGACCTGAGCTTGCGCATTTCCACCCATCCTGACGTGGAGATGCCTCCTGGTGCTACGCCGCTGGCCGAGCTCGATTTGGTCGATTACGACTACGAGTGGGCCGGTGAGAACCGCGAGCGCATTGTCGAGGAGTGGAACGAGCTGTTCCAATAAGGCCTTTTACCAAGCGGTGCGGAGGTGCGTGACGGGCCAAAGAGCCCGGAGCGCGCCTCGGGCCGCTAACGTCTGCGGGGGCGACTTCTGAGCCGCCCTCGTCCATTGGGAGTGCATGAGGAGGAAGGATGTCGACAGCAACTCCTACGGTTGAGCTTCAAAGAAGGAGCGGGGTCTCGCGGCTTCTCGGCTTGATGAAAGATCCGACCGTCGTGGGCGCTATCATCGTGGTAACGGTCCCGATTATCGTCGCCGTGGTCTACCCGGTGGTGAATGTCTTCATTCAGCCCGCCCTGGAGCACTGGTCCCGGTTTTTTACGCGAACACGGTATCTCGAAGTGCTTCGCAACAGTCTCTTCATCTCTGTGCTGTCCACCATCAGTGCTACGGTCATTGGATTTGGTTTTGCCTATGCCCTGAGTCGACCGAAGTTTCCCGGGAAGACGTTTTTTCGGATTACCAGCATTCTGCCGCTGATCTCCCCGCCGTTTGTAGCTGGGTTGTCCCTGATTCTTCTGCTTGGTCGTCAAGGGATCATAACCCACGGGATTTTGGGGCTGGATATCTCAATGTACGGGTGGCACGGGTTGTGGCTTGCTCAGACGTTTGCGTTCTACCCGATCGCGGCGCTGACTCTGTCAGGGGTTCTCAAGAGCTTGAACCCTACATTGGAGTATGCGGCCCAAGACCTTGGTCAGACACGGTGGGGCATATTCAAAACTGTGACCCTGCCGATGGCCATTCCGGGCGTCGCAAGCGCGGCGCTTCTCGTATTGATGCTGGCGCTCAGCGACTTCGGGAACCCGATGGTTATCGGTGGGCCGTTCCGTGTGATGGCGACCGAGGCGTACGTCCAGGTCGTGGGAATGCAGAACCTGGGCATGGGGGCGGTTATCAGCATCGTACTCTTAGTGCCGAGCTTCCTGTTCTTCCTGATTCAGCGTTACTGGGTTAGCCGAAGACAGTATACCAGCGTGTCGGGGAAGGGCGGCCGCTTGGATCCGATGACGATATCGCCGACAGTGAAGTGGCTGTTGTTTGCATTTCTGATGCTTGTGTCGGCTTTTGTTCTGGCGATCTTCGTCGTGGTCGTCTGGGGAGCATTCGCCCGGACGTGGGGCTTCGACTGGACTCTTACCCTGGAGAATTTCGAGTTCACGTTCCTGGCTCGTATGGGGCATATCTGGAACAGTATCCAGTACTCTCTCGTCGCCGGCTTCACTACCGCCGTGTTCGCCGTGATCTCGGCTTACATATTGTTCCGAAAGCAATTCCTGGGGAGAAAGACCTTCGATTTCCTGGTGGTGCTTCCGGCGGCTTTGCCGGGGACGCTTGTCGGTATCGCGTTCATATTTGCCTTTAACCAGCCTCCCCTCGTGCTTACGGGGACGGCGGCAGTCGTGATCCTGAGTATGATCATCCGCAATGTTCCGGTAGGGTACCGGACCGCGCTGTCGGGCTTGCATCAGATCGATGTGTCCATCGAGGAGAGCGCGGCCGACGGCGGCGCAAACACACTGCAGATCCTCAAGGACATCACCATACCGCTGTTGAAGACGGCGTTTACCGTGACGCTTGTCTACACCTTCATCCGTTCGATGAACACCGTCTCAGCGGTGATCTTCCTAGTCTCGGCAGGTACCAACGTGGCGACGACATCGATCCTTGGTCTTGCCGAGCACGGCTACTGGGGTGAAGCGGCGGCGATGGCAACGATCCTGATTGCTATTACCAGCACCGTCGTTATTCTATTCCGCCTAATAGGCGGCAAGAAGCTCTTTGAGCTGTAAGGACGCGAGGAGGCAATATGTTGCAGCAAGAGACGGCACAACGAAACACCGAGGGAACCGCTGAGACGACCGGGCAGGTCCGGCTCGAAAACTTGTCGAAGCGCTTTGACGGAACGATAGCAGTCAACAATCTCAAGTTGGAGATTGGTAAGGGCACCTTCACATGTCTCCTCGGTCCGTCCGGATGCGGGAAGACCACGACTCTCCGGATGATTTCCGGTTTTGTCGAACCGACCGCAGGAGATATACTGATTTCCGGAGAATCACAAGAAGGAGTTCCTCCCCACCGCCGAAATACGTCGATCGTATTCCAGGAATACGCGTTGTTTCCGCATATGACGGTGAGGCAGAACGTCGGTTACGGCCTAAAGGTCCATCGTACTCCGAAGGATGAGCTGAGACAGCGTGTAGACCGCATTCTGGAGTTCATGGGGCTGACCGCTATGTCCGAACGGCTTCCTACTTCGCTCTCCGGCGGGCAGCAACAACGGGTCGCGCTTGCCCGGGCGCTCGTTATGGAGCCGGAAGTGCTCCTTATGGATGAGCCGCTGTCCAATCTGGACGCGAAGCTCCGTGTTCGAGTTCGCACTGAGCTGAAGGCTATTCAACGGCGGCTGGGTATCACCACCATCTACGTGACGCATGACCAGGAAGAAGCTCTGGCCATGTCCGACCGGATTGCGGTCATGGATGAAGGGATTCTTCAGCAGTACGGATCACCATGGGAGCTCTATTTCAATCCTCAGAATCGTTTCGTCGCTGACTTCATCGGCGCCAACTCTTTCGTTCGGGCTCGGATCGAGAATGTGACGGATACCACGCTGTTGTTGTCGGTGGGGAACCAGTCGATCGAGCTTCAGCGGGAAGCCGTTGCAGCTACGGTTCGGACCGCGGGAGAAGAGGCGAGCCTCAGTCTGCGTCCGGAGAGTATCGGAATCCAGCGCGCCGAGGGCGGAAATGGTACTGCCGATAGCGCACGAAGTCTTCGTGGGAAGGTCAATATGCACCAGTTCCTGGGCGCGTACATTCGGTACTGGGTTGAAGTTGAGGGGCAGGAGCTCATTGTCGACGATCACAACCCGCGACAACGGGGTATCCTCTCCGGTGACGTGGACTTGCGACTTGGACAGTCGGAAGCGCAGCTGTTCCCTGCTGAGGAATAACGAACATGCACGACATAGCGATGATTGGCCACGTGTCGAACGACATCATCGAGGATCCGCGGAGCACGCAGTACGTGCTCGGCGGGCCGGTGGTGTACTCCTCGGCTGCAGCAGCACGCTCGGGGGCGTCCGTGCTGGTGGTCACCAAGGCGGCGGATTCGGACCGCGAGCAGCTTGGAGTTATTCAGGAGAGCGGCGCGGAGCTTGTGGTGCTACCGAGCTCGGAGACTACGTCGATACACAACCGCTACGAAACGGCCGATCATGAGCGACGGACGGTACGTCTGATCTCTGCCGCTTCGCCGTTCGCCGCCGAAGAGCTCCCGGATTCGGGGGCGCGAATCTTCCATCTTGCGGGTCTTTTCTACGGCGAAATCCCCGAGACTTTGATTCCGTGGGCTGCAAGCCGGGGCCACGTTGCCCTCGATGCACAAGGTGTCGTTCGGAAGAGAGCTGACGGCGGAATGCTCGCATCGAGTGACTGGGAAGCCAAGGCTGACTACCTGCCCTACATTCGCCATTTCAAGACGGACGCGGCGGAAGCGGAGATGCTCACCGGACTATCTGATCGGGAGGCTGCCGCAGCGCGGCTCTTGGAGCTCGGAGCCGGTGAGGTTATGGTAACCCACCACAGCGAAGTCTTGCTGGTGGCACCGGACGGAACGTACCGCGCCCCGCTCACCCCGCGAAATCTCTCCGGCAGGACCGGCAGGGGCGATACCTGTTTCGCCGCGTATCTGGCTTGGCAGCTCTCCCACGATCGGGAGGAGGCGCTCCGGTATGCGGCCGCGCTGGTAAGTATCAAGATGGAGTCTCCGGGAGTGTTCCGCGGCTCGCCTGAGGACGTCTTCCGCCGCCTCGCGTAGACGGTGAACCGTGAGGCACAGATTGTTGGTGGGTGAGGCGGCGCGTCCGCGGCCGGGACGAAAGGCCGCCGCAGCGCATATACGCCGGCGGACCAGGTGTCCGTAGACAAACCGCACCGAGGACGCTCGAACTATGTACCGATTATGTGCCATGGACGTCGACGGGACGCTGGTCGACGCGCGACAGCAAGTGCCCCGGGTGAATGCGGAAGCGATCGAGCGGGCGGAGGCGGCCGGCATACGCTGCTCGCTTGCCACCGGGCGGATGTGGCGCTCGGCTGCACCCTTTATCCGAGAGCTCTCCCTGACCGGGCCGGCGATCCTCTACAACGGCTGTAAGATCGTCGATCCGACTGGGAAGGTGCTCTATGATGAGCGGCTGGATCCCGGTGCGGCTCGTGCCGCCCTGAAACTTGCCGCCGGTGCCGGCTTCACCGCGTTTATGTATCGTGACAACCAGGTGCTCGTAGAGACGGTGGACGACCGGGTTATCCATCTGTCCGAGAAGGACGGAGTGCCGTGCACGCCGGTCGGGCCGCCGGCAGGACAGTTACACGAACCTCCGACCAAGCTCTTACTCATTGGTCCGGTGGAAGAGGCGGAGTCGGTACGCTCGGAGATCGAGGAGGTCACCGGGGGCGCTGCAAGCGTGATCCGCTCGGAACCGGACTACGTCGAGATTCTTCCGGCGGGCGTGCACAAGGGGAGCGCGCTTGCGCGCTTGTGTGAAATCCTAGAGATCGAGCCTGCAGAAGTAGCGGCGATCGGTGACAATCTGAATGATGTAGAGATGATCAGGGCCGCCGGCTTAGGTGCCGCCTCTGCCAACGCGCATGGTGACGTGATTCACTCCGCCCAAGTCGTGACGCAGGCTACGAACGAGGACGGGGCGGTTGCGGAGCTTATCGAGCTGCTTCTTTCACGTAACCGTGTCCATTCTTCCGGAGAGCGAATTGGGCGTCCTGCGGAATCGAACCCACCGACGGTCTGACCGCGGTGTAGTTCGGGGCGGGCGGAGGCAGTCCGCAGTGGGCGGCGGGGGCTAGGAGCTAACAACGATCCTCGCCTCACGCTCTGTTGACTATCGGAAGGCGGGTAGTTTACATTCTGCACCGACAGGTAGCGTCTTTGGTAGGCGAGGCTCCTGTACGGATATACGCCGCTGCCCTGAAACGTCGAGAGACGCCAAAGGGTTGAACATGCAGGCTCGGATTAAGGGCCTGTATAACGCGGCTCTGGGCCCTTGCAAGAGGGAGCGTATTCGGAGGCACATCGCGCTTCCGGGGTGCGCACGCATTGCGGGGCCGGGGTAAGCTGTGCAGTGCCGAAGCTTGAGACGGGGAAGACTGCTTTCGGGTGGCCAAGGAGTACGCTGAGGACACCGAGCTCGGTGTACGGGACAACCTTGGAGCCGCCGGGATCACCACGGTGATTCGCAAGAGGAGCCTTCCCCGGGAGCGGCCCGCGGTGAAGGCTATTTTTTGCCCACCTGCGACGCCCCCGTCGCCCCGGAGGGGCAAAGGAGGTACGTATGGACCCTGACTCGTCGTCGAAACACATTGTACGACAGCTGTCGATAGGTACCCTCGGAGCTTCGCGGGGCGGAACCGCCGGATGGTGACGGCGTCCTGCGGGAAGCGAGGCGCCTGCGCGCTTACGCGCGGCCTTCCTCGTCTTCCGTGAACCTTCCGCAAACACACTCTGGTCGGCCACTCCGAATCCAGCCGCCGGGACCCGGGAAGCGCCGGGGGTAATCGCCGCAAACCGGTCGAGGGTTACGGCCGGTTCCGGCCCGCGCCGGTGTTTCCGCCGCGGTACCGGGCGCGCTCCCGATCGGCGGGAGGAAAGGAGTGGAATATGACGACAGAAGTACGGTTCCCCGACTTCGTAGAGGACATCATCGAGCGCAAAGACTACGAGACACTCAAGCGGACGCTTTCGAACATGCAGCCGGGCGAGATCGTCGAGTGTCTCGAAGAGCTGGAACCCGAGCATCGAGCGTTTGTGTTCCGGTTCCTTCCCAAAGGAAAGGCGGTGGACGTATTCGACATGCTGGAGGCGCCGATGCAGGGCGACCTCGTCGAAGCGTTTACCGACACTCAAGCGGTAGAGTTCCTGGCGACGCTCGAGCCGGATGACCGGGTTCACTTGCTGGATGAGCTCCCGGCTCGCGTGGCCAAGAAGTTGCTCGAGCGCCTTCCCAAAGAGAAGCGCGAGGTTACCAACACACTCCTCGGTTACGAAGACGGCACGGTCGGCCGAATCATGAGCCCGATGTTCGTCGACGTGAAGCGAGAAATGACCGCGCGCCAAGCGCTTGAGCGGATACGCGGTCGCAAGAACGGCCACGACTGGCATATCACCACCGTCTACGTGACCGACAATGCCCGGAGGTTCGAAGGGGCGGTGCGGTTGAGCGATATCGTCACCGCGGACCCGGAGGCGCGAGTCGGCAATCTCCTGAGCGGGGAGCAGGTTTTCGTACGGACAGTCGATGAAGAAGAGCGCGCGGCACGGATGCTCCAGGACTACGATGTGACCGAGATCCCGGTGCTCGACCGGGAAGATCGCCTGGTGGGCGTGCTGACCGCGGACGACGCGATCGACGTCCTCGAGCAGGAGGCTACGAGCGACATGTACGACAAGGCGGGCTTGATCGCCGTGCAGTCTCTGGAGAGCGACCGGAGTTACTCGCTGGTCAACGGCTCCATCTGGCACGTCCTGGGCGTTCGGGTCCCCTTTCTCCTGGTGACGTTGGTGGGCGGAATGCTTGCCGGCGCGGTGATCGACGCGTGGGAGGCAACCCTGGAAGCGGTCATCGCGACGGCGATCTTTATCCCCGTGATTATGGATATGGGCGGAAACGTAGGGACGCAGTCCTCCACCATTTTCACGCGCGCGTTCGTCTTGGGACAGATCTCTCCACGCCGCTTCGTGAAAGCGTGGGGGCGTGAGACCGGTAACGGCCTCGCGATGGGCGTTCTCTTGGGAGTCCTCGGCGGAGCCATCGCCACCGTGTGGCAAGGCATACCGGAGCTCGGGATTGCGATAGGGCTGTCGATGGCGTTGACGATTACGATCGCGGCTTCGTTCGGGTTCCTCATTCCGTTCGGTTTGGTCAAGCTTGGCTTCGATCAAGCCGCCGGGGCCGACCCGTTCCTGACGACGGTCAAGGATATCACCGGGCTGGCCATCTACTTCACGATGGTAAGCATATTCGTCCCGATGGTGACGTAGTCCGGGGCGAGGCGGCCGGCAACGGCGTGACCGCCGCAGGCGTTTTCGTCGCCCGCGGCGGCCCCAGTACGAGCGGCGAGGCATGGACCCGGGCCTCCGGGTGGTGTTCCTCGAGGTACTCGTTTGTGCGCTCGACGACGGCGTCGGCCGATTCGTGGCGGTCGAGGTTCACCATCGTGAACGCGTACTCGTCCTGCTGGGACTCCGGATCGAGCGGGAGATAGAAGCGGGGCCCGTCGCCTCCGATGAACGATCCCCGGCTCTCAACGTCGGTTCCGCGAAGCTCCCGGTCGAAGAAGGACTCAAGCGATGCGGCGAGCTGGTCGGTACGCTTGCGCGAGGTGCCGCGTATACGGGGAAGACCGGAGCGCGCCTCCTGATGCTGGGAGCCGGGTGCCCGCGATTGGCGGGCGCGGAGCGGGAGGTTGAAAGCTGCGAAGGGTGGGTTTCGCTCCGCGATACTCGTAACAAAACTGAATTGAGCTTGTTGAATATCGCCAATCATTGCGATAACTTTGTTTCATGGCCGATGCCCGTCGGGTAATAAAACAGAGCCTGACGAAAATCAGGGGAGGACTAACAATGAGAGCAACTATGTTTCCGTTGCGTTATGTGCTTGGGATATCACTTATTTTGGTATTCATCTTTGCCGGCTGCGAAGGGCTTCTCGGGCCTGAGGAGGATCCGGACGACGATGTCGACGACGTCGACGACGTGCTCGAGGTCGATGAGGTGGAGTCCGTGGAACTCGAGCGGAGCGCCACTACTGGCGATTTCGGTGAACTCGACGAGGATACCAGGCTCGTGGAGGACCTCGTCGACTTCATGGAGGTCATGCAGGCGCTGGATGAATCCGACGACAATGGAAGCACGGAGAGCATCTCCGCAGCGCTCCGCATGGATAGCCAGGACGGCGATGACGAGTTCGAAGAGTGGTTCGACGAGTTCGACGAGACGGAAACGGAGACCGAGACCGGCTATGAGTACAGCTTGGTAGCTGAGGGCGATGATACCGTGGACCTAACGGCGCCGGAGGAATCCAATCTCGATTCGGGCAAGGTGGAGTTTTTCGTGAGCGCGGACGTCGATTTCGAGACTCAAGTCCAGGGTGAGCTCCAGGAGCCGGGCGACACCCAAGAGATAAGCGGAAGCGCGAGCGCCGAGCTCGAGGGATCGGTCGAGGTTAAGGAACCGATCGAGGACACTGATGGTGACGTGCATCTTGATGGCTTTGTTGGCGCGGCTACCAACTTCAACGGTGCAATGAGCTTCATACAGGAGTTCGACGAGGACAGGGGCCCGGTGTTCGTGTCCGCCGATGTCGCGTACGATATCTCCAACGAGTGGAGCATGGCATTGACGCTTGAGGTACCCGACCCCGAGGGAGACGAGGGAGATCTTGTCGGTGGCAACTTCATCCTCACCGCTTCCTACGAGGAGGGGCTTGTTGTGAGCGCGGACAGCCAGGAAGAGCTCCAGGAGGAGATCGAGAGCGAGCTGGACAACGGCGAGTTCGAGATCGTCTTCGAAATATATGACGCTGACGGGAATCTTGAGCACAGCGACGAAATCGAGACTGAGGATCTCGACGCGCTTTTCGAGGGCGAGACGGCGAGTCAGGCCCTCTCCGCGCAGATGACCGAGAGCATGGCCCAAACCGACTAAGAGCGTGAGCGCGGGCATGCGCTCATTCGCCTTGAGTCTTATGCACAGGGCGCCGCTACCGCTGGTTTCGGCGCCCTGTGTCGTTTCCGACCGACGCGCTGGACCAGCGGGAACCTCCGTGGGATAATCCAGGCGCCTGGCAGGCACCTTTCGGTTCCGGGATCCGCTGAAACAGAGGAGGGGGCGTGAGACGACTCGAAGCTATAGCCGCGGCCATCATCATCGTGGGCTTTCTTCTGCCGTGGATCCAGTTTGGGGGGCTGATATCGCTTCGCGGATATGAGATCCCTGCGCGGGCCGGGCAGCTCATGCGGATCATCCACGGCTTCGAGCGTGCGGCGGAGCTCCCGTCGGGGGAGTGGTTCCGGCTGCTCTTTCTCATTCCGGTTTCTGCTCTGGTTACGATCGGGATTCACTTCTCCGGACGATCTACGGATGCGGTAGCGCTCTTCAGCGGGATACTCGTCGTCGGCGCAGCGATAGTGTTCGCTGCGCTCAGCGAGAGCGATGCGCTCGACTACGCCGGGCCGGGCGTGTGGGTGACTGTAGCAGGCGGAGCGGTGCTCCTCCTGTGCGGGGTGGAGAGCGCTCTGGGCGGCCCGCTCAGTAAGCGGGCCGTGGGCGGCGTCCACCGTGCTCAGGCGCACGGGCACGATGACGGAGAGCCGGAAGCAGAAGCGCCACCGCGACCGGATTGAGCCGCACCGGCGCCGGCCGCGCTCCCCGGTGCGCTCCGAAGCGTGAAGGACGGGAGGGGCGCGCGCCGGGGCGTCCGGCTTTCGGCGTATGCCGCGAGCGCCGGTAGTCCGGCTACGCAGCGGCTCTGAGCCGGGGGGCGCTTGGGGTCGGACGGCCCGGCGCTGCGGTCCCGGCGCGCGCCGCGGTGCGCGAGGGCGGCATCGGAGCTGCGGTTGCGGGGCGAGCCCGGCCGAGGGGGGGCGGCGCCCGGCGGGACGGAACCCCCGGACGGCCTGACCCCGGGGCAAGCCGCGGGGGCGCTGGCGGCTCCGCGGAGCGTGTGAGGGGCGGGAGAGCCGCGGAGGTGCGGCTTGGACCGGGGGCACGCCCAAATTCGGAGAGAAAGGTTGGGGACGATCGGGGGCGACCAACAACAATCGTCGCCTCACGCCCTTTACCGGAGTGGGCATCGGGCGTATAGTCGTCGGTATGGACATCAAATCGGAACGAGACGCGGCAACGGAGATTGCCGGAAGCGACACGAACCAGTATCTCACCTTCACGATGGAAGGAGAGACGTACGCGGTGGACGTGCACCACGTAAAGGAAGTTCTGGAGTACACGGAGATTGCCAAGGTACCGCGCACGAAAGAGTACATGCGCGGGGTGATCAATCTTCGCGGCAGCGTGGTGCCGGTGGTGGACCTCCGGACGAAGTTCGGCATGGGTCAAACCGAGAAGACTACCAGCACTTCGATCGTCGTGATGGACCTGGAGCTGCAAGGAGAAACCGTAGTGCTCGGCGCGCTCGTCGACTCGGTGGAGGAAGTGATCGGGATCGAAGACGAGCAGATCGAGCCGCCACCATCCATTGGGACGACGGTGGATAGCGCGTTCATCCGAGGTATTGGGAAGCAGGAGGATCGGTTTATCATCGTTCTGGATATCGAGCGGGTTTTCCAGACGGAGGAGCTACAGGCGGTGACCGACGCCTCCTGAGAGGTGTTTCCCGGCGCTCCCTGAGAGCTCGGCGATACGGACGCCTTGAAGCACGCTGAGCAGCGTTGAGGGGGTACGCGTATGTACTGTACGGCGATTACCACTGCCCCTCCCGACGAAGCACCCCGGCTTGCCGCGTGCATCGTGGAAGCGCGGCTGGCGGCGTGCGTCCAGGTAATCCCTGGAGTTTCGAGCTACTTCTGGTGGCAAGGAGGGGCGCAAAACGAGTCCGAGAGCGTCCTGCTCTGTAAGACGACGGACGCGGCGCGGGAGGAACTGACGGCGCTGATTCAGCGCGAGCACTCCTACGACGTTCCGGAGCTGGTGTTTCTCCCGATCGACGGGGGGCTGGAGTCCTACCTTTCGTGGATCGGTGAGGAAGTGCAGGCTGAGGAGGCGTAGGTCGAAAGGGGCCGGCACGGCGGCGGGCACCGCGCCGCGTAGCCGGGCGGCACCGCGCGCTCCTCGCGTCGTTGGAGGTGCACGGGGGCGGCCATCGCCTGGGGCCGCGATCGCCCGGGGCGGCCGCCTGCACGGGCCGGCGGGGCCAGGGCCCTCACGCTCGGGCGGCTACGCGAGGGACAAGGGCGTGGTTCCCAGAAGCGCGGCGGCTCCTGAGCTCAGCCAATTGACCGCGTCGTTCGTAATCCAGCGAAAGCCTCCCAAGAGTATGCGGGGACGGCCGTTCGCGTCCCGGGAGTGCTCGCTTATCCCATCGCGTTCATCGCGGTATTTCGCCTGCACGGTGGCCCCAAGCAGGCTGTCGACGAGATTGCCTGTGAATCCTGCGACGGCGATGAGCAGAAAGACCTGGAACACGGAGAATGCCTGCCCGAGGGCGGCGTGGGAGTGGAAGAACGCGGCGGTGGCAGCTACTGCGAGCACGCCCGCGCCGACGGCGCCGCCTCCGAGCCCGAGCGTAGTGACGCCGCCCGAGAGGCCGGGAGCCACCGGGCGGAGGCTCACGATGGAGACCGGCGCCCGTCGGCTGCGAATTCCGACCTCGCCGGCCCAGGTGTCCGCGTTCGCCGCGGCGAGCGCGGATCCGAGAGCAACCAGTGCCGTAGAGGCTCCGGTGAGCCCATAGGCCACGGCGGCTATGGCCGCCCACGATCCGTTTGCAAGCACCTGAACCGCGTCGCGTCGCGAGCCCTTCGCCTGGGATACGGGCGAGGAGCGGGGAACGGGGGCGGAAGCGGATGGGGGAGCCGGTGGGGCGAACGCGCTCCTCTCACCGCTTGCGTCCCGGGAGGGTAGCACCCGGTCTAAGGCCGAGGAGCCGGCGACGAAGAGCATGAGGCAGAGCCAGAATAGTGGGCCTGCGCCAACGTAGATGGCGGTGCCGACGGCGAGGCCGGCGCCGGCGCCGCCGGCGGTGACGGCGCCGGCTTTCCACGCGCCGAAGCCGGCGAGGAGGTTAAGGGCGATTCCGAAAAGCCAGCTCATTGCGGGGTTAACCTACAGGAAGGTTGCCGCGTAGAAAAGGGTGGTGAGGATCGGGACGCTCAGGTTGTCCACACCACCGGGGGTGAAAAACTCCACGGCCGTGGCAAACGCCCCGGTGCCGAATGCTGCTACCGCCGCCCAACCCGCCGGCAAGGCTTGCCCGGCGGCCTCGCCGCCGGCGGCAAACAGGGAGCTGTCGGCCGGATTCCAGCCGCTCACGCCCGCCGTCACTCCGCCCTCGTTGAAGAGCACGAGCGTAAAGATATACGCTACCGCCGTCGACGCCGCAAACATCGCGAGAGTTCCGCCTACCGTACGGACTCTGCCTCCGAGCTCCACGCGTGGCCCTCCGATCGACCTCCCGATGAGCGCAGCGAGCCCGTCGCCCCACCCCATCGTGAACACCCCGATCGCTCCCACTGCGATCGGAATGTGTCCGCCGAAGCAGAGTACCACCAGGACGATGAGCGACATCGGATAGTACACCGTCCCGGGACCGCTGCCGGTGGTTTCCATTGCGGGGAGCAGTTGGCCGCGGTAGCTCGCAAAGTTGACGATGACGAAGACGACCGGACCGACGAGCGCCGGTGCCATCGAATCGTGGAAATACCAGGCGATAAGCCACCAATGGGAGACGGCAATGTGGATAGCTTTCCGGGTGGTGTGCGCGGGGACGCGAGCTCTGCGCAACAGTTCACCAAGGAGGAGCGCGAGGAGGATCAATCCGAATGAGGCGATAATACCGACTACGTCTTGCACGCGAGCGGCTATCTTCCACCGGAGCCGCCACAGTGTCAAGAACGCGTGCGAGCGGAGCGTTGCCGGTGGGGCGGGGCGCTACCGGCGTGGCGCAGCGCTGCCGGCGCGGCCCGGCGCTACCGGCATGGCCGGGCGTTACCAGCTGGGCGGAGCGTTGCCGGCACCGCTGAGCGTTACCGCCGCGGCTGGGCGTTGCCGCCGGGGCCCGGCGTTACCGGCCTGGCTGGGCGTTACGGGCCCGGCTGGGGGCTACCGTCGCGGCCCCTGACCGTCGCCGAGCGCCCGCGGGCGCGAATCGCAAACGGTACGGTGCGCAGCATACGGAGTGTCGCGCCCGCCCGCGCGAACTGCACACTCGCGTGGGCGGCGGCAACGTACTACAATCGAAATATGGCTGGTGAGTATGCCGAGTCGATGGTCGACGTTTGGGGCTATATCATCAGCGAAGTCGACTTCGATCTGATTGCTCCTGTCTTTCGCCCTCTGTTGCTGGAATGCCGGAGCGCGTTGGCGGATGCAATCGGGGACGATCTATACACGCTCTATCTTTTCGGAAGCATTCCCGCCGGAAGGGCGGTTGTCGGGAAGTCGGACATCAATCTTCTCGCCCTTCTCCAGTGGAGCGCCGAGCCGGAGGTGGAGAAGCGGATCGAGGAGACCAGGAAGCAGCTGGCCGAGCGATACCGGAAGGTTGTCCGCGACGTGATGCTCCTGCAGACGACCATGGATGAAGCCTTCAACGGACATCGCGAGCTCGCATGGAAAGTGTTCATCAAACACCTCTGTCTCTTGCTTGCGGGCGACGACGTGAGCGCCGAGCTCCCCGCCTATCGGCCTACCCCTGAAGTCGCCGCGGCGTTGGACGGCGATGCGCCGGACGTCCTGGAGCGCTTGTGGCGCGAGCTGAAAAGCACCCACGCGGAGGATGTTCGCAGCCGCCTGGGAGGGCAGATCGCGCGGAAGATCCTCTACACGGCGATGAGCGCTATCACCGCGGAGACGGGGATCTGGGTCACTTCGCGCACTGCCCTGGCCACCCAAATCTGCCGGCACTATCCGACGCGCTCCGGTGACGTCCATCTGTTGCTGGAAGTGGCCGAAGAGAAAGAGCTGGCCCTGGTAGGCGAGCTGAGGCACCTGCGAAAGCTCATCGATTGGGCGATTTCGGAGGCTCGTCGAGTGCTACACCACCACCGTCAGTTCTGACCTGGTCCGAGGGCGGACGTTACGGTTCCGGACTCAGCGTTGCCGGCGGGGCTCCAGTGTTACCGCTACGGGCCCCGCGTTGCCGACCGGGCGCGGCGATGGCGTACCGGGTTGCGCGTTCGCGCTCGGAGCCGAGCGTTGCCGCCCAGGCTCGGCGTTAGCGGCCGGGCTCAGCGCTACCGGAGCGGCTAAGCGTTGCCGGCGGGGGCTCAGCGTTGCCGCCGCGGCCGAGCGTTACCGGCGGGCCACCGCGTTGCTGCTTGGGCCGGCGTCAGCGGCCGGCGCCTCGCCGGGCCCGGAGGGCACCCCTTCAGTTGCGTCTCGCCTTGCCATTGCCGGGCCGCGGGGCGGGAAACCCAGGTGGGCTGCTATTCTGGATCACACCCGCTGAGTGTGATACGTTCGGAGCGGCACCCGGGCCCAGCGTTGCCGGCGGGGCCGAGTGTTGCCGCCGGCCCCAGCGTTACCGGCGCCGGCAAGGCGTTGCCGCCGCGGCCAGGCGCTACCGGCGGGGCCGAGCGTTACCGGTGGGCCCAGCGTTACCGGCGGGGGCTAAGCGTTGCCGCCGCGGCCCAGCGCTACCGGCGCGGCCGAGCGCTACCGGCGCGGCCGAGCGTTACCGGCGCCGGCAAGGTGCTACCGCCGCGGCCGAGTGTTGCCGCCGGCCCCAGCGTTACCGGCGCCGGCAAGGCGTTGCCGCCGCGGCCAGGCGCTACCGGCGCAGCTAACTGTTACCGGCCGGGCCGAGCGTTACCGGCGGGGGCTAAGTGTTGCCGCCGCGGCGCAGCGCTACCGGCGCGGCCGAGCGTTGCCGCCGGCCCCAGCGTTACCGGCGCGGCTGACTGTTACCGGCGCCGACAAGGTGCTACCGCCGCGGCCAGGCGCTACCGGCGCCGGCAAGGCGTTACCGCCGCGGGCAAGGCGCCCCGGACCCAGCAGCGAACACGAAGGAGGGACAGAGATGGAAGGCTTTCGCAGACCGGCAATCGCGCTCCTTATTGCGGCCGTCGTCATCGGATGGGCCGCGCTATCGATCTCAGGAATGGTTCGGTTCGCGCTCCTCGAGCGCGACTTCTGGGACGATGTTACGCAACCGCTCACGGATGACGAGACGTTCCAGCCGCTCATCGACGAGGGGATCGCGCTCCAACAGGAGGCCGATCAACCCGATCCCGATGTGCTGCTCTTTCTGGAGCTCGTTCGCGCCTCGCAGCCGCTTCTCAGCGACATCCTCACCGGCACGATCGACGAGGTGTTCGACGTCGTCGAGGGCCACAAGCCGGGGCCGCCCGCGCCCCCTGTCCCCACCGAGGAGGAGATGTTCGCCGTGGTGGACCGGCTCGAGGAGCGTATCGCTTCCGGTGAGCTCGCGGATCACGAGGCGGCGCAGGAGCTTGCGCGGCTTCCGGACGGGCAGCGCCGCCGGCAGCTCGAGGAAGGTGCGCGAGAGCTCCGGCAGGAGTGGCAAGAGGCAGTGCGCGCCCCGGACTCCCCTTTCGCTCAGCTCTTCAGCGAGCACCGCCTTACCGGCATGATCCAGGCGCGGCGCCGCGCGCAGCTGTGGTTCTACGGCGGCCTCTCCGCGCTTCTCGCGGGTACCGTGCTCCTGCTCGTGGTGCGGAAGAGCGACCTTCGCACCGGCCTCGTCGAAGTCGGAGTGGCAAATCTCGTATACGTCGGGCTCGCCGTCGTATTCGGCGGTTTGGGTCTGGGAGCTCTCGCGCTCAGTCCGGCATTCGCCGCCGGAGCAACCGAGGAGCTGATCGCCGAGGCGGGCGAGACCGTTCCTCTCGCCATGGAGGAAGCTTTGGCGACATCCATCCATGCCATTCGGGCAGCCATGGTCCGCCTGATGCGCGTCCCGCTCATCGCCACCGGCGTCGCCCTCGGAGCGGGTATAGCCGCGCTCATTGCATCGCGTTTCTTCCCTACGAGCGACGCGCAGCTCGCCGACCGCGCTCCCTTCGCGTAGGGGCGCAGTCACCGGAGACCGTCGGGCATGCTCGCCCGATGGAGGGCGCCGGCTTCTACACTGAGCTCCGGAGAATCTGGGCGTGCCCCCGCCCCGGGCCGCAACTGCTCGCCCTCCGTCCCCGGCCACGCGCGGCCGGGGACGCACCGCCCCAGCGGGACTCCCCGTTCTCAGCGGCCCGGGCCGGGGTCAGGCCGTCCGGGGGTTCCGTCCCACCCCAAGCCGAACCGCCCTGCCGAGCGCCTCCCCCAGCCCCTCCCGCGATGTCTCGCCCTCGGACCGCGGCTTGGCGCGGGACCGCCTCGCCGGGGCGTCAGGCACTCACCGCTCCTACCGGCCGTCGCCCGGCGCCGGCCGGTCCCCTCCGCTCGGCTACTCACCACCGCGCCGCGTCTCCCAATCCGGACAGCGCACGCCCCGTCGGGCGCCCCTCCCGTCCTTCACGCATCTGGCCGCACCGGCGGTATATTCTTCTTTCGCGGTGGCCGGCACGTGGTTATTGATTTGCGTGCTTACCCGAGAGATCCAAAAAAAGTCTTGCTGAGCTCGTCAAAAACCAAACTCTGTGATATCCTGGAGCAAGTAAAATAACATATATGTGTACCAAATAGTTTTAGAAGCGGCAGGAAATGTTCCGCAAAGCGTATAGCTTTGCTCGTGATGTGCCGCTGGTGAAGCACTGCCGACGGAGGTGAGACCATGAGAAACCCCCGAAACTACCACATACCCGCATTCCGGTTAATTGGAACTCTCCTGGTTGCCGCGGCATTTCTCGGATGCGATCTCGCATTCGATTCGTCCGCCGCGGAGCCGGGCTTGTCGCTCCGCCTGAGCACGCGGGAGACCGAGCTACCACCCGACCAGATAGCCGTCTGGGCGGCCCCCGCCGAGTGGGTCGAGGAAGCCGCCGAAGAGGAGTGGGATGATGAGAGCCGCGTCTCGGCGGCCTCGCTTCGGCTGAGTGAGCGTGAAGCCGAAGAGGAAGTCGAAGAGATCGAGAACGGCGAGGACATCGAGGACTCTTTCTTCGAGGCGGAGGACGTCTTCGACGACGACGAGATGAGTCGGGCCGTCGACGAAGACCGCGCCGCCTTCGTCGAGCGCGAGCTCACCGGCGACGAAAGCACGGACGGCCAAGGCGTCGTCGAGCTCGACCTGGTGGAGGGCGACTACCACGTTCTCACCGCGGTGATCGTCGCCGACGACCAGGCCGTTGAAGTCCACGTCGGTGCCACCTATGCTGACGCTGACCAGCTCGCCAACGGTAAGCCTCCGCACCCCGATGAGCTCCTGCCCCCAATTGCGCTTGCCCGTGGCGAGCAGACCGTCGCCGACCTCGAGCTCGGCCTGCTGGAGCGGGAGGAGCTCGAAGACCCAATAGAGCTTGCCGACGAAATCGAGGTCGAGAGCGCGGTGGGCCTGCATTTGCAGATGCTGGAAGTGGAGGAGGAGCCCGATGTGTATGCCTTCCCCTTCGCGTATTTCGCCGTGAGGGCTGAAGAAGATGAAGGGGCTCTCGGTGACCAGCTCGAGTATGAAGAGATACGAATCGAGGGCGAGCCGGTGGACGAGATGCCTCCCGATCCGCGGCTCGACGTTCACGTCGACGAATACTGGGATGCTCTGGCGGTTCCCGGAGAGGCCGTTTCTCAGGAGGACCCGCCGTTCCACCTTGAGGTCACCGCGAGATTCGGGAGTTCCTCGGATCCCGAACACGAGCTGTTGATTGAACTGTCGGGCACGGTCCATCCGGCTTCGGAGGAACCGGTCCCACCTATGCCGGTTCAAGAGAGAAATGTTTCGCTCTCCGACCCCGGAGGGGACGCCCTAAGACTGGAGTGGATCGTGGAAGACATGGCTCCCGCCTACCGGGTTCGAGTCGGATTCGACGAGGGGCGGCCGTATGAGGAGGTGCTGCCGGCGCCGGAAGAGGCGGAAGTAATGGAGACCGACGTGGACATGCCCGACGCCGCCACGGAGGCCGAATGGATACGGATCGAGAGCTTCAGCGCGCCACTGGCAGAGTCGCCGGAGATAGGCCCGTTCGATCTGCCGGAAGATGAGATCCTCCACCGGTCATACCTCGAGATGGACGCGCCGGATGTGGTGGATTAACTGTCGCGTGCGCCCGCCGATGGCGAGTAGCGGAGTCTCTGAGGAAGGCGGCTGTACCTCGGTAGACTCCGTGCTCGCCGCAACGCCCCGCATTTGCGGCGTCATGGAGTTCCCGGGGTTCGCCGCCGGTCTTCGGTCTCCCGCCGCCGTTTAGCGAGCTCAACCAGCCGGCTGGAAGCAAACTATTCCACACGAGCTTGTTGTGGTACATTTGAGTAATGAAAAGCAATCCTGGTTCGAATCCTCTTCACGGACGGCGCGCCTGCGTTCTCCGTTCCATTTCCGTTTTCGGTTCACTCCGGCAGGCCGCGCGTGCCGCCCGGCCCACTTCCGCTGTGGTTTTACTCACTGCCCTTCTGACCCTCACCGCCTGCGCCGAAACGGCCAACCCCGAGCGCACGGTCACCGCAACCGGGGAAGGGGTAGTGGAAATAGCCCCTGATATGGCAACCGTCCGCCTCGCGGTCGTGAGTACCGCCCAAGAGGCGGACGAGGCGCGGCGCGCCAACGAAGCGGCGGCTGCGCGCTTGATAGAGGCGATGCGCGAGCTCGAGATCCCCGAGCGGCTCATCCGCGCGCAGGCAATCCGGCTCCACCCGCGGTGGGACTACGACGACGAGAGCGGGCGCTACCGCGAGGTCGGCTTCGAGGCGACGCGCGAGGTGTCTATAACGGTCCATGAGCTCCAGGTCCTTCCCGAAGTAATCGCGCGAGCGGTGGGCGAAGGGGCCGATCGCATCTACAGCGTAACCTACGGAGTCCGGGACCGGGACGCGGTTCGCGAGGAAGCGCTCCGGGATGCGGCAGGGAAAGCGCGGCGCAAGGCGGAGGTGCTTGCGGACTCCTACGGCGAGTCGCTCGGTCCGGTACGAGCGATCCGCGAGGAGCGCTTCTCCTTTCCCGGCGTCCCGTACCGGCTGTTGGAAGACGATTTCGCGGGCAGAGGCGCCGGCGGCGACATCGTCCCGGAGGCGTACGCGCCGGGTGAAATCGAGGTCACCGCGCAGATCGAAGTCGAGTTTGTCCTAGAGTAGCCCGACTCTCCCGGGGTAGCGGGCCGATCCCCGTTTATGTCCCGGGGTTGGCCGCGCGTGCGCCGTGCAGCGGTAAGCGCCGGGGGCCGCGGTTCCGGTCCTGGCGCACCGGTTTGGGCTGGGGGACACGGTTTGCGTGGGGCGGTCGCGGTCTTGCCCAGTTGCACCGGTTGAGGCCGCGGGGCTACGGTTCAGGCGCGGCTGCCGGGCGCCGGGCGGCGGACCCCGGCCGCGGGCCGGCTACTGCGGCCCATCGTCTCCCAGTAGTGCCGGGACCCAGACTCGTGTCAGAAGGTCCGTACACCGCCGCCAGTTTTCCGTGCCCATCGTCGTCGCGTCGACCGCAAGGTGGTGAAAGCCGTGGGCTTCCGGGTCGGGGTCCAGAAGCTCGAGCGAAGTCCCGGGAAGGAATCCGCGCTCGACCAAGCGCCGGAGCTTCCGCCGGGACACCAGCTCGTCGCGGGGGTGCATCACCGCGCGCGTCGGAATCCCGAACGGGGCGGCGTGCAGCTTGTGCCGCACCAGACGATACATGTCGAAAAGTGCTCGGTAACAGGCGGCGGGCAGGCGAGGGTAGAGCCGGTACGATTGGGACGCCGCGCTGGGGATCCGGGCCCCCTGGGCCACACGGCTGAACGCTCGCATCACATGCGTCCTGCTGCGCAGTGCCAGCGCCGGCGACAGGAAAAACGCTTGGGAGAACACGGGCTCATCGGCGGTCCGGCCTCCGCCGGCGGCAGGAACGTCGTCGGCGGG
>Ga0207421_10000924_pt1 | contig 38132 bp, 34 predicted proteins | sample SodLakKL_010_SED_4_FD_187542 | JGI IMG/M metagenome (GOLD analysis project Ga0207421, IMG submission 187542) | Alkaline sediment microbial communities from Lake Tanatar, Kulunda Steppe, Russia - 8KL_010_SED (SPAdes) (version 2) | ecosystem: Environmental > Aquatic > Non-marine Saline and...
GGCCCTCGAGCGAATGCAACGGGACAACATCGGTCGACTGCTCGTGGTCGATGGGAACGACGACCTCGTGGGACTCATCACTCGAACGGACCTGATGACTGCCCTGAACATCATCCGTCAAAGTGAGGCGTTCTCGCCCTCGAGTGGCGCCCCGGCGTTGGAGTAACGTCACATAATCGGACGTTCAGAGTGATCGTTGTGCGTCCTTTCCAGTCGACAACACTCTGTGGATTGCTGCCGGGAAAGAAACGAAACGTGTCGTTTCACTTGTCGATCTCTGAGGGAACCGAATCGATCCCAGCACGTTCTCGCAGGTCTGCCTCGGAGATATGGCCGAACTCCGCGCGTCGGTGACAGGACGGACAGAGCGAGACCACGTTATCGAGGACATGTGCGTCGGTTCGCTGGAAACCGTCTGCCTCGACGAACACCCGAACCGGCACGAGATGATGGACGTCCGGATTCCGGCCGAGGTCCTCTTTCGTCTCGCCACAGTTGATGCACCGGTGTCCGTCTCGCTCGAGAGCTTGTCGGCGGACCGCCGCCCAGCCGGTTCCGTAGGGCCCGGTGTCACCACCTTTCCAGTTGGGGTGACCCTCGCCTGCGAACGATTCGGAGAGCCACTTGGCTCGACAGCGTGCACTACAAACGACGACGTCGCCGATTTCACTCGGGTATCGGTCAATCGTGGCTGTGCAGACGGTACATTCGACGCTTTGTTTGCCGCCGTTCCAGCGACTGTTAGTACCACCCTCGAGTGCGGGTGGATCTCGCCAGGGGGCCGTTTTGACGCACTCACTACAGAGCAGGCCGCTTTTTTCTGATGGGTAGTATTCGAACGTCGTTTCGCAGTACCGGCATGTGGCCTCCGTTTTTCCCCCACGATAGTTGGGGTTGTTTGATCCTGCGCGAGAAACTGCGTTATCCAAACACGTCTCGCTACAGTATTTTCTCTCATAATCCGAAACGAATCCGGATTCACAGTGGGAACACACTCGATTCGGTAGCCGTTTGTCGTGGACGGTGGTGTGGTGAACGCTTCGGCCACGCTCGGTTTCAAACGCCCGGTTACAGGAGGGACAGTCGTGCATCGATCGATTTGGTCACATGCTGGTATATAATCTTGTGAGTGTGCACCGTCTCAAATGTGTAAAAATATTGTCAGTCCGGGTGCGAAAATCGAATCCGCGTCTCAGCCTCCACAAGGCTGAAGGATAGTCCACTACCCCAACCCGGACACGCTATGCATCGAAGCATAGTTCGGTCGGTACCAAATACGTTACGACTCTCGAGGCGGCGTGCGATTTCGTGACGTACGTCAGCGACCCGAGGGGGTTGGGTTCGAGGGACCTTCGAGTGGGCTTCCGATTACAGACCAAGGCCGACGTTCAGCGCGTACGGCCAGGTGGGGTCGCTGACGGCGAGAAAGGCCAGTGCCGCGCCCGCGCCGTAAACGTTCTTGAGGAAACTGGTCATCTCGTTCTGGGCGTCCTCGCCCTCCTGGGCCCAGAAGTCGTGCATCGTCACCGCGGAGACGAGCAAGAACAGTGCGAGTGCGCCGGCTCCAATCGCCGGCAGGATACCGGCGACGATAGAGAGTCCGCCGAAGACAAGCAAGCCGCCGCTCGCGAGCACCGAGAGCCTGGGTGCCGGGAGACCTTTGTACTCGGCGTAGCCGGCCATCCCCTCGAGATCCAGGAAGTGGTTCAGTCCCATGAACGCGAGGACGCCCCCGAAGAGCACTCGCGAGAGGAGGAAAGCGACGTCCGCGCCGGTTGCCTCGAACATCAGGCGACCACCTCGAGGTTCCCTGCTGATGGCTGGTGTTCGTCGGTGATGGAGCGGCGATCCGTCGCGTCGACAGCAATTGATTGCATTACGTTACCAGGTACGCATTCGAACCTATATATCGGCTCGCGAACATTGGTGTCACCGGGTAACGGACGTGTTATCCGGGGCCTCGAGTCTGGTGGATGGTGGCTCGTCGCTCGAGGGGGCGCGACGTCCCGCTCACTCCATGTAGCCGAGCCCTTTCAACCGATCCTCGACGCCGGAGAAATCCTCCTCGAGCGGATCGCTGTCGCGGTCCGCCGTGACGTCACGCCGCCTGACCTTGGTTCCGGTCGGCTCTGCGTCGGGCCGGAACGCGTCGAAGAGAACGCGGCCGTCGGCGTTCGAGGGAACTGGCTTGCCGATGCCGTGGAGCAACGTGGGCGCGACGTCGACGACGCGGGCTCCGCGGAGTGTCGCCCCCGCCTCGATGGAGGGGCCGTACGCACAGACGATGCCCTCGGGGCGGTGGCTCGCGTTCGTGGGACTCGGATCGCCGTACGGTTCGCCCGTGATCGCGTTTCGACCCTCGTAGGTGCCGACCCCGTTGACGATCAGGTCCGGCGAGCCATCGTCCGTCGGAAACAGGTCGTCCCCATCGTAGACGGTAAAGACCTGCCGCCCGTCCTCGTCGGTGATCGCCTCGAACAACTCGGTGAGTTCGGCGTTCAACGGCTCACGCTCGTGGGGCGGGACGATGCCGTCCTCGAAGCGATCGGTGTCGTTGATGTAGCAGTTGCCAGCATCGTGGACGAACGCCTGGGTCCGCTCGTAGTCGACGTCGTAGAGGGCGTGCTGGCCAGGGATCTGCTCGGCGACGGAGTCGACGAGCTGGCGCGGCAACGCAGAGACCAGCAACTCCTCGGAGATGCCCACCCGGCTGAGTGCCGAGGTGACTCGCTCTCTGGAGATACCCAGGCTCGCAAGCGCGCCGCGAGTGCCGTCGTCGTCCTCCTGGACGAGATAACCCGCCTCCTCGAGGAAGTGGTTGGGGTAGGCAAGGCGCTCGATCGGGCCGAAGCCGTGGTCCGAGACGACGTAGAGGTCGGCGTCGTGCTCGTCGGTATAGGTCATGACCTCGCCCAGAATCTCGTCGAGGTCGCGATAGTGCTCGAGAATCCGCGATTCGTCCCAGATGAGGTGCTGGAAGCGGTCGGGCGCGGTGTAGACGAAAAAGAACAGCTCCCACTCGGTCCGTTCCATGAACAGACGCATGAGCGAACGCCGTTTGGCGAGAATGTCGCCAACGGCGGTTTCGAAGTCATCGAGCCGGCCAGCGTACTTGGGGTAGTCGAGACTGATCTGATAGTCGGGAATCCGTCCCTGGAGTTCGTCCTCGAGGTCGGGGGGAAACGTGAAGTCGGCGTCCGTCGACGGCGTCATCATCCCGGTGACGATTTCGCCGTCGATTTCCGACGGCGGATAGGTGAGTGGCACGTTGCCGACCAGCGAGGGGCCGAGTTGGTCCCACAGCGGCGGTTGGCGGAGGTCCTGGCTGGTGTACATCCGATGGGAGTACGATTTGGAGAGCTTCTGAAACCCGTAGATGCCGTGCTTGTCGGGCCAGACGCCGGTGGCGATCGACGGCCAGGCCAGTGGGGTCGTCGGTGGGCGGGTACTGTCGAGGGGCCCCATCGCCCCCGCCTCTCGGAGGGTGGCGAAATTGGGGAGCGTCCCGTCGCCACTCCACCGATCGATGAGATTCCACGGGACGCCGTCGAGTCCCAGGACGAACGCTCGCTCCGCCGTGGCTGCAGTAGATCCGCTCATGATGATGATCGAGGCGCGTGGACGCCTGCTGTCGCCCACATGGTGGGAGGTACTCTTTGTTAACCAACGGCTGCAGATCGAGAAACGCTCACGAACGGGACACAGTCTGCTCTACGGGGGCGCGAGCGGCCCGAACGCGAGGTTCCATGCGGGTCCAAGATCATCGGGCGGCCCTCCCGGCTGGTCGCCCCTGGGCCATCGCAAGCACTCCATAACAATCCCATTCTGCCCAGCATCTCGAGGCATGCATCGCGATCAGACGGGGTCCGAGAGCCGGGAGGGGCGACGTGGGTAGCGTCGTCGTCTCCGTCGACGCCGAACTCGGGTGGGGGTTCCACGACCTCGAGTCGCCCCCACGTCACCGCGTCGAGGCGGGACGACGCGGCTGGCGAAGCCTGCTGTCGCTGTTCGACCGCTACGACGTCCCCGCAACGTGGGCCGTCGTCGGCCATCTCATGCTCGAGGACTGTGACGGCCGCCACCACGATCACCCCGCACCGCCCACGTGGTTCGAACGCGAGCGAACGGCGTGGGCCGACCGACCCGACCTTCGATTTGGCCGCGAGCTCGTAGGTGAACTCCTCGCATCGCCGGTGGACCACGAGTTCGCGAGTCACTCGTTCTCTCACGTGCTCTTCGGGGCCGACTGGACCTCGCGTCGACTGGCCGACGCCGAGACCCGGCGTGCCCGCGAGGTGGCCGCCGACTGGGGTCTCGAGCCGACGTCGTTCGTCTACCCCCGCAACGACGTGGGTCATCGTGAGGCACTCGCGAAGTCGGGATTCACCGCTTACCGCGGCCGAACCCCGACACCGGAGGGGATTCGGGCGATTCTCGAGACCGGGCTGGGTGGAAAATCACTCCTGGTCGAGCCCCACGTGGATCGACATGGGCTGGTGAACGTCCCCGCCTCGCTGTTCCTGTTCGGGTTCGAGGGTCGGCTCCGGTCGGTCGCAGAGCCCGTTTTCGGGGATCCCATGGTTCAGACGGCCCGTCGGGCGATCGACCAGGCCACCGCCGGAGACGGCGTCTGTCATCTCTGGGTGCATCCGAACAACCTGACTCATCCCCGCGACGACGACCGGATGCGAGCGATCCTCGCTCACGTCGACCGGCGACGCGCGGACGGATTGATCGTCGAGACGATGGCGGACGTGGCCGACCGGGTGCTCGAGGCAGGTGACGCCATCCCTACCGCGGCGCCCACTGGGAGTGGTTCGGAGGCCGATGTGGCGGCGGATGACTGAGAGACAGTGTTGGAAACGTGTGCTGCGAGCGCCGACCCTGTGGCAGATACTCGGTAAGACGTGAGGACGACGACCCCACGAGACGGATCGCTGGACGGCTGTCCCGGTGATCGTCGACGCGGGCTGAACGGTCGGCGGTGCGTGATCCTAAGAACCTGCTGTCGCCACCCGCTGTGTCACCACACAGGTTGTACTGGCCGATGTGACCCTCGTAGCTCGCTCGAGCGAGTGTAATTACTCGTCACTCGGTCAATACTATAACTCCTATAGTAAACACTACAAAATCCAAAGTTTAAACTGACCGACCGTCGTCGATGGCTCTCTCCTGTGGGCTTCCCGGAAACCGGTCGCACTCATCAGCGAGGTGACTCGACCTGCGCCACACCCTCACTGGGAGTGCCCGTCCGGCCCGTCACTGACCGGTACACCTCGAGGATGGCGTCGGTGGTGCGCTCGAGGCTCACCTCGGTGACGTGGTCGCGGCCGTTCGAGCGCTCGCCGGCCTCGAGCACGCTGGCGAGGGCGTCGACCAGTTCGCCGTCGGTCGTTGCCACCCGGGAGGGCGTGACGCCGGCCAGCCGTTCGCGGACGTCACCCACGTCGACGGCGACCACGGGACAGTTGCAGGCGAGGGCCTCCTTGACCGCGTTGGGCGACCCCTCGCTGTGTGAGGTCATCAACAGGACGTCAGCGGCGTTCATGTAGTCCGCAATGCGCTCGTGGGGGACGCCCGAGACCGTCCTGAGGGAGACGGGTCGGTCGAGGGTACCGTCGACAGTGTCGACGATGCGTTTCGCTCGAGGGTGGTTCTTCACCTCGCGATCCGGCGCGTATGGAAAGAAGACGGTGTATTCGTCGGCGGGCCAGCCGATCCGCTCGCGAGCCTCCGTCTGGCATTCGGGTCGGAAGGTCTCGAGGTCGACGCCGTCGGGGATGACCTGGCAGTCGGTCCCGAGATCGGCGGCCATTCGCTCGGACATGACGATCACCGCCTCACACAGCGGTGCACAGAGCTTGCTCACGGGCTTGACCGGCCCATGGACGTCCGAACCCCACAGTGAGCAGACGACGGGGACCTGGCGCTGGGCCAGCGCCATCGGAGCGGTCAGCCCGTAGTGGGCGTGGACGAGGTCGAACTCATCACCCGACCCCGGGGTACTGGGGCCAGTTGCGAGCGCCCGTCGGACGGTTCGAACGAACTGAAGGTACTCGAGTGGGCCACGGCCGTCGGGTCCCGAGACGTCGCCGGCGACGGCACAGACCTCGAAGCGAACGCCCCGGCGCTCGAGGGCTGTGCGCTGTTGATTCAGGAACGGCGCGTCGGGAGCGTTCGTGAGCGTCAGGACGTCCATGCAGGTGGAGGCGGACCGGGCGGGCGTATAGTTACGCCTCCCCTTCCGCGGGTGACGGGGGCGAGTGACCCCGATTTTGAATCGAGCGGCGCACCGGGACAATCGTGCCTGCAACCGGTGGTCGTCGACCCCTTCTCGAGCCACGATTTCGGAATCGAAAATTTGGTACTTATATAAACTGCACATTACTCGCAGAACGCTTATACCATCGTGACTTGAAGCGGTTCCTAGAATGTCCCTCGCCGATCTCTTCAGTGGCCTGTTCCCGGGTCGCCATCGCGGCTCGCGACCCGAACATCAGGGAGAGACGCCGGATGGGTCCGCACTCGAGGGGGCGGTCGTCTACGAGTGTCGCAACTGTGGATTGACGGTCGACGCGGACACCACCGCTTGCCCGAGTTGCGACCGTGGGGAGATCGTCTCCTATCCGATCGACTGAGGGGGCTGACGAGCCGGCTCCTCGTGTTCGTGCCCCGGTGCGCCCCACCCCCCATCTCGAGTCTAACCCGCACGGAACCTATAGTAGCCACTGAACGTCATTGCACACACCATCACGATACCATGGCGCAGAACCGGTGATAGCCCGGTTCTGAGCCGCCTCGCTGTGAGGCTGTGTAAATCGTTTCACTATGGAATACCCGTCCGCGGGGAAGCCGGTGAGACACGATGGAGCGGCTGTGGGGGAGTCGACTCGACACACGCTCGATGGCAGGCCCGGGCGTGCCCACGCGAGCAAAACGATCTTGTACTGAGGCAATTCATTGGTTCTCATGAGTGTCCGCCTCGACGAGGTGAACAAGCGCATCATCCACGCACTGATGCAGGACGCACGCTCGGTCTCGGCACCGATGATTGCCGAGGAAGTGGGCGTCTCGGCAGCGACGATCCGCAACCGCATCGGTCACCTCGAGGACGCGGGCGTGATCGAGGGCTACCACGCGAACGTGGATCTCGAGCGGGCGGACGGTCGCCTCAGGAACCTCTATCTCTGTAACGCGCCGGTCGAGGAACGCGAGCAACTGGCCCACCAGGTCCGATTGATTCCCGGGGTCACCAATGTACGGGAACTGATGGCCGGCCGCCGAAACCTCCACGTGCTTGCGATCGGTGACGACACGGCCGACCTGCGACGGATCTCCCGGGAGATCGCCACGCTGGGGATCGAGATCGAGGACGAGGCGCTGTTGCAGTCGGAAACCTTCCAGGGCTACCAGCCGTTTGGCCCCGACGACGAGCGCCCGAAGCCGATCGCCGACTACGTCAGCCTGACTGGCGGGGCGGAAGTCGTCGAGGTGACCGTGAGTCCGGATGCACCGGTCGCAGGTCTCACCCTCGAGCTGGCGGGCCGGGAGGCCGTCATCGACGACGACGTGCTCGTGATCGCCATCGAACGCGACGACTCGGTGATCACGCCCCGTGGCGAGACGGTGATCAGCGCCGGTGACCGGCTGACGTTGCTCTCGCGGCAGGGTGTCGATGACGGGGCGCTCGAGGCCTTCTCGGCCACCTGAGCGCCGAGTTCCGAAGGTTCCCCATGTCAGTGTAACTTGCTCGCATTCTCCGCCGATCGGTCTGTACCTCGCTTCATGAGGCCGTTGTCCCCAAATCCGTTGTGGGTCCTCCACGGGATCCACCATCTGCGACACGTTGGTACCAAAGTATAGAAACTGTGATAGTAAGGCCATACGATGAGACCAACAGACTCAACCCATTAGTCAATACAGTGAAATGGTTTCCACGCACCTGAGGGAGGGAGGGGTCGGTTTCACTCTTGGCCCGCGATGGCGTCGAGTAGGTCGAAAGCCGCATCGGTGGTATCGTTCTTCTCGAAAGATCCCGCGGCTCGGTCGTAGTCGATTACTGTGCTGCCTGATGTGACCCGCTCTGAGCGGGTGCTCTGCAATTGACACGAGCCCGCCACCCTACCAGTAGTGGTGTTTTTCAACTGAGGGCTATCGCTCCCCTCAGCTATTCCCGTGGCGGTACTCGAACCCCTCGAGATGCGCCTCGAGGTCGCCGTCGTCGTAGCTCGGATCGTCGACGGTCGTCCCGTGGGCGACCCCCTGGTACGTTCGACGGGTGACCGGCACGCGGAGCTGGGCTGTGGGATCGCGACCCGTCATCAGCGCCGGTACCGGCCGACCCAGTGCCGCCATCACGAGTGGCCCAACGTCGGCGACGGTGACGGGTCGGTCTGGCGTGCCCGCGTCGGTGTCGATGGCCGGCCCAGCGGCAAAGAGCGTCCCGATGGGGCTCGATCTGACCCCTGTCACTCGAGTGAACGGTGGGCCTCGAGACGGACACGGGCCAGACGAGATGGCTGTCGCAGTGCCAGCCGTCGAATAGATGACGTCCGGCAGGAACCGATCGAAGGGGCCGTCATAAAGGTGGCGTCGCTTGCAGACGAACTCGAAAACGGGGTCGCCCTCGGGGTCGGTGATTTCGCGAAGGCGCTCGACGATCGCCGCGCTCAGCGACGCCACCTGAGAGTTGACGACGCGCCCGGCGGGCTCGCGGCCCGCGCGGTTGAGCCAGAGCCCGCCGTCGGTAGGGCTCGCACAGAACGCGACCGCGTTCGGGAGATCGTACTGGCCGACGCCCGCTCGACCCGCGTCGGCGCCATCGGGCCGCGGTCTCGAGTGACACTCGAGCCATCCCGAAACGGCAGCGACGAGTCGCCTCAGACCGCCCCAGACGATCGCGCCGACCGATTGGGCCCGACTCGAGAGGGGCGTGATCGAGTGCGCTCCAGAGCCTGGCGCGTCGTCGGGGTCTGCGGGTGTCCGAGGTCGGTCGAACGCCTCGCCAGGGGTGGTCGACTGGTGGTTCTCTCGTGGGGCGAGCAATCCCGCCTCGGTCAGCAGATCGTTCAGGTGGAGCCGATAGCCTGTCTCGGGTCGGCATCCCCGCGGCGAACACCCGACGACCGTCGCTCCAGGCGGGATGGCCTCGAGCACGGCCGCGACGAGCCCGTCGGCGGCCGCAATCGTGGGGCGCATGGTCCGTTCGAACGTCGCCTCGCTTCGGTGGGCGTTGGCCTTCTCGAGGAGCCGTGGCGTGGTCACGGGGACGTGGACGAGCGCCAGGTCCCAGTCCTCCTCGGTGAGCAGGTCGACGGCGACGCGTCGTCGACGCTCGAGGAGTTCCGGCACGTCGGCCTGCTCGTCGAGCGCCGGCAGCGTCCACGGGTCGCCAACGGGGAGCCGTCCAGTCGGGTGGTCCCGATCGACGCTGGGCTGTTCCGCCGGCTGGGATGTCCCCGCGTCGTGGCGTCCCTGGCTCCGCTCGGCCGTGGCCCGGCCCGGGACCAGGGCACCCTCGAGCGGTCCGGGTGGGTCGGTCATCGGGAGTCCACAGGCGACGGTGCGCCCGCCATCAGCGGAGAGGTAATCCCAGAGGGTGGGCCGGCGGACGTCGACGGCTGACACCGACCGCTCCTCGTCGCCGGGGTATCCCGACCACAGGCGCTCGTCGACGATGCCGTGGTAACTCGGATCGGTGCCGGTGAACAGGGAGGTCCAGGATGCGACGGGAGCCTGGGGGACGGCAGCCTCGAGCGGAGCGGTGATAGCCCGGCTGCGGACGCTATCGATGGTCGGCGCGTCGTCGGCGAACCGCTCGAGGATCGGGCCGTCGATGCCCTCGAACGCGAGGACGACGACCGTCATGCGTCGCGCTCACGGTGGCGGATGCACCTTGGGAAGCCGTTTCGATGGGACCCTGGCGATGCCATTGAGTGGATAGTACCCGTACAGGCGTATCGTTAATCGAGTGCTTCTCGTAGCCCCAGCGTGGGTAGGCCCACTCGGGCGAACCGACCAGCCGAGTACGAACCGCGTTCCAGCGGCAGTCCCGGTCGCTCGGACACTCGAGTCGACCGTTTGGGCAGGGTCAACCGTCCTGTTCCGCGTCGAACGTCGCCGGTCGGCCGATGGTCGAGGTTCCAGTTTGTGGCGCTTGCTCACTGCCACCATCTCCGTCGCCATCCCGTCCCTGGATGACCAGCGGGCGGCCCTTCCGAGCACCGCCGATGGTCACCACACGGTGGTCGGTCCCCGAGAGGTCGAGGACGTCGCGCCCGTCGAGAACCACCATGGGCTCGAGGGCGGTCCAGGGGATCCGATCGAAGGCATCCTGTGGAGTGACGAGTATGGCGGCGTCGAACGGCGGGTGACCCGCCTCGGGGTCGTGTTCGGCTGTCGCCTGCTCGGTCCCGGTGGTCGCGTCGCTGCGTCCCGTCGCTCCGAGGTCGTCGACGGCCACCGGCTGTGCGCCGTACTCGCCCGGATCGACGAGCGGGTCACAGCCCCACGGGGTCGCGCCTCGCTCTTGCAGTTGCGCGACGACGTCGATCGCCGGCGAGGACCTGACCTCTTCGACGCCTGGTCGGTACGTGAACCCCAGAACTAGCACGTTCGCCCCCTCGAGGTCGATCCCGTCGCTGGCGAGTGCCCCCTCGAGCATGGCCACCGTACGGGCGGGCATCTCGCGATTGACCGTCCGACCGAGTTCCACGAGCGAGAGCGGCGTCTCCGTTTGTGAGAGCAGGAAATGGGGGTAGTACGGGATACAGTGTCCGCCGACGCCTGGCCCCGGATCGTGGAGATGACACATCGGGATGTGATTGGCCGTCTCGATCACTTCGCGGACGGAGATGTCCAGGTCAACAGCCGTGCCCGCGAGCTGGTTCGACAGGGCGATGTTGACGTCGCGATAGACACCCTCGAAGACCTTCACGGATTCCGCCGTCGTCGCGTCGCTCACGAGGTGGACGGCTCCATCCGTGAGGGTGTCGTAGACGAGCGCGGCGGCCCGGCCACTTTCGTCGTCGACGCCGCCAACCACCTTCGGATACTGCCCACGGATGTCCCGGAGGGCGGTCCCCGAGGCGGTCCGCTCGGGACAGAAGGCGACCCCGAACGCATCCGGCTCGAGCCCGCTCGCAGCGGCGAGATGGGGTCGAATCACGTCGCGGCAGGTCCCCGGTGGGAGCGTCGATTCGGCGATCACGAGGTCACCCGGGGCGAGGCCGGCGGCGATGGCGTCGAGGACGGCTTCGACGACCGACAGGTCCGGCTCGGGGCGGGCGTCGTCGGTGATCAACGTCGGCACGATGACGACGTGAACCCGAGCCGCCACCGCGGCCGCCTCACCGTCGGTGGTCGCCTCGAGGCGACCGGTTTCGACCACGTCGGCGATCAGGCTGGAGAGTCCAGGTTCACCGGAGACGTGACTCTCCCCGGCGGTGACCGTCGCCACGACCGCGGGGTCGACGTCGACGCCGGTGACCGCGCCCGTCACCTCGGCGTAGACGGCGGCGAGGGGGAGCCCCATCTTGCCCAACCCGTAGACGGCCACGGGGAGCTGGCCATCGGTCAGGGCTCGGCGCTGGCTCGCCTCGTCGGCCGGACTGTCGTACAGCATCGACGCGCCCCCGCCGGTCTCGTTCATCGTGCCACCAGTTCCCCGTCCACGTCGGCGACGTACCGGTTGATCCGCTCGATCGTCTCGAGGGCGGCGATGCCGTCGCCGGCCGTCACCGGCGGTTCACTCCCCGCACGGACCGCCGTCACGAACGCCTCGAGTTCGCGCTTGAGGGGTTCGCCGTTGTCCACCCGAGGGCGCTCGACGACGCTCTCGTGTCGGTGGCGGTTGCGCCCCTCGTCAGTGACGTACTCGGGATAGGAATCCCGGTGGATCAGCACCGACTGTTGAAGGTAGTCGACCTCGACGAGACACTCCTGGGCCGTCACCGTCAGCCGACGCACCTTCTTCTGGGTCCGCCGACTCGCCCGCAGGGAGACGATGGCGTCGTCACAGGTCATCGTGGCGGTGGCGTACTGCCCGTCGTCGGTGCTCATCGCCGAGAGGACGGTGAGTTCGCCGTCGAACAGCGACCGCACGACGTCGACGTCGTGGATCATCAGGTCGTTCACTACTGGATCGGTGACCGTCCGGTCGACGGGCGGTCCCAGGCGTTCGGCCTCGACGGCGATCACATCGAGGTCCGCGATGACGGCCTCGAGCGTCTCGACCGCCGGGTTGAATCGCTCGACGTGGCCCACCTGGAGGACGAGGTCGCGTTCGGCCGCCTGTCGCTCGAGGGCCCGGCCTTGCTCGACCGTCTCGGCGACTGGCTTCTCGACGAGAACGTTGACGCCGGCGTCGAAGCAGTCGGTGACAGCGTCGTGGTGGGCCCCAGTCGGGACGGCGACGCTGACGAGGTCGCAGGCGGCGAGCAGATCGGCCTTGGGCAGGGCGGTCGTCCCGTACCGTCTGGCGACTCCCTCGGCGAGTTCGCTGTCGAGGTCGGTGACGCCGACGAGGTCGACGCCCTGCAGTTCGCTGTAGACTCTGGCGTGGTTTTCGCCCATGGAACCCACGCCGAGAACGCCGGCGCGGAGGGGGCGGTCGTGATCGTTGGCTTGCGTAGTGGTGGCGGTCATCGTCATCAGGTCCGTGAGTCGTCGAACGCGGTGATCGTCTCGATCACCCGCTGGCGCTGGTCGCGGGTGACGTTCGGGTGAACGGGGAGAGAGAGCACGCGCTCAGCGGCGCGTTCGGCGTTGGGAAGCCGGACGGCCGCGGTGCTCACGCTCTCGTAGGCGGGTTGGCGATGGATCGGTGTCGGGTAGTAAACGGCCGTGTCGATTCCGTGATCACCGAGCCACGTCGCGAGGGCCTCCCGATCGTCAGTCGCGACGGTGTACTGGTGGTAGACGTGTTCGTACCCGTCGGGCACCGTTGGCGTCTCGATGGAGCAATCGGCGAGGCCCCGATCGTACGCCGCGGCGGTGTCCTGTCTCGCCGCGGTGAACGCCGGCAGGCGCTCGAGTTGGGTGCGTCCGATAGCAGCCGCGAGACTGGTCATCCGGTGGTTGCTCCCAAGCTCGACGTGGCCATAGCCCCGGTCGCCAGAGGCGTCTCGCCCGTGGTTCACGTACCCTTCTGCGGCCTCGGCGACGTCCTCCCGTGTGGTGGTAAGCATGCCGCCCTCGCCGGTCGTCATGTTCTTTGTCGGGTAAAAGGAGAAGGCAGCGGCGTCGCCGAGACTCCCCACCGGGTGACCGTCGATGGCGGCCCCGTGAGCCTGGCAGGCGTCCTCGAGGACGAACAGGTCGTGCTCGTTGGCAACCTCGAGGAGGTGATCCATGGGGGTCGGTAGACCGTAGAGGTGGACCGGCAGGATCCCGACGACGTCCGCTCGGTCGCGAACCACCTGCTCGACGCGGGCGGGATCGATGACGTACGTCTCGGGGTCGACGTCGGCGAAGACCGGCGTTCCGCCCGCCAGTCGGATCGCGTTCGCGCTCGCGACGAAGGAAAACGGGCTGGTGACGACGGCGTCCCCCGACTCGAGTCCCAGGGCCTCGAGGCCGGCCACGAGTGCCGTCGTGCCGTTCGAGGTCGCGACGGCGTGGTCGGCCCCGACGTAGCTGGCGAACTCGCGTTCGAACTGTCGAACCTCGGGGCCGTCTGCCAGTTGGCCGGTCTCGAGGAGTTCCTGCACGCGATCGACCGCCGTATCGCTGACGTCGGGGTCGGCGATCGACACCCGCTCGTCCGGCTGTATGCGGCTCATTCGAGTCTGTTCGGCCCCTCGAGGGGTGCCGGAAGCGGATGTGGTTTCGCCGGAGTGCCGACGGCGAGGCGGTTCGGGGGGACGTCATCCGCGACGACCGCGCCCGCGGCAACGAAGGCGTTCTCGCCGACGGTGACTCCGGGGAGGAGGGTGGCGTTCGCGCCGATCGACGCGCCGTCCTCGATGGTCGGTCCCTCGAGGTCGACGTCCGTGCGAATCGGATAGGGGTCGTTGGTGAGGACCGCGCCGGGGCCGATAAAGACGTTGTCACCGATGACGGTGTCGGTGGGGATGTACACCGCCGACTGCACGCTGACGTGTGACCCGATTTCTGTCCGTCCGTCGACGACCGTCTTCGTGCCGAGGAGGACATCGTCGCCGATAATGGTTTCCTCGCGCACGAGGACATCGTGGCCGGTGGTGAAGTCGTCGCCGATGGCCACGTCGCCGTAGACGATAGAGCCGTGGCGGATCGTCGCCCGATCACCGATCGTCGTCGGGCCGAACGCCTCGCCGGCCCCGTAACCGAGCGTGGCGCCCGGATCGATCGTGGCGTCCTCGCCACAGGTCCTCGAGTCGTGAGCCTGACTCCCCTCGCCGGACTGTTGCTCGCCGCGTGGGTGGACGTCCTCGTCCGTGCTCACCACGACGCACCTCTCGTTTGCCAATTCGATGCCAGCGGGTCGACCGCTCGAGTACAGTTCCTGTGCATGGAGATCGCTACCCGATGTGGGTAATCACGTAGGACCTTCCGGTAACCGGGCTTTGTTATCCCCGACCTGACGGCCGGGTAGCGGTCCGTTACAGGTGACGGCCCTCCCCTGGAGACCCGGTGGGGGCAACGACTGTGGGCACGACAGGTCCCCTGGAGTCGAGCGGGAGCGCACAAACGTGCCGTTGTCGATGGATGTCACGGTCGCTGATGGGTACTACCGGCTTTCGATCGGGTAGTCGATAGATAGTAAAGGGCGTATCACACCCACACCGGTGTGTGAACCTATCGATGACGCCGTGTTCCCGTCTCTCCGGTCGACCCCGTGGTCCGTCTCGAGGCCAGGGTTCCCGACGACGATGACCGACGGGTCGCTCTCCCAGGCCGAACTGTTCGACGTGTTTAGCAACGCGCGCCGCCGGCAGGCCGTCCAGTACCTCACCCGTCAGGACGGTGCCTGTGACCTCTCGCCGCTGGTCGAGCGGGTCGCCGCCTGGGAGAACGAGACGACTACCGACGAAGTGACGCGGGCCCAGCGACGGCGAGTCTACATTTCGCTCTACCAGACCCACCTCCCCATGCTCGAGGACCACGGGATCGTCGACTGGGACCCCGATGCCCACCGCATCGAACTGCTACCCAGCCCCGACCTGTTCGAACCGTACCTGGATCGTCGCCTCGAGCCCACACGAGCATGGCACTGGTACTACGCCGGGTTGACAGGGGTGACGACGCTGCTGGCGGTGGTCGTGTTGGTCACCGGCATCGTCTCGCTGGCACCCGTGGCGCTCGCGCTCTGTCTGGGCACCCTGGCTCTGTCACTCGCCCACTCGCGGTCGAACCGCGGGCGCTTCACCGTGCCGTTTGGTTCGTAGTGAGCGGCCAGCGGGGCCGTCGCGTTCGCGACACGCTTCTCGAGTGTGCCCACGCTCACTCCGCTTCGAGTCCCGCCGGGTCTTCGAGTGTCCGTTCCTCGACGGGAACGATCCCACGGTCCTCGACGGCTTTCGCCCCTTCCGCGAGCGCGTCGTACAGGATATCCACGTACCGGTCTCGAACGCTCGAGGAGAACAGCTCGTGGCCGCCGTCGTAGAGGACGACATGTTCGGCGGGCACGCGTTCGCCGATCGGTCGGCAGTCGATGATCGGGTCCCGGAGCGAACAGAAGACGACGGCATCGTGATCGATGCTGAGTAACTCGGCCTGTGCGCGTCGAGTCTCGCGAATAAACGTCGGCGAGACCCAGTCGGGTCCGGTGGCCATCTGGTGGTCGGTCGCGAGATCACCGATCGCGGCCTTCGGGGTCTCCCCGCGCGGGAGAATGGGCGCACTCGTCGGGAGTTTTGAAACCAGGTCCAGGACCAGGTCGCCGTGGCCCTCGCCGTAGCCCCACCACGGGCTCAGATAGACGTGCGTGTCGGCCCCATCGAGTGCCTGGGCGATCAGCGATCCCGCGCTGTGGGCCAACAACTGGTACTCCTCGAGGTCGAGGACGTACTCGGCGACCGGCTCGAGCCAGTCGGCCTTGAAGTCGGTGATGTTCGTGGGCAACTCGAAGGCGTGGATCCGATAGTTTTCGGGGGCCTCCGCGAGCGTCTCGATCAGCCACCCGACGTTCTGGTGTGTCCAGCGGTTGCCGTATCCCATCACGAACACGAGGTCCGTGTCGCCGTCCTCGTTGAATACGCGGTGTCGCATACGTCGACCTTCGCGGGGACCGACCAAAAAGACAAGCGCTCGAGCGGTCGACGAACCCGATTCCCGGCACGTCACAGGTGGAGCAACACTTTTGCTGGCGTTCTACGCATACCCTGGCATGGAGCAGTTCGAGAAGTTCGTCTCCTCGGCGACGCTGCGCGAGGAGAACGACTCGATCAAGCAGTACCAGAACACCGTTGGACTCACCTGTCCGGCGTGCGAGGAACCCTTCGACGACATGGTCGTCTGCAAGGACGAGCACACGAGTCTCAACCAGACGATCCCTCTTGACCTCTGTACCGCCGTCGAAGACGGCAAGCCGGTGCTCTTCACGCACAAGCCCTGATATCCCATGGTGGGATTCCCGCGTCTTCAGGCGTGGGATGAGGTCAAGCCGGTCGTCTGCTGACCGGGACGGACCTGGCGCCCGTGGGACCGTCTCGAATCGCTTAAGCGACGGCCACCGCCTACTGCCACCCGATGGAGTTCGCCACGTTCGCCGACCACTGCGCCGCCATCGAGGCCGAACCCGCCGACCTCGAGATCACCGCTCACGTCGCCGACCTGCTGACCGAGGCGGGGACGGACCTTGAGGTCGTCGCCCGCTTCGTCCAGGGGCAGGTGTTCCCGGCCTGGGACGGGCGCAAACTCGATGTCGGCCCACGAACGTGTTACGAGGCGATCGCCCGGGCCGCAGGTCCCAACGTGACCGACGACGACGTCGAGGACGACGTCGCGAGCGTCGGTGAAATCGGGGCCGTCGCCGCCGGATACGAGTTCGGCGGGCAGGCCGGGCTGGGTGCGTTCGGCGGTGGTGCCGCCAGCGGGACCGGGGCATTGGCGGTTGGGGAGATCCACGCCAGCCTCGAGGCGCTTGCGACCACCGACGGCGACGGCAGCCACGGGACGAAGGTCGACCGCCTCTTTTCGCTGTTCAACCGCTGTACCCCGTTGGAGGCCCGCTACCTCGCACGCCTCGTCCTCGGGGAAATGCGTATCGGCGTGGGGTTCGGAACCGTTCGGGACGCCATCGTCGAGGCGTTCGACGTGCCGGTCGAGGCCGTCGCCCGCGCCCAGCAGGTGTCGAACGACTACGGCCGGGTCGCTCGCGTGGCCCGTGCGGACGGCCAGGCCGCCCTCGAGGGCCTCACGCTCGAGGTTGGCCGCCCCGTTCAGGCCATGCTCGCGCAGGCGGGGACCGTGACCGACGCCCTCGAGGCCTGGGGGGACGCGGCCGTCGAGTGGAAGTACGATGGGGCCCGGGTGCAGGTCCATTACGTCCCCGGTGAGGGCTCTTGGGTATTTTCGCGGAATATGGAGGACGTGACCGACGCGTTGCCAGAGGTCGTGGAATTTGCCGAGGACACGATCCAGTGCCCGGTGATCCTCGACGGGGAGGTCGTCGCCGTCGACGACGCGGGCACGCCACTCGCTTTCCAGGCGGTCCTCCGGCGCTTTCGGCGGAAACACGATGTTGCGCGGGCTCGTGAGGACGTTCGCCTCACGCCAGTGTTCTTCGATTGTCTGCACGTCGATGGCGAGGACTTGCTCGAGGCCCCACTCGAGACCCGTCACGAGCGACTGACCGAGCTGCTGGGGACCGCCTCCGCCGGGACGTCCGCGGGCGAAGCGCCGAATTTGGCCGTCGGCGGCGGCCCCGCAAACCGCTGGTTCACCGACGATCCCGACCGTATCGAGGCCATCGACGCGGCGGCACTCGAGGCCGGTCACGAAGGCATCATGCTCAAGGACCCGACCTCGACGTACGATCCGGGCCGGCGCGGGAAGCAGTGGCTGAAGCGCAAACCAGACGTCGAGACCCTCGATTGCGTGGTCACGGGTGCCGAGTGGGGTGAAGGCCGTCGCGCGACCTTCCTCGGCACGTTCGAGGTATCCGTTCGTGTGGCGGATACGGGCGACGACGGAGCCGGTGGTTACGCAACCGTCGGCAAAGTGGCCACCGGCATCACCGACGAAACGCTGGCGGCCCTCACTGAGCGCCTCGAGGGGTACATCCGTACCGAAGATGGCAAGACCGTCGACATCGACCCTGCCGTCGTCTTCGAGGTCGGCTACGAGGAGATCCAGCCCTCACCGACGTACGATTCGGGGTACGCGTTGCGCTTCCCGCGGTTCGTCGGCGTGCGAGCGGACAAGACGCCGGGGGACGCCGACTCGCTCGAACGACTCGAGCGACTGTACGCGGACTCGACCTAACGCTCCTTGGTGGCCGGCTCACGGGTTAGCGACGCTCCTCACACGGGACAGGGGCCCATCACTGTCGCTACGAGATGGAGTCCATCGTGAAAAAGACGCGGCGGTAGCCAGTCAGAACGGGAGGATATCGAGCGCGCCGACGGTGTACAGTCCCACGAGGACGACCGCCGCGACGATCCCGACTCTGATGGCGATCTTGATCGCGAATTTGATCGCCGTGACGGCGACGGCGAAGATCGCGAGGGCTGCCAGAGCCATGAGAATCGGTGAACCGGTAATTGGGTCGAGCATGCCTATGTCCGCGCACTCAACCTACCTAATAGTTCCGGATACTATGATTGTCATTCAACTGTGGTGCCCATCCGCTCTCAACAGCCAGTACACGACCGAGTACCTCAAGCGACGGCTCCCCGGGGTGTCTGGTAGCATAACCAACCCGCCGCCCCCCGAGCCCAGCAGGGTCGATGAGAAACCGGATCCTGGGCCACCTGTGGTGGCCCCTCGAGCGCCGACCGCCCGTGGACAAAGAGAAAACCGAACGACGATGGAGGGATTCGGCCGAAACCCGGTCACTTTCAGTGCGGTCTGAAAATCATTAAGACACATCGGCTCATAGGTACACACGACCGTTGGAAACGCCGTCTCAGGTGTGCCCACGAACGGTTCACGACCCAGGAGTGCCAACTGTACAATTTCAGTTGCAATACTGAAACTGAGACAGGACAGATTTATAGGGTTGGCTGAATATCAACCCGTCGTTACAACGTATGGAATGCAATACGCCATTTGACGTCCAAACCGCCAGGGGGAATCGGTCTTTACCCGAGGTGTCGCGCGCATGAGCGAGTCCGAACTCACCGCCGACGACCTCACGCTGCCGATCAAACGTACGGAGGGAGCCACGCTCGAGGAGCGGATGACGGCAAATGCCTATCACAACATTTTGCCCGCCCGCTACCTTCGGAAGGACGGCAACGGTGATCTCACCGAAACACAGGAGGAACTGTTCGAACGCATCGGCAAGAACATCGCGCTGGCCGAGGCCGTTTACGAGGCCGAGAAACAGGACCTCGAAGTCACCGTCACGCCGGATCAGGTCAAACCAGGCCACCCACGACGCGACGAACTCGCCGCCGAGGTGTTCGGCGAAGGGACCACCGTCGACGACGATGTCGAGACCACACTCACTGAACTGAACGTCAACAAGTTCGCCTACGACACCGTCGTGCCGGAGCTGCCCGATTCGGTTCGCGACCACGTCGAGGGCGTCGCCGACACGTTCATCGAGGGCATGGAGACGCTCTCCTTTATGCCGAACTCACCGACGCTGATGAACGCCGGTGACGAACTCCAGCAACTGTCCGCGTGTTTCGTCATGAGCCCGGACGACGATCTCGGCAACATCCACGAGACCGCCAAGAAGGCCGCCGAGGTGTTCCAGTCGGGTGGCGGCGTCGGCTACGGCTTCTGGCAACTGCGGCCGTTCGGTGACTCCGTCGGCTCGACCGGCGGCATCGCGTCAGGTCCCATCACCTTCATGCGCACCTATGACCAGCTCTGTGAGACCATCGCCCAGGGGGGCACCCGCCGGGGCGCACAGATGGGCATCATGCGCGTCTCCCACCCCGACGTCATCGAGTTCATCCACGCCAAGAACAAGGACGTCTCGCTGGCACACACCCTGCGGCTCAACGACCCCGACGACTACACCTACACCACCTTCGGGGAAGCCCTCGAGGAGGCCCGCGAACTGATCGACGACGACGGCAAGGTACCCAAACACCTCCGCAACGCCGTCGAGGGCCATCTCTCGAACTTCAACATTAGCGTGGGCGTCACCGACGCCTTCATGGAAGCCGTCCAGCACGGTGAGGAGTATACGTTCACTAATCCACGCACGGAGGAACCACACATCGCGACCGCCGAGACCAAGGAGATGTACGGACGCTACGACCTCGGCGAGCACGTCGAGGTCGGGGAACCGCTCTCGATTCCCGCCGAACTCGTCTGGGAGCGTATCGTCGAAGGTGCCCACGAGAACGGCGAACCCGGCGTGATCTACCTCGAGCGCGTCAACAAGGAACACTCCTTCGACGTCGAGAAACACCCGGACCACCGGATTCTGGCGACAAATCCCTGCGGCGAGCAGCCCCTCGAGGAGTTCGAGGCCTGCAACCTCGGGCACATCAACCTCTCGACGCTCGCCGACCACGACGCCCCCGACTGGCGCGTCTGGTCGGCCGAACACGCCGAGGAGTACGACAGCCACGAGGCCGCCGTCGCCGACTTCCTCGAGGCGGCCATCGACTTCGAGGAGTTCGACGAGCGCATCGCCTACGGCACCCGCTTCCTCGAGAACGTCGTCACGATGTCGGACTTCCCGGTCGAGGAGATCGAGGAGACCGTCCGCAACATGCGCAAGATCGGGCTCGGGATCATGGGGCTGGCCCAATTGTACATCCAGCTCGGCATCAAGTACGGTTCCGAGGAGGGCAACGAGGTCGCCCGCCAGTTGATGACCCACATCAACCACGGCGCGAAGGCCACGAGTCACGACCTCGCGACCGAACGCGGCGTCTTCAACGACTGGGACGACTCGAAGTACGCCGACCCGACCGACTACCGCGAGTGGTTCGAACACCAGACCGGCGAATCCGCCGACGACTGGGCCGATGGGTTCCCCATCCGGAATCACAACGTGACGACCATCGCCCCGACCGGCACGACGAGCATGGTCGGCAACACCACCGGTGGCTGTGAACCCATCTACAACGTCGCCTACTACAAGAACGTCACCGACGACGTCCAGGGCGACGAGATGCTCGTCGAGTTCGACGACTACTTCCTGCGCACCCTCGAGGCAAACGACATCGACGTCGACGCCGTCAAGCGAGAGGCCCAGGAACAGATGGCGACCAACCGCTTCGACGGCGTCGAGGGTCTCGAGACGGTGCCGGACGCGATCGGCGAACTGTTCGTCATCACCGCCGACCTCTCGGCGAAAGACCACGCGGCGGTCCAGTGTGCCGCCCAGGAGGGCGTCGACTCCGCTATCTCGAAGACGGTCAACGCACCCAACGACTCCACGCTCGAGGACGCTAAAGAGGTCTTCGAGTGGGTCTACGAGAACGGTGGCAAGGGTGTCACCTATTACCGCGATGGCACCCGCACGAAGCAGGTGCTGACCACGCGGGCGGACAACACCGAGTTCGCGGACGAGACCGAAGCCGCCGCGGCACTGGTCGAACAGATCGACGACATCTTCGGTGGTCTCGAGCAGTTCCTCGAACACGAGGACGTTCGCGAGGTCCTCGAGGCCGAGGAGCTCGATCTCGGCCTCGGCGAGGAGCACGAGCCGATCACTGTGGACTTCGCTGAAAAACGCGAACGGCCGGATGCACTGCAGGGAGTCAGTCAGCGCATCGACACCGGCTACGGCAAGGTCTACGTGACGATCAACGAGGATCCGGAGACTGGCCAGCCGTTCGAGCTGTTCGCGAACATCGGCCACTCGGGTGGGTTCACCAACTCCTTCACCGAGGCGCTCGCGAAGGTCATCTCGACCTCGCTTCGCTCGGGTGTCGACCCCGAAGAGGTCGTCGACGAATTGTGCGGGACCCGTAGCCCGAAGGTCGCTTGGGACAAGGGCGAACAGATTCAGTCGATTCCGGACGCCATCGGCACGGCCATGCGTCGGTACCTCGACAACGAGATCGACAAACCCTATCCCAAACAGCAGACGCTCGAGGAGTCAGCCGATGCCGAGGAGGCGGAGGCCCCCCCGCGAAACCACGAGACTGACGGCGGGGCAGCCACCATAGACGGCGAGGACGCGACCCAGGACCTGATCGACGCCGGGGAATCACCCGAATGTCCCTCCTGTGGCTCGCTCTCGCTTTACTTCTCGGAGGGCTGTAAGACGTGTGAGTCCTGTGGCTGGTCGGAGTGCTGACTGGCTGACTGGCTGACTGGCTGACTGGCTGATGGGATTCGTTTCGACCGCAACCACTTACTCGCCCACGCGCTTACATGATACTGTGACCACCGAGCACGGCGACCAATCGGCGATGCCCCAGCGAGCGAGCGACGCTGGGCCGGCCTGTCCGTTCTGTGAGGCCCACCTGTTCAAGCGCCACTGCAAGTACGTGTGTCCCCAACACGGCGTCGTCTACGACTGTTCGGACCCGTTTCGATGACCGTTTTCTAAAACTGGCGGCACTCGACGACCAATACAGGGGGAGCCGGCCGCTCCTCGAGCATCGGTCCCTGTGGTGCGCCCCGATCGCTCGAGGTGACGGTCGCTCACTGAGTCTCGGACTTCGTCGCACATCAGGCATCACGTCAGTTAGCCGGAGCTCCGTCGGTCCGTATCCGGTGGTAGATGCGGGGCGTGATCAGCGCGATGGCACCGGCGGTGCCGAGGACGGCGAGGAGGAGGCCGTACTGTCCCAGGCCGTCGGCAGCGATCGTGTCCGCGGTCAGCGCAGCGGCCGAGGCTCCGAGGGCGACCCCGACGACCGTCCACGGGAGTTCGCCGACGACCGTGCCCCCGACCAGGTGTCGGAGGCGGACGCCACTGACGGCCGCCGCACACGTCGCGACGTCCGAGGGAACGGGAGCCAGCCGCGAGGCAATCACCCCTCGCATCGGTCCCGTTGTCTCGTAATACTTTGAAACGGCACGCCGGCTCCGTCTGAGCACGCCCCCACCGGGTAGCACTTGCTGTGTGGGCGACTCGACGGGCGTTTCCACCCCACTCGCCTCCTCGACGGTACGCGAGGCTGTGTCCGTGTCGCCGACGAGCCACAGGGTCACCAGATAGCTCGGGATCACGGTTAGCGCCACGCCCATGAGGGCGACGGGGATCCCGAGCGTGAGGCCGTATCCGTATCCTACGACCACCGCGAGGGGTGTCGTCGGCCAGGCGAAGAGTGGTCGGATGGCATAGAGACCGACGACGACGGCCGCGAACAGCGTCGGATCGCCGGCCACTGTCTCGAGGCGCTCGAGGGTCGCCCCGGGCGCGACGAGTGCGGAGGCCAGCAGGACCAGTCCGAGGATGGCCACGCCGAGGATGGCGCGAACGGTGAGCGAACGGGACATCGGCTGGCTCGGCGTTCGGACGCGGGGGTTGAAACCTTTGTGTCCTCCTTTGGGCCGTCGGGGATGGCCGCCGGGTCGTGTTGTGGCGAGGGACCGCTCGAGGGCGGCGGAACGCTTACCATCCTGGCGATGAGAGGAGCCGATGATGGATCCCGACGAGCGCGTCGACCTTGGGATCGCGTTGTTAGAGCGCCTCGAGCACGAGGAGCTCCCCTTGCCCGCCGTCGTCGACCGCCTCGAGACGATCACCACGAATCCCACGCTCACCCGGACGATTCTCGATGAGGCCGAACTCCGGGGCGTCATCGAACGTACAGACGGCGTCGTCCGCCTCACGAGTGGCGGCTACGTGCGGTTCCAGGAACAGGTCATCAGGCGGGAAGGCGAGTTCAGATGCGAGCGGTGTGGCTCCTCGCTGTCGACGGGCCACTTCGTTCGACTCGAGGCTGGGGAAATCGGACCGTTTGGCTCGTCGTGCGTGCGGAAGGTTCTGGGCCGCGAGTAATTGAGGTGGTGTTGCGAATAACGAAGTCGGCGTCGCGAGTGGCTTGAATCGCGACCTGCGTCGTCGAGTTGCAACGGATGTCACTCCCGCGGAACCGACTGGCCTTCCGTCGCCAGCAACAACCGCTATCGACCCCGACGCAGCTCCTCGATCAACTGCTCGATCGTCGACTGCTGGGCCTCTATCATCTCCCGCTGGGCATCGACCGCGGCCTCGAGTGACTCGATGCGCTCGAGCAGTGCCGGGTCTGCTTGGTGGTCGGTTGCTGGCGTGAACGGGCCGTCTTCGAACCCGTCGCGCTCCTCGCTTTGCCCACTGTGGTCTCCACTCGGGGACGTCAGGTCGTCGCCGGCGGCGGCTTCAGCGCTCGACCGGTCCGCCCCCGTCGCGGTGGTCGTCGCTTTCGCTCCGGTGGGCTCGCCACCCGCCTGGTGATCCAGGGAGGTCTCGTCGGTGGCGACGGGCCCGGTCTCGCCCGTTTGCGAGGAACTGGCTCGTGACGCCTGTGATTCATCCCCAGGGGTCGCCTCGGTCACGCCAGTCTCGGCCCCACCGAAGTCACCGTCGGCCTCGGCGTCTGCCGCTGGGGACGCACGTTCGTTGGCGACGATCGAATCCGGGCGTCTCGTCTCCGCATTGTCGGTCGAGTCCGCTTCATCCTCGGTCGCGCTGGCGGGTGCCCCCAGGGGATTGGTCTCGAGTGGATCGTCGGCCCCGCTTTCGACGTCCTCGTCGGGGGACGGTGGATTGGCGTCGAGTGGATCGACGCCGACGCCGAAGTCGACGGTCGATCCCGACGCCTCGTCTTCGGCCTCGTCAGGTCCGAGCAGGGCGTTGAGTTCCTCGAGGGAGTCGACGTCGTGATGGGCAAAGAGGGCCCGTTTCAGCCGTTCGGCGACCTCGTCGGCCCGGTCGTTTGGAGCTTTGACCCGCTGTTGGCGACCGTCAGTCTCGAGGACGACCTGTGTCGCAACGCTCCCGTCCTCGAACGAGAGGTTCGTGACGTCGTCGTAGTGGTACTGTTCGCAATCGGTGTCCCAGACGGCACTCCCGATGTGTTTGACAACCCGGTCGCTGGTGAGTATCAATGTGAGTTCGCTGAAGCGGAACGTCTGGACGACGGTCTCTCCTGGGTCGGTGATGCCGTTGCCGTTGAGGATCCCCGCGAGAACGGGATGGAGCGCCTCGTCGGTTCGACTGGCCGGGATGGTGAAGCTTCGTGTTCCCTCGAGTGGATACTCGAGGACGAATTTGGTCTTGCGGCGCCCTTCAGAGAGGGTGAGTCGGTCGGCATCGTGTGCAAATTCGTCGACGGATTCGTCACTGAGAAGGCCGCTTGCGCGGTAAATGAGCGTTCGCGAGGGGGTGATGAACAGTTCGTCGTCGTCGCCGAGGGAGACCCGGGTGGCGATCTCTTCGCCCTCGAGGGTCGACTGGACGATACCGGGTACGGTCATGCCGGCGTTTTCGCACACGCTGGCCATAAATCCGTGGGTACCGACCGCACGCCGGGGGCGAATGGGAAGGTTAAAGAACGCCAGCGCGTAAGCCGAAAGCGCAGGCGAGCCCGGGTGGCTTAGCTGGACATAGCGCCGCACTCATAGGGTTTAGAGATTCGGTGCGGTTTCGCCTTGGAAGCCTCCGTGTTCCATAGAGGACTGCCGAGCCTCGAACCTGGGACATGCGGAGATCGAGGGTTCGGAGCCCTCCCCGGGCATCTTCACTTCCTCACGAGCCACAGCAGCGTAAAGCCCGACCCCCCATCCGGATCGCTCCGAGCGCTTCGGACCACGCCGACGCTTGCCCAGGAGAATTCCAAATCCGTGATCGCTCTGGCCCTCGAAACGCTTCAGAGTCGGCGGTGACTGTCGTTGTACTGGTCTCGCGCTCGAACAGCCACCAGTGGTGCGCTCTTGACGGTCGATCGCCCCCACAACTATAACTGGGACGCGTCAATTGCCGGGCATGTCTGGATCCGGCAGGGAAGTCACCGATCCCAGTGCGTTCCGAGAGCGATCGCTCCTCAAGCAGGTACTGTTCACCGTCCTCACCCTCGGGCTGTACATCGTATACTGGTACTACATTACCTTCACACAGCTCGAGGCGGGGACCGACGCCGAGTATAGCCCGGTCCTCCGTTTCATTGGGCTGTTCGTGCCGATCGTGAACATCGTCATCATTTGGTGGTTCGCCCAGGACTGTGAGGCGGTCGTCGAGCAGGATGGGTTACTCATTTTCCTCGCCGAACTCGTCTTCCCACCCATCGTGTGGTACCTGGTCCAGTCGGGAATCAACGAGGCCGCGGCAGCGGCCAGCTGACACATTTCCGTCCCTGGATCGAGCACTGAACGCCGGTTTTTCCGCTTTGATCTGCGTCTCTGTCGACTGTTGGCAGCGTCCTCTCGGGTGGCCCCCGACCTTGGTGGTCACTCGAGGCTCGAACCGATGTCGGCCGATTTGGTGAGTGACCAACCGACGAGTTTCAGTGGTGGCTAAGTGAATACTTCTACCACAAACTCAACTTTATAGGTGGCAAAGAATACAGATGTTGCTGTTCTCGGATCGTCTTGAGAAATCTTGCGACAATAGGCTTATTTATTATCTATCCCTTCCAATGTGTTGCTGTCGACGGGTCCTCCCGGCGACGACGTACAGGCAACTGACCAACCCCGTGAGTGCTGGTGGCTGTGAACACCCGTTCACCACCGACGTGGCACATAATCCAGTGTCATGGTGGATCACTCATGCTCAACACGCCAGCCCCGACGCGGCTATTCGTGGCTGTGTAGCCGCGTCGTGGCCTTCTCACTGTCATCACCCTTCGAGTAGAGTGTGCCTCGGACGACGGCCTTGCTCTTCACCCCGGCTCCGGGCGGCAGGAACCGAACTCGAGGGGTGATCGATTTCGGTCCCACCGGTGGTCCGTGTGGTCCGCCGACGGTGACCGAACGGTCACTCGAGGATGCGCCCCAGCCGCCAGGATATTACATTCTCAACCATTTCGATTAAATTTAGCCCCTCCGTCAGTCAGGTCGGGCACCCGGATGGTGTTGGTTAGCTGAATATAAGGTCAACAGTGGAGTCAAAGGTCGTTGACTGCTGGCGGTTTTCGAAATCCAACCCACCGTCCATGTTCTTACGGTGCCTGCCAAAATCTGGCACAACGCCAGGTTTATATATGATTCCGGCTCTGGGGGTTAGATACAATGTCGACTCCAACCGACACCGGCTCTGAGACCCCTCAGGGCGGTCGAGTTCTTCCAGGGAACGTTAGACTCTACTGACGAAATCGCAACAGCACGCGTTTTCGACACGACCCTGCGCGATGGTGAACAGTCCCCAGGCACTTCGTTTTCCACCGAGGACAAGCGTGACATCGCGCGGATTCTGGACGAGATGGGTACTCACGTCATCGAGGCCGGGTTTCCCGTCAACTCCGAGGCGGAGTTCGAGGCAGTCTCCCAGATCGCATCGAATACGGCCACGACGACGTGTGGGTTGGCCCGCGTCGTCGACGGTGACATCGAGTCTGCGCTCGACTCCGGCGTCGAGATGGTCCACGTCTTCGTCTCGACGAGTGACGTCCAGATCGAGGATTCGATGCACTCGAGTCGTGAGGCCGTCGTGGAACGGTCGATCGAGGCCGTCGAACGCGTCAAGGAGGCGGGAGCGACCTGCATGTACTCCCCGATGGACGCTACGCGGACCGACGAGGGCTACCTGCTCGAGGTCATCGAGGCGGTCACCGAGGCTGGTACTGACTGGATCAACATCCCCGACACGTGTGGGGTGGCCACGCCACGCCGGTTCTACGACCTGATCGAAACCGTCGTGGACCACACCGACGCACGGATCGACGTCCACACGCACGACGACTTCGGGCTGGCGACGGCGAACGCACTCGCGGGTATCGAGGCCGGTGCCGAGCAGGCACAGGTTTCGGTCAACTCCATCGGTGAGCGGGCCGGCAACGCCGCCTACGAGGAGTATGTGATGGCCGTCGAGTCGGTCTACCAGGCCGATACGGACATCGACACCACGAGGATCACCGAACTCTCGCAAGCGGTTGCGGACCGAAGCGGTGTCACCACGCCGCCGAACAAACCCGTCGTCGGGGCGAACGCCTTCTCCCACGAGAGCGGGATCCACGCCGCCGGCGTCATCGAGAACGCCGACACGTTCGAGCCCGGCGTGATGACGCCCGAGATGGTCGGCGCGCGACGCCGACTGGTTCTGGGGAAACACACCGGCACCCACTCGGTACGGGAGCGCCTGGTCGACACCGGCTACGATCCGACCGAGAGCGAAGTACGCGCGATCACGAGGCGCGTCAAAGACTACGGGGCGGAAAAGCGACGCGTCACCGTCACCGACCTCGAGCGTTTCGCCGAGGACGAGGGCGTTGCCCGCCTGCCGGAGCGAGAGGAGGTGCGAGCGTAGGCATGGAGGCGGTGTTCGCGACCGGCCGCCAGCACCTGCTGGCTCACTCGCGAGTGGGTTCGCGCAAGCCTTGCCCCTCGCCGAAGGGTTATATCCCCCGAGGCCACTACGAGATAGGTAATGAGGACCAGCGCCAGTTCGACGCGCTCCGTCGACAGCGGTGTGTCCGTTTCGCTCATTATTGTAGGGGCCGCCTAGCCCCTCATTACTCCACCCCTCGTCCCGAGTTTGCACCGATCTTCGACCGACAGATGACGCCACCGGTGGCGTCAGCTCCACGACCCACACCAATGACAGCCAGGAACACGAACGCCAATCGGTTACGACACTGCACGCGACCCGCGAGTCGGGGGCGTGCGGGGGGACGACGATGAGCGAACGCGCATCACCCGTTCCACCGACGAAGACCGAATCGACCACAGAACAGTCCGCCGACACCACGCTCGAGGAGGACGAGAGCCACGAGATTCGCGAGACCCCGGAGCACAAACCGATTACCACGGGGGCCCAGGGCGTGGTCCGCGCCCTCGAGAACGCGGGCGCCGAGTACGCCTTCGGGGTGCAAGGTGGGGCGATCATGCCCGTCTACGACGCCCTCTACGACGCCGACATCCAGCACGTGACGATGGCCCACGAGCAGGGGGCCTCCCACGCTGCCGACGCCTACGGCATCGTCGCGGGCGAACCCGGTGTCTGTCTAGCCACGTCCGGCCCAGGCGCGACCAACCTCGTGACCGGCATCGCCGACGCCGATATGGACTCCGATCCGATGATCGCGCTGACCGGCCAGGTGCCGACGGAAATGGTCGGCAACGACGCCTTTCAGGAGACCGATACGACGGGCGTCACGAAACCGATCACGAAGGCCAATACGTTTGCCAGCGATCCGAATACGGTTGGCGACGACGTCAGTGAGGCGTTTGCTCTCGCGAACACCGGGCGACCCGGTCCGACGCTCGTCGATCTGCCCAAAGACGTGACGCTGGGTAACACCTCGAGTGCGCGCGAACCCGCGGAACCAACCACACCCGATACGTACGACATCCAGGAGTACGCGGACGACGAAATCGTCCAGCAGGCCGCCCGTCGAATCGAGACCTCGAGTCGCCCAACGATGTTGCTCGGCGGCGGCGTGATCAAGGGTGATGCCACCGCGGAGGCTCGAGCCTTCGCCATCGAACACGAGATTCCGGTCGTGACGACGATGCCCGGTCTCGGCGCGTTCCCTGAGGATCACGAACTCGCGATGGAGATGGCTGGCATGCACGGTACCGGTTACGCCAACATGGCGATCACCCACTGTGACACGCTGATCGCCGTTGGCACCCGATTCGACGATCGCCTGACTGGTGGCGTCGAGACCTTCGCGCCCGACGCCGAGGTTATTCACGTGGATATTGATCCAGCCGAGATCAGCAAGAACGTCCACGCCGAGTATCCGCTCGTCGGTGACGCGGCAACGGTGCTCGAGCAGTTGACGGATGCCGTTCACACCTCGCCGAAGGCGACCAAGTGGCGGGCCCAGTGCCAGCAGTGGAAGTCGGCGTACTCGATGGCGTACAAGACGCCCGACGACGAGCCCTTGAAACCGGAGTTCGTTGTCGAGGCGCTCGACGAAGCCACGAGCGACCGGGCCATCGTGACCACCGGCGTCGGCCAACATCAGATGTGGGCCTGCCAGTACTGGACCTACACCGAACCACGCACGTGGATCTCGAGTCATGGCCTGGGGACGATGGGTTATGGCCTGCCGGCGGCCATCGGTGCCCGACTCGCGGCTGACGACGACCAGGAGATCGTGGCCTTCGAGGGTGACGGCTCGTTCCTGATGACGATCCAGGAGCTGGCCGTGGCCGTTCGGGAGAACCTCGACATCACGGTCGTCGTTCTGAACAACGAGTACATCGGGATGGTTCGTCAGTGGCAAGACGCCTTCTTCGACGGGCGTCACTCCGCCTCGGAGTACAACTGGTGTCCCGAGTTCGATACCCTGGCGGAAGCCTTCGGGGCGAAGGGATTCCGCATCGACGACTACGACGAGGTTGCCGACACCGTCGAGGCGGCACTCGACTACGACGGTCCCTCGGTGATCGACGCCCACATCGATCCCCAGGCGAACGTCTATCCGATGGTGCCAAGTGGCGGCGACAACGGCCAGTTCGCCCTGACGGAGGACCAGCTATGACCGGCGGACTCGAAGGCCCACCGCCGTCGGAGCGTCCGACGCCCGAGGGGCGACGCAACGAACTGGGCATCCGTGTCGATCCGGCCGTTGAGGCCGCACAGACCCCCCGACGGACCGTGATTTCCGCGCTGGTCGAACACGAGCCTGGCGTCCTCTCGGACGTTTCGGGGCTGTTCTCGAGGCGGCAGTTCAATATCGAGAGCCTGACCGTCGGGCCCACGGAGAGCGACGACCGAGCGCGGATCACCCTCGTGGTCGAGGAGCCAGACCCGGGGATCGAGCAGATCAAAAAGCAACTCCGGAAGCTGATTCCAGTGATCGCCGTTCGAGAACTCGAACCAAACGCCATGCGGCGGGAACTGGCGCTGGTGAAAGTCAACTCGACTCGGCCCGATCAGGTCGCTGCCGTGGCAGACATGTACGGCGGGAAGACGGTCGACGCAAGTCCCGAGACGGCGACCGTCGAGATCACCGGTGCGCGCCAGAAGATCGACGCGGCCATCGAGGCCTTCAGCCAGTTCGGGATCCGCGAAATCTCCCGAACCGGCACCACGGCCCTCGCGAGGGGCACCGACGACACCGCCACCGCAGACGCACAGCCTGCCGACCAACCCGCTCGAAACACCGTTCCAGCAGACGATGACTGACACCAACACCGCAGACGAATTTACGACGAACGTGTACTACGGCGACGACGCCGACGCTAGCTATATCGAAGACGAGACCGTGGCCGTCCTCGGCTACGGCAGCCAGGGCCACGCCCACGCGTTGAACCTCCACGACAGCGGGGTCGACGTGGTCGTCGGCCTTCGCGAGGACTCCACCTCGTGGCCACAGGCCGAGGCGGACGGCCTCCGCGTGACAACGCCAGACGATGCCACCGCCGAGGCGGACGTCGTCATGTTCCTCGTGCCCGATACCATCCAACCCGCCGTCTTCGAAGCGGTCGAGGATGGCCTCGAGGCTGGTAACACCGTCATGTTCGCCCACGGATTCAACATCCACTACAACCAGATCCAGCCGCCGGAGTACGTGGACGTGACGATGGCGGCCCCGAAAGGACCGGGACACATCGTCCGCCGTGATTTCGAAAACGGCGGCGGCACGCCGGCCCTCATTGCGGTCTACCAGGACTACACCGGCGATGCGAAGGCGGAAGCACTCGCCTACGCTCAGGCAATCGGCGGCACCCGCGCTGGCGTCATCGAGACGACGTTCAGAGAGGAAGTCGAGACCGACCTCTTCGGCGAGCAGGCCGTCCTCTGTGGCGGTGTCACCGCCCTGGTCAAACACGGCTACGAGACGCTCGTCGACGCGGGGTACTCCCCGGAGATGGCCTACTTCGAGTGTCTGAACGAACTCAAACTCATCGTCGACTTGATGTACGAGGACGGCATCGGCGGCATGTGGTACTCCGTGAGCGACACCGCGGAGTACGGCGGTCTGACCCGTGGCGACCGCATCATCGACGAGGGCGTCCGCGAGAACATGGAGGCGGTCCTCGAGGAAGTCCAGAACGGCGAGTTTGCCCGCGAGTGGGTCTCCGAGAACCAGGCGGGACGACCTGCCTACACCCAGCTGAAACGGCAGGACGAGGAACACGAAATCGAACAGGTGGGCGCACCACTCCGCGACCTGTTCGAGTGGGAAGAGGAATCGAGCGACAAAGACCCGGCCGAGGTGCCGGCAGACGACTGAGCCAATGACCCGAAACCGACAGCGACCAACACCGACCGACTCGAACCGACAGCGAATGAAAGACGTCGACCACCGAAACCCGTATACGGGCGAGAGTGCCGGCCACCTCTTCAGCCGCGGGCCGATCGTGGTCGCCGACGGTGGGGAAGCGAACGCGGTGGAGACAGCGCGCGACGATGACGACGAATCGTCCACTGACCCGATGAAAACGGTGAGCCACACCCCGCCAAAGGATGCCGACAGTGCGAACGCGGTGTTCGAGCGCGGTGGGTCCGAGGAGTCGACTGTAGACGAATGAGCGAGGGGACCCTCTATGACAAGGTCTGGGATCGCCACGCTGTCACGCGCCTGCCAACCGGACAGGACCAGCTGTTCGTGGGTCTCCACCTCATTCACGAGGTCACGAGTCCCCAGGCGTTCGGGATGCTCAGGGAACGTGACCTCGAGGTCGCCTACCCCGATCTGACCCACGCGACGGTCGATCACATCGTCCCGACCTCGAGCAAGGACCGTCCCTACCGGGACGACGCGGCCGAGGAAATGATGGCCGAACTCGAGGAGAACGTCCGCGAGTCGGGTATCGAGTTCTCCCACCCGGAGACGGGCGAGCAGGGTATCGTCCACGTCATCGGGCCGGAGCAGGGGCTCACCCAGCCGGGCACGACCATCGTCTGTGGGGACTCTCATACCTCCACACACGGGGCCTTCGGTGCCCTCGCGTTCGGGATCGGCACGAGCCAGATCCGGGACGTTCTCGCCACGGGCACCGTCGCGATGGAGAAACAGCAGGTTCGCAAGATCGAGGTCACGGGCGACCTCGGCGATGGCGTCGAAGCGAAGGACGTCATCCTCGAGATCATCCGCCGGCTGGGAACCGAAGGTGGCGTCGGCTACGTCTACGAGTACGCCGGCGAGGCCATCGAGAACATGGACATGGAGGGGCGGATGTCCATCTGCAACATGTCCATCGAGGGCGGCGCTCGCGCGGGTTACGTCAACCCCGACGAGACCACCTACGCGTGGCTCGAGGGCCGTGAAGAGGTTCCCGAAGACGGGGCCTTCGAGGAGCGGAAAGCGTACTGGGAGTCCATCCGCTCGGATCCGGACGCCGAGTACGACGACGTCGTCACGATCGACGGGGGCGCACTGGAGCCGGTCGTCACCTGGGGGACGACCCCCGGGCAGGGCGTCGGCGTCACCGAACCGATCCCCGAACCGGAGGCGCTCCCGGCCGAGAAGGTCGACACCGCCCGACGGGCACAAGAACACATGCGCGTCGAACCGGGTGACACGATGGAAGGCTACGAGGTCGACGTCGCCTTCCTCGGCTCCTGCACCAACGCCCGATTGCCGGATCTCAGACGCGCAGCACGGATCGTCAAGGGCCGCGAGGTCGACCCCGACGTGCGAGCGATGGTCGTCCCCGGCAGCCAGCAGGTCAAAGCCGCAGCCGAGGCCGAGGGCCTGGACGAGATTTTCACCGAGGCCGGCTTCGATTGGCGGGGTGCCGGCTGTTCGATGTGTCTTGGCATGAACGAGGATCAACTCGAGGGTGACGAGGCCTGTGCCTCCTCCTCGAATCGGAACTTCGTGGGCCGACAGGGCAGCAAGGACGGCCGCACGGTGTTGATGAACCCCCGGATGGTGGCCGCGGCGGCGATCAACGGGGAAGTGACTGACGTGCGGAAAATAAAGGAGGTGGCGCTCAATGAGTGACGAACTCGAGATTCCGACCGTCGAATCGGTGACCGGTTCCGGGGTCGCCATCCGCGGCAACGACATCGACACCGACCAGATCATCCCCGCACGGTTCATGAAGGTCGTCACCTTCGACGGCCTGGGTGAGTTCGCGTTCTTCGATCAGCGATTCGACGACGCGGACAATCAGAAGGACCATCCGCTGAACGAGCCAGCCCACCAGGACGCCTCGGTGATGGTGGTCAACGCCAACTTCGGCTGTGGCTCTTCCCGGGAGCACGCCCCACAGGCGCTCATGCGCTGGGGCATTGACGCCTTCATCGGCGAAAGTTTCGCCGAGATCTTCGCGGGGAACTGCCTCGCGCTCGGGATGCCGACGCTCGAGGCCGACGCCGAGACTGTCACGGCGATCCAGGACTGGGTGGAGGTAAACCCCGACGGCGACCTCGAGATCGACGTCGCCGCGGAGACGGTGACCTACGGCGACACCACCGCCGACGTCGCAGTCGACGACGCCCAGCGCAAGGCCCTGCTCGAGGGCGTCTGGGACACGACGGCGCTGATGAAGGCCAACGCGGAGACGGTTCGGGAGACGGCCGAAGCCTTACCCTACGTGGAGAACGGCAAGCGCGTCTGAGTCGTCCCGTTTCTGCACCCGTTCGGTTTTGTCGAACTAGAGTCCTGACGAGCGATGGCCCTCGGCGACACACATCCTGGGTGTACATGGGCGCTCGAGGGGTCGGGACGTACGCCCTGTATTGAGCGACGGTATCTGTTCTCCAACGGGGCCGTGTCGTGCGTTCTCACAAAAATGTTCACGCGACAATCAAGTTAGTTCCTAAAAATTATAGTAAGAACTCTTTAAAAAATGTAATAACAGTCGCACTCCCACGGTGGAGTATGTCCAACACGGACACCTCAACGATGGCTGAGTACCTGAAGAACCACCCACGCGCGATTGGCATGCTGTTTACGGCGATGCTGTTGCTGTCGCAGGCTGGGACGGCTGTTGCTGAGAATTCGGGGACTGTCGTTGGGCCCTAAACTACCTATTTAAATCGTTCTAATAGATCCGAACTCCAAATAAGACTCTCGTTGTATTTTATTGGGAAATCGGCCCGTTTTAAGAATTCGATTAAATTCTCCTCTGAAACCGTTATGTCTGAAATCACTCCGGATGATAGGTACCGCTTTTCCAAACCAGGAACATGTGGCATGAATATACAGCCAATTCCCTTATTTCCTGTTGGATAGGTTTTGAATTCCAAACTGTATTCATTTTCGCCTTCATTTTGTAATAGACATACATTTGGGGTAGTATTTTCTTCTTCAGTAATTTGCAAATCTCCGTCTCCAATTACCATATATTGATTTCCGACGATACGCTGCTCGGTTGATATTTTTGTAGCTGAACGAAGGGAAAATCCATCAGAGAGTAACCTTGCAAACGTTCCACCAATCTCAATTGCTGGTTCATTCAATACTGGTGAAGCCGTCACCACTCCACCGATACATCCGCCTGATACCATCGCCTCTCCCTGAGAATACGACTGACAGCCGTTCAGAATGAACGCGTCAACATTGTACTCCTCACCTTCTCGAGCGTCGAAGAACCCGTCACCACACTCGAGGCCGCGGCCGTCGACGTGGCCGACGTAGTGGACGAAGTCACGGTCGGACTCGAGAATCGTCCGCAGTTTGTCCGTCGAGGTGTCCTCGAAGAACGAGACCGTCGCGCCGGTCTCCTCGAGCGCGCGGTAGGCGTCGGAGACCGCCGCTCGTTCGGCGCTCATGTCGACGTTGTTGATGACGACCGACACCTCGATGTCCTCGCGGTCTTTGGCTCCGCGATCGAACCGCGACTCGAAGGACTCGATCGTCGCCTTCGAGGCGTCGATCGGGTTCGAGTCACCCACGAACGTCTGCTCGAGGGAGTTCGCTTGCGGGGTCTCGACGAACTGAGTTGTCGAACGCTGGAACGAACCATCCCGGAAGAAATCCTGAATCGTCCCCGGAGTTTCGGGGACGCCGTCGACCGGCGTCGGATCCGGACAGCGAATCGTCGCCAGATCGGCCACGAGGAACGGCAGACACTCGAGGTACTCCGATTCCGGCTGGACGTCCGCCGTGAGCCGCCACTCGGGCAACAGGTGTTCGAAGACCGAGAGGGGCACCTCGAGGTAGCGATCGACGCGCTCGGCGATCGGGAGATCGTACAGTTCGGCGAAGTCGAGTTCGTCCGGCCCCGCCTCGGCACCTGCCAGTGCGTACTCGAACTGCTCGCGCTCGTGGAGGGGCACCTGGAAGTAGCCCTCCGTCCGCGTGAGACAGTCCATGAAGAAGACGTGCTGGAGGAGCCGGGAGACGGCCGTGTCGTAATCCCCGGCGAACCGATCGAACGGAACCTGCTGGGTCGGCGTCCGCAGTCTGGGTTCGCGACTCGGCAGCACGTCCGCTCCGAGGTAGAACGCGAGGGGTGTCGCGGGGTACAGCGATCGATAGGTCGGGGGCACCTCGAGGTGTAAGCCCGTGTCGGGTTTCTCGAGGGTCGCCGTGACGTCCTCGATTGGGCCGTCATCGCCCACTCGGGAGGCCGACACCAGCCGTGGCGGGTGCCCGCGCATCGAGGGGAACGACCGCTCGGGCGAGAGCGTCTTCAGCGACGTGGCGAGAAACGGAATCGCCTCGAGCAGGGCGTAGGGGGTGTCCTCGACCGGGATCGTCCCCGCCGGATGGTCGTGGAACGAGCGGATGCCGAGGGTGAGCTCGGTCGGGCCACCGAAATCGACGATCGTTCGGTCCCCATCCGAGCGGATACGGAGGGCCCCCTCGACCTGGAAGTACGTCTTGATCGGGCCCGTGAGGTCGAAGCAGTAGCGTCCTGGGGGACAAAACAGCGGCTCGCCGTTAGTCGATTCGGCGACGAACTCGCCCTCGCCCGTCCAGACGTGGACGTCGTGGCGACCGTCACACTCGAGGTGACTGGTTTCGAATCGAACAGCGGTCTCGACCGGGAAGTGAAACTGGTCGGGACTCGCTGGCTCGAGTGTCACGCTGTCGGGGAGGGTAAAGCCCATCGTCGAGCGCTCGATCGGATCCCATAGCTCGAGGCGTTCGTCCGCGCCGCGTATTTCGGGGTGTTTGAACGTCGTTGACATGGGTGATTAGAGCGTGTGCCAGGTGGTGACTCGGTCGCTGTCGGCGAAGTGCCACCGACTCTCGGCCGGGACGCCGTCGCGATTCCTGAGTTCGACTTGTACGTCGAAGTGATCGGCGTGGCGGGTGACGAGTTCGGAGTCCGGCTCGGCTGGGAGGTGGTAGTGGGCCATCCCCGAGACGCCGTCGACGAGGTTCGTGATGACACGCAGGAACCGGTCGGCCTCGCGGTAGTCGACGCGTTCGATGACGGGTCGTAAGGTCATCACCGATAGTCGCAACTGTGCCGGCTCGAGGTCGTCGGCGGCGGCGTCGGCGTCGCCGATCGCCTCACAGATCGAGCGCTGGAAGGAGCCGATCCATCCGCTTGGCGAGGTGGTGATGCCGTCGGGCGTGGGTCCGTCCATCGTAGAGAGGCCACGCTCGAGACCGGCCGAAGACACCAGTTCGGGGGTCTCCTCGTAGCCAGTCCAGAGGTAGTGGTTGCCCGGGGGGTGGAGGTCAGTACAGGCGATGATGCGCTGGCGCGGATGCTCACTGCCGTCAACGCCGAAGAGATTCCTGGTGGCGTGAAAGGACACTTCCGGGGCGACCGAACCGGTCACGAGGATGTTACACCCGTCCTCTTTCAGGGACTCGAGTGTCCGGTCGAGGAAGTCAGCGTCGGCGTGATTCGCCGGCTGCTCGGCGTCGCCACGAATCAGGTCGCTGGACGATTCGGCCATTCAATACCATGACCTCTCCCTGATAGGTCTTAATCGTTGTGACCGTTTTGGGTTCTCCAGGGCGGTCCGACGGCCGATTGACCGATTGACTGGCTGACTCGCCAGGCCTCCCTATCAGTTGTTGGCAATTCGATTTTCTTTACTGGAGTCGGAACGCGTACATTGGCGTTCCGGGCACAATTGGTGCGGATTTGAGTATAAACCTTGGTCATAT
>Ga0207421_10000925_pt1 | contig 38120 bp, 37 predicted proteins | sample SodLakKL_010_SED_4_FD_187542 | JGI IMG/M metagenome (GOLD analysis project Ga0207421, IMG submission 187542) | Alkaline sediment microbial communities from Lake Tanatar, Kulunda Steppe, Russia - 8KL_010_SED (SPAdes) (version 2) | ecosystem: Environmental > Aquatic > Non-marine Saline and...
GGTTTGTATAACGATATCTAAAAAAATTTCTCCTCTATTTCTTTTAAACTCTTTTCTGCTTCTTGAATAAATCTGGAATATTTTTTTAAGAGTTGCTGGCTCTCTTCTGTCAGACTGGAGCCGCCGCCACCTCTGCCTCCGGCCTGGGTTGAAATAAGTTTAAAGCCAAGCCGCTCTTCTAAAGTTTTGATTAGGTTCCAGGCCTGGCTATAGGACATGTTCATCTTTTGGGCGGCCTGATGTAGGGAACCTGTCTCTTCTATTAATTCGAGAATCTCTTTAGGACCCTGGCCAAAGACTTTAGCTTCTTTTTCTAACCAGATTTTATAATTAACTTTATATTGACTCAAGGTATCACATCCTTAAGAATTATTATCTGAACGGTATTTCTGGTAATCTTCATAATAATCTAAATCAATAATTACGCCTTCTTTATCGACATTATAATATTCAATATCATCTTCATATTTATCTAAGAGGGCTCTTAAGCCACCTTCAGGATCGCCATCTTTTCCTAATTTATAGATCTCAGGGATTAGGGTGGATGAGATTATTAATGGGTGGCCCCGGCGTTGATTATAACTTGGAACCAGGAGTAGGGGCTCTTCTTTCTTAAAATAACTAATAAGTTGGTTGTAAATATCGGTTGTAACTAAAGGTTGATCGGCCAGCATGAATAATAAGCCAGTTGTATTTATAGGGAGATTTTTAATGCCTGTCATAACGCTACTGAACATTCCCCGGGTATAGTCTGGATTGGTTAAGAACTGGCAGTTATAATCTGCTAGTTCTTCTTTGATCCGTTCAGATTCAGCCCCTAAAACTACCCGGACCTGGCCGTCCAGTTCAGATTCCTGGATATTTTTTATTACTGTTCCAAGGATGGTGCTGTCTTCCCAGGGCAATAGCTGTTTAAGTTTGCCCATTCTGCTAGCTTCACCTGCTGCCAGAATTATTGCTGAGATCATCTCTATCAACCTCCATGCCTGCTATTTCAACATTAATAGCCTTTACATCTACTCCTGTAAAACTTTCCAGGGAATTGGCCAGTTTATGCTTGAAGTCATTTAGCGCTTCATGGATTACATAACCATACTGGATTATAACTACAATATATATTGTCATGCCATCTTCTTCTTTGAATATCCTAACATTTCTGAGTTGGCTGATTATATCTGCCTGATCTGAAACATAATAAACTACATCTCTAAATACTTTGTTATAAACGATCAGACCGCCTAGATAATTGAACCTGGCTCTAACAACTGTGCTCTCTCTGGCCAGGTCATCTTCTTCTCGATTAAATAATACCTTTAGTGAATCGATAAAATAACCGAGAAACTGGGTCTTGACTTCAATTGTAGGAACCGGAATTACATGTTTATTCTCCCGGGCTCTAGTTTCAATAGCCCGGGCTATCTCTTCATCTGAAGCAATATCTTCGATCATAATCATTTCTTTAATTTCTGGTAAGTCCAGCCTGGAAACTATCTTCTCGACCATTTCAACAGAGGTGCCTAGGACTAATATCTTATCGGCCTGACTTTCTCTGATTGCCTTTTTTACCTCCTGCAAATGATCTGAATGATGGAAAATAGCTCTTTTGATGGCAGCAAGCTTACTACTCTCCCTTTTGGCTGATGAACCTCCGATTACTTTGCCATCCTGGATTAAGAGACCGTCGTCCAAGATTAAGGGAATATCATAATCATAGGCGACGACTCTGGCTCTATGACTTTTGCCGCTACCGCTAGGCCCAACTAATGCATATACTTCCATATTAATCACTTAACCGAAGATTGATAATAGGACGCCAGCAGCAACTGCTGAACCTATTACTCCGGCAACATTTGGACCCATAGCATGCATTAACAGGAAGTTTGATGAATTTTCCTGCTGGCCGACTTTTTGAACTACTCTGGCGGCCATTGGAACTGCTGAAACTCCGGCTGCTCCTATTAATGGATTAATTTTACTTTTGCTAAAGTGATTCATTATTTTAGCAAGAATTAATCCTGTTGCTGTACCAAAAGTAAATGCCACAACTCCAAGGCCAAGTATTAATAATGTATCTGTCTGGAGGAATCTATCTGCTGAAGCACTGGCTCCAACAGCGACACCTAGAAAGATAGTTACAGTATTAACCAGAGCATTCTGAGCTACATTGCTTAATCTATCAACTACACCAGCCTCTCTAAATAGATTGCCTAACATTAACATTCCAATTAAAGGGGCCGACGCAGGTACTAATAAAACAACTATTACAGAGACCATAATAGGAAAAATAACCCTTTCCTTTTTTGATACTGGTCTAAGCTGTTCCATTTTAATTTGTCGTTCTTCTTTATTGGTTAATAATTTCATGATTGGTGGCTGGATAACAGGTACCAATGCCATATATGAATAAGCCGCTATGGCTATTGCTCCCAGGTATTCTGGAGCCAGTAAACTGGATAAATAAATGGCTGTTGGTCCATCTGCACCACCGATTATTCCAATTGGAGCTGCTGCCTGACCTGTAAATCCTAATAAAATTGCTCCAAGAAAAGTTACAAAGATGCCGAATTGAGCTGCTGCACCTAGAAGCAGGCTTTTAGGGTTTGCAATCAGGGGGCCAAAATCTGTCATCGCCCCAACGCCTAAAAAGATTAGTGGCGGAAAAACTCCTAGGGCATTGCCCATATAGAAATATTGAAATAATCCAGCTGGCTGATCTAAAGTTGCTTCTTCCATTAAACCTGTCATTGGTAAATTAACTAAAAGCATGCCAAATGCTATCGGCACGAGTAATAATGGTTCATATTTTTTGACTATACCTAAGTATAATAGTACAAATGACACTATTATCATTATAATTTCTTTATAGCCAATCAGAGCTACACCTGATTCACTAAAAAAGTCAACCAATGTTGAAAACAAAGTCTCTACCTCCTTTTACTGGGTCTACTCTATCTTTAAAAGAGGATCACCAGAATCGACTGAATCTTCAGCAGCAACCATAACCTCTGTTACTTCGCCAGCTGCTGGAGCATATATTTCATTTTCCATTTTCATTGCTTCTAGAATAACGATTAAATCTCCCTGATTTACTTCTTCACCTTGAGATACCTTAACTTCTATAATCTTACCGGCCATTGGGGCTTCAACATTCCCGCCACCGGTAGCTGCAGGCTGCTGCTTTTTAGACCCTGCGGCTGATTTTTTAGGAGTAGGTGCCTGAACTCTTTCAGTTGTCTGACTTGTTTGAGCAGGTGAAGGATTAGAAGAACTGTTAACACCTAATTCTTCAACTTCAACTTCATATGTTTTTCCTTCTACTGTAATTTTAAACTTTTTGCTCATTAAGATATTTCCTCCTGTTGTGATATTTTAAAACTACAAAACAAATTATTTCTTGCTACCGCCTCTGACCTGCTGGCCCCAGGCTGATATCTTTTCTTGATGATCTTTAACTCTTAAAATCTTAAACTTTTTATCCGGGCCATAAAAGCTTTGGATTGAAGCTGTTATAACTGCCAGAATTTCTGGATCAATTTTATCTGGTTTAACTTCTGGAGCCTGAGGTTTGCCCTGCTTCTCTGGAGCTGGTTTTGCTTTTTTGCCAGGTTTATCTCCATTATTTCCATTGACCAATCTTTCCATTATTTTGATTGAGATCATCAATAAAAATAAGATACTAAAAACAACGATCATACCTACTAGTGCTATCTGAACCCCGGCAATCAAAGTTTCACCTAATGTCATTTCTGCCAGAGCCTCTGCATCTCGAATTAATTCTAGAGGTGTCATATTCTCCCCCTTTCAATTCTTGAAAATATTTAGACAGGAAAATTACCATGTTTTTTGTCTGGTAATTCATCCTTTTTCTCTTTGATTGATTCTAAGGCCCTGATAAGTTCTGGCCTGGTATTTTCAGGTAAGATTACATCATCAACAAAACCCTGGGCTGCAGCCTGATACGGGTTGGCAAAGCTTTCTCTATATTCATCTATCTTCTCTTGCCTGACTTCTTCAGGATTGTCGGCATTTTTAATCTCTCTACGATAGATGATATTTGCTGCTCCCTGTGGTCCCATAACAGCTATTTCAGCCTGTGGCCAGGCAAAGACATAATCTCCTCCTAGGTGGCTACTACTCATAGCTATATAGGCACCACCATATGCCTTTCTTAAGATGACATTTAACTTAGGTACTGTTGCTTCGCTATAGGAATATAATAACTTTGCTCCATGTCTGATTACTCCGCCATGTTCCTGTTCTACACCTGGTAGATAGCCTGGGACATCAGTCAGGGTTAGAAGGGGAATATTGAATGAATCACAGAAGCGGATAAAACGAGCTGCTTTATCTGAGGAATCAATATCAAGACAGCCTGCCTTTACCTTAGGCTGATTGGCTATGATTCCAACGCTGTGGCCACCTAATCTGGCAAAGCCAACTACTATATTGGTTGCAAAGTAGGGCTGGACTTCTAAGAAATCCTTGTCATCAACTACTAACTCTATAACATCTCTTATATCATAGGCTTTATTTGGTGATTCTGGTACAGTCGTTCTTAAGGTCTCTTCGGTTCTATCAAGGGGATCAGAGGTTTCTTTAAATGGAGGTGACTGCATATTATTATCAGGGATAAAAGATAATAATTTTTTAATTCTATCAAAGCAGGCTTCTTCATTATTATCGAGGAAATGAGCTACCCCGCTGAACTGGTTGTGGGCCATGCCGCCGCCAAGATCTTCAGCAGATACTTCTTCCCCGGTGACAGATTTTATGACCTGAGGCCCGGTAATAAACATCTTACTTGTTTTATCTACCATGAAGATAAAATCTGTCAGGGCAGGTGAATAGACTGCACCTCCGGCACATGGGCCAAGTATTACTGATAACTGAGGAATTACTCCTGAGTTACGGGAATTTCTGTAGAAGATTCCGCCATAACCGCTTAAAGAATGGACACCTTCCTGGATTCTGGCTCCTCCTGAATCATTAAGGCCGATTAGTGGTGCTCCTGCCTTTTCAGCCAGATCCATGATCTTCCAGATCTTTTTGGCATGCATCTCACCTAAAGAGCCACCCATGGCTGTAAAATCCTGGGCAAAGACAAAGATATTTCTGCCATTGACTGTTCCTCTCCCGGTAACGACACCTTCGCCAGGTATTTCTTTTTCATCAAGGCCAAGATCTCCTACTCTATGTTTAACAAACATGCCAATCTCCTGGAAGCTGCCATCGTCTAGAAGCATATCTATCCGCTCCCTGGCAGTATATTTGCCTTTATCATGCTGCTTGTCAATTCTCTTCTGACCGCCGCCTAATTTAATCTTTTCTCGTTTTTCTTTAAGCTCTTTGAATTTATCGTCCAAAATATACCCTCCTCGCTTAAAAATAATATTACTTACCATTATAATTTTTATTCTAGATTATTTGCCAGTTCCCTTTATAAATAGTTATTAAATTTTTTATAAATAGCATCTAAAAATACTTTGTGAAATTTGCTCAAAGATACTACTTGGTAACCGTCGGGTAACCGTCAGGTCTCTTTAAATATGTAGCAATATTTTTCGACTTCCTCTTTTATTATATTCTATGTTAGCTTAACTTACAAGCGTTCATATTAGCAAAGAGCGGGGAGGCCCCGCTCTTTTATTTATATATTAGTATTTACTTTTTAGAGGAATACAAAATAGGCTGCAAAAATAACACCTAAAAGGTATACAAGCCAGTGGACATCTTCACCCTGACCGGTAAATAGTTTAATCAATGGATAAACTATAAAACCAACAGCAATACCATCAGAGATGGAATAGGTGAAAGGCATTACTACCATTGTCATAAATGCTGGTAGTATTTCTGTATAATCATCCCAGTCTAGCTTAGTTATGTTGGTCATCATCATAGTACCAACAATTATTAAAGCTGGTGCTGTTGCTGCAGCTGGTACCATACCAACTATAGGCATAAAGAATAAGGACATAAAGAATAATATTGAGACAACTACACCTGTTAGTCCTGTTCTACCTCCTTCAGCAACACCTGAAGCTGATTCTATATATGTGGTAACTGTACTTGTACCAAATAGAGCTCCACCGGTAGTACCAATAGCATCTGCAAGTAAAGCTCTACTTGCTTTAGGAAGATCTCCATTCTCATCTAGATAACCGGCCTGCTGACTAACTCCAATCAGTGTTCCTGCTGTATCAAAAAGGTCAACAAAGAGGAATGAAAGAATTACAGCAATCAGGCCAAAGTCAAAGACTGCAGCAAAATCAAGCTCAAATAAGACCTCATTCCAGGCTGCAAATGAAGGCATTTGAACTATTCCTTCAGGAGCAGGTGTTACACCGTTAATAAAACCAAACAACGTGGCTCCTATGATACCCCATAATAGTGCTCCTTTAATTTTAAGGGCATATAAAATACCTGAAAGAATAAGTCCTACCATTGCAACTAAACCAGGACCAGACAGAACTTCTCCAATAGTAACTAATGTGGCGTCATAACCAACAACCATTTCTGCATTCTGAAAACCAATAAAAGCAATAAATAAGCCAATACCTGTTGAAATACCGGTCTTTAAACACATAGGAATCGAGTTAACTATCATCTCTCTTACCGGGGTAACACTTAATATTATAAATAATAAACCTTCAAAGAAGATGATACCTAAGGCTACCTGCCAGGCAACATCCATACCTATAACGACTGAATAAGCGAAGAATGCATTAAGACCCATTCCTGAAGCCAGAGCAAATGGATAGTTAGTTAAGATTGCCATTGCCAGTGTACCGAGTATTATACCGGCAATAGTTGCAATAAATACACCTTCAAATGGCATTCCTGCATCACTTAAGATTGAAGGGTTAACAAATATAATATAGGCCATTGTCATAAATGTAGTAATACCTGCAATAATTTCTGTCTTTACATTTGTGTTGTTTTCACGTAATTTAAAAACGTCATTAAAAAAACCTTCTTTAGCCGGTTCTACCTGACGATCATTTGCCATCTTTTTTTATTACCTCCTTGTATTGTCCATTACACCAATAAAATTAGTTTAAGTATATCTTATATTAATTTCTATTCAACACCTCCTTTAATGTTATTTAATTTAAGGTTAAATCTATATGTTTTGAAGATTTAACATCATATAAACCTTTATCAGTAATCTTAATATCTGGAATTACTGGTAACGCTAGAAATGCCAGTACCATAAATGGACTTTTTATATTAATGCCGATATCTTCTGCTGCTTTGTCCAGGCTTTTTAATCTTTTAGATACCTCTTCAAGTGATAAATCAGACATTAAACCTGCAATCGGTAATGGCAACTCAGCTATTACCTGGCCTTCAGATACAACAACCTGACCACCTGAGAGATCTTCAAGTCTTTCAACAGCAGCTAACATATCTCCTCTATTTTTACCTGCTACAATAATATTATGAGAGTCATGGGCAATAGAGCTAGCTATTGCTCCCTTTTTAATATCTAAACCACTAATAAGTCCTAAACCTATGTTACCAGTAGCGTTATGTCTCTCAATAACTGCAACTCTTGTTAAATTATTTCTTTTTAAAAAGTCTGCTGGATTTTCCCCAGGTTCTCTTTCAATCTTTCTTTCTCTGGTGATTATCTGGTTTTCAATTATTTCAATTACACGATAGGTTTTAGCAAGGGGCAAAGAGAAATCTTCTTTATTCAGTTCAGCGATATTTACAGTATCAATAACATTCTGATAAATTTCAGTATTTTTATTTATCTCTGGGAAGTTGAGGGCCTCATAATCTTTTGAAATAAGCTCACCATCTTTATATACTTCAGATATTTTTACTTCTTCAAGATTATCTACTATTACCAGATCGGCTCTTTTCCCTGGACTGATAGAGCCTCTATCTTCTAAGCCTAAAGCTTTTGCTGGGTTTAAAGTAGCCAGGCGATATGCCTTGATTGGCTCTACTCCTAATTCGATTGCCCTTCTGATAAGATGGTCTATCTGGCCTTCTAATAGAAGATCATCGGCATGCCTATCATCTGTGGCCAGCATAAATGAACAATTATTTATATCGCTAACTGCAGGTAATAGTTCTTCCATATCTTTAGTAACTGAACCTTCTCTGATCATAATATACATACCTCGGGCAGCTTTTTCTTTGGCTTCTTTGGCTGTTGTACATTCATGATCAGCCTGAATTCCCCCTAATAGATAGGCATTGAGATCTTTATCAGCAACTTCTGGAGCATGACCATCTATAAAATAGTCTTTAAAGGTTTCTAGCTTGTCCCAGACTGTATCGCTCCCTTTAATAACTCCTGGGTAATCCATCATCTCGCCCAGGCCAAAGATACCTGGTTCGTCAATAAGAGCATAAAGGGCATCTGCTGTTAAATTAGCTCCTGTAGTTTCTGCCTCAGTAGCTGGAACGCAGGAGGGAAGCATTAGGTGAAAATTCCAGGGAAGTTGTTTGCCCTGATCTAAAAAATACTTAATCCCCTCAATTCCTGTTACATTGGCAATTTCATGGGGATCGGCTATTACTGTTAATGTCCCCCGGTTAATAGCAAGCCGGCAAAATTCTGCCGGCTCAACCATTGAACTTTCAAGATGGAGATGGGCATCGATAAAGCCTGGCAGAATATATTTACCTTTTAAATCTTTTTCTTCTCTGCCTTTATATTCTCCATGACCTACAATTATTCCTGCACTTATTGCTAAATCAGCTTCAATTATTTCACAATTATATAAATCAACTATTTTACCATTTTTTAAAACTAGATCGGCTTTCTCTTCTCCTCTAGCAACTTTTAATAGTGATTTATTCATATTAAACAAATCCTACTGTTGAGGAGGTAAATGTAAAGCGTCGAAATTACATCTAGTCACACATAAGCCACAGCCTGCACATTTTTCAGGATCAATTTTTATAAATTCTTCTGATTCATCTAGCTCGATTGCATAATAAACGCAGCTTTCAATACAGAGCATACAGGTTGTACAATTTTCTTCAGTTACTTCTGGGACTACTGTTTCAAATTTATCTTCGCTATACATCTCTTCTATAGCCATACCTCTTATTTCATCCAGAGATGAATAACCGTGTTCTTCCATAAACTCTTCCATTTCTTTGACTATCTTGCCATATACTTCTGGACCTTTAACGATTGGAGCTGTACATACCTGGACAGCCTGGGCCCCCATCATAATCATCTTGATTGCATCTATTCCATTGCTGATACCGCCAACACCGATTACCGGTATATCAACACTGGTTACAGCCTGATAGACTGCTCTTAAAGCCAGTGGGAAGATTGCTGGTCCTGATAGCCAGCCAAAACCATTGGCACTACCCATTAGTGGGCGACCATCTTCAACGTCAAAATCTATTGTTGGTCCAAAGGAATTAATTAAGACCAGGCCATCTGCCCCTGCTTCTTCAGCAGCTTTAGCAAATTTGGGAATATCAATCTGCGGGCTTAATTTTACCCAGACTGGCAGATCTGAAGCTTCTTTAGCTGCCTTAATACTTTCTATAACTGGCGTGGGGTCATCTCCTAAATAGTGAGTGGATAATTCAAGTGCATCGGCATATGGTTCAACCTTTGCTGCCAGTTCTTTTATTTCATCAGCAGAATAACCGAGCCCTACAATTACTGGTAAGCCAAGTTTAGCTATCTCAGGGTATTCATGATCAAGCCACTGATCTGGACTCATTTCTGACCAGAGCTCAGTATTCATAAAGCCTCCACGGATTGAAGCCATATTAGGCCTTGGTACCTGAGCAGCTTCAACAGATATTGTTTTTGTTACAATTGCGCCTGCGCCACCTTCTGCAGCCTTTTTAGCTAGTTTTGCATCTTTTATCGGCGGACCAGCAGCAGGCATTACAGGATTTTTAAATTCTGTTCCAAATAATTTCAAACTTAAATCAACCATTAACATCATCTCCTTATATTATATAAATCAAGTATTCTAATCTTTTATTTTTGCTAATTCTGCTTTAATTTTCTCTGGCGTAATTGGTAGATCTTTGATTCTTACTCCAACTGCATTATAGACAGCGTTGGCAATAGCTGGAGCTGCTGCTATAGTACAGGGTTCTCCAATTCCTTTAGCACCATAAGGACCATCAGTATCTTCTCTTTCAATTAAGACCGACTGAAATTCAGGGCTATCGACTGAAGTAGGAATCAGGTAACGACTCATATCTGCATTGATTGTAAAACCATTTTCAATTACCTGTTCTTCCATTAGTGCCATGCCAAGTCCCTGAACTGTCCCCCCTTCAATCTGGCCTTCTACTCCCTGTGGATTAATAGCTTTTCCAACATCAAGAGCTGTATGAACTTTATCTACAATAACCTCTCCGGTTAAAATATCTACAAATAGATCAATCACCTGGGAAACAAAAGTATATCCGACATAGACTCTCTTGGACTCACCGGTACGCTGATCAGGCTTATAAGTTTTAGGAAAGAAGGTGCCTCTCCCTTTAAGTTCAATATTATTTTCTTTTAATTTACTTGCTAATTCCCAATAAGTCAACTCTTTTTCAGGATCTTCATGTGGGTATATCTTACCATCCTTAACTCCCATTTCCGGGTGGTTAGTTGTAAAGAGCTGACTGGCATGGTGATAAATATTACCCAGGAGGTCCTCAGCAGCTTCTTTAACTGCATTCCCTGTAAAGAAAGTCTGTCTTGTTGCTGAAGTTGAGCCAGCATTCTGAGTTGTATGAGTATCTCCTTCAACTATTTCAAAATATTCAGGACTTATTTTTAATACCTCTGCTGCAATCTGGGTAACTATAGTCTGTACACCCTGGCCAACATCGGCTGCTGAAGTTCTGATTAATATCTTATCTTCTGTGAACTCAATTTCAGCTATAGAATGGTCAGGAAAGCCTTCACCATAACCAAAACCAAACATTATAGTTGCTAAACCACGACCCTTTTTAAGCATCAGTATCAGCCCCTTTCCAGCCAGATAATTCTTTTACTTTTTCTATAGTTTCTCTAACATTAACACTTTCATTCAATTCCTGCTGATTTGGGGTAGTTGAGCCTGGTTTATAGGCATTCTTATACCGGAATTCAGCTGGATCCATATCTAATTCATCAGCAATTATATCCATCTGGGAATCATAGGCAAAAGCCATCTGCGTTGCACCAAAACCACGCATAGCACCACAATAAGTGTTATTTGTATAAACTGTATAACTTACACCTCTTACATTCGGGACAATATAGGGTCCAGTACAATGATATAGTGCTTTGTGAACTACGGCTACTCCACTGGATGCATAGGCTCCTGTATCTCCAATTAAAGTGGTCTGCCAGGCAGTTAATCTGCCATCATCTGTTACTCCTGTTTTATGTCTAATAATCATTGGATGTCTTTTTGACTGGGCTATCATTGATTCTTCCCGATTATAGATTAAAGCAACTGGTTTACCTGTTGCTTTTGCAGCCAGGGCTAAATGAATATGGACAGAAATATCTTCTTTTTTACCAAAGGCGCCACCAATTACTGGTTGTTTAATCCTAATCTTATCTTTACTAACTCCTAATGCCTGGGCCATATCAGCCTGGGTATCATGAAGCCACTGGGTTGCCGCCCAGATAGTTATAACTCCTGTATCTGGATCATAATCAGCAATCCCTTTTTCGACCTGAAGTGGTACATGATCTAAAAACTGGGTTGTAAACTCATTTTCAAATACATGATCTGCCTCTTCAAAGCCTTCTTCAACATTGCCCTTTTCTATATAATGATCACAGATTATATTGCTATGGTTTAAGTCATCATCTATATAATGAGTTACTTTTATTAAATGGTCTTCATGAACTTCCGGGGCATCCTGTTGAATTGCCTGGCGAACATCAGAGACAACTTCAAGTTCTTCTACCTCAACTTCAATTTTATCTCTAGCTATTAAAGCAGCCTGATCATTCTCTGCCACAACAAAAGCCAGGGCATCGCCCATAAATCGCATTTTTTCTCCAACCCTAACTAAAGCTGGCTGATCTTTGATAATCAAGCCAAATTCTTTTAACTCTGGAAAATCATCAGCTGTAAAGACTCCAACAACACCAGGGACCTTTTCTGCCTCAGAAATATCTATTGAGCGGAGATAAGCATGGGGATGGGGCGCCCTCAATACTCTGACATAATGGAGATCATCAAATTCATTTATTAAATCTTCAGTATATCTTGCTTCGCCAGTAACCTTTGACCTAGCATCAACTTTTTCTACACCTTTACCAACAAATCTTTCAGCCATTAACCTTCACCTCCAGCAGCCATCTTATCGGCTGCTAATTGAACAGCATCAACAATTTTCTGATACCCAGTGCAGCGACAAATATTTCCTGCAAGTGCTGTTCTGATTTCCTGACGAGTTGGTAAGCTATTTGTTTTCAAAAGGCAATAAGCTGTCATAATGCATCCAGGTATACAGAAACCACACTGGACTGCTCCTGCTTCAATGAATGCCTCCTGTAATGGATGAAGTTTATCGCCTTCTGCTAGTCCTTCAACTGTTAAAATCTCTGCTCCATCAGCCTGGGCTGCTAAAACCAGACAGGAAGTTACTGGTTCACCATTCATAATAACTGTACAGGCTCCACATTCTCCTTTGCCGCAACCTTCTTTAGCAGATAATAACCCTAAATCTTTTCTTATCAAATCAAGAAGGCGCTGATTTGGTTTGACCTGTTCAGTTCTTTCTTCACCATTTATTGTAAATTTAATTTCCATTCCTCAAGCACCTCCTATATTTCCTCTGCCATTTCTTTGATTGCATTTACTGTTAAATCATGGGTCACCTGTCGTCTATACTGTTCTGTTCCTCTAATATCATCAATAGGAGATATTCCAGCTACAGCTATTTCCCCAACCTTTTTAGCATCAACTTCTTTTAATTTTTGATTTTTTAAATAATCTCCGACATTTTTAACTTCTATCGGGGTTGGAGCTACAGCTCCATAGCATGCTCTCGCGTTTTCTATCACACCATCATTATCAATTTCTATCAGAATAGCCATGGTTAGACTGGAAATAATCAGGGCTTTTCTTTTACCAACTTTCTTCCAGCGACTCAAAATATTTTCTGATGGTTTAGGAATTATGATTTTAGTTAAAAGTTCATCTGACTCTTCAACATTTTCTTTAGGGCCAATAAAGAAATCACTCATATCAAGAATTCTATTACCCCCTTTTGATTGGAGAACAACTTTAGCATCATAGGCTAATAAAGGAGCAAGGGTATCTCCTGCAGGGGAAGAGGTAACAATATTGCCACCAATTGTTCCTCTACTCTGTATCTGCCAGGCACCAACTTCAGAAGAGGCATGGGCTAACATCGGTAAATATTTTTGTAAGTCTGGATGTTCTGCGATCCTTTTATGGGTGGCTGTTGCACCAATGATTATTTCTTCATCATTAATTTCTATTTTCTTTAACTCTTCTATTTTATTTAAATCTAGCCAGCTATTAACCTCATATAACCTTTCAAAATAATCTACCATTATATCTGTTCCACCGGCAATAACTGTTGCTTCAAAACCATATCTTTTTCTATAATCTAAGGCTTTTTCCAGACTTTCTGGTGCTAAAAAATCAGCACTTCCAATTGGAACTTTGTTAGAACCTCTTCCAGAAGTCTTCTGCCTGTTCTCTGCATTTAGCTTTGATTCTTTCTGCATCAAGAATCTTCACCTCCTGATTTTTCATAAGGACTTTGCCCCGGGCTATTGTTGTATCTACTTTAGCACCAGAGACACCCATTAATAAATGGAAATAATAATTATCCGAATTAACTGGAGTAGGTCCTGAATAATTTATAATTACTATATCTGCTCCAGCCCCTTCTTTGATAACACCTAACTTTTTATCAAAATAGTTGCCTGCTATCTTTCCATTAACTTTAAATAGCATATTCCTTACTATTTCTCCACCAGCATTAGGATCACCTGTTTCATGTGAAGGTAAAATACTGGCTACCTTTAAACTTTCAAACATATCAGTCGTATAACCGTCTGTTCCTAAACCTATGTTTAAGCCTGCTTTATCTGCTGCCTGTAAATCTGCAGCTCCAACTGCATTCCCCATATTAGATTGAGGATTATGGATCAAATTAGTATTTCTTTCAGCTAATACAGAAAATTCTTTTGGAGAAAGATGAACACCATGAATGGCCAGGGTCTCTGGTTGAAGAATGTTAAACTTATCAAGCCTTTCTACAACACCTGAGTAACCTCGCTTTTTACTATCCTCAACATCTGCTTTTCCTTCAGCTACATGTATATGACAGGGTACTCCAAGTCGAGAAGCTTCTTTACCTATCCTTTCAAGTGAAGAATCACTCAAAGTAAAGGATGCATGGAGACCAACCTTACCTGTTAAATAATTTTTATGATTTTCAGATAGACTTTCTATAAATCTTACATTTTCCTGGATGCTTGCTTCTGATTTCTCTGCACCATTTCTGTCAGAAGCTTCAAAGCAAAGACTGGCCCTAATACCAGCATCTTCTACAGCTTCAGCTAGAATATCAAGGGAATTCTCTATCATCCCAAAACTGGCATGATGATCAAAAATAGTAGTAGTACCATATTCAATACCTTCTAATATCGGATAAATTGCACTGTAATACAGATCTTCTTTATTTGATAAAGTTTCATCAACTCTCCACCATAGTTTCTCTAGAATTTCAATAAAATTAGCTGGGGGCTGATTTGTTTTAAGATCCATACCTCTAGCAAATGTGCTATAAAAGTGCATGTGGGAGTTTATCAAACCTGGAATAACTAGACCTTCTTTAGCATCAACTTCTTCAGCATCTGGATACTTTTCGGAAAGATCTTCTGTTTTTCCAACGGCCAGAATATTATCTCCTTCTGTGACTACAGCTCCATCTTTTATAACTTCATTATCTTTATTAAAGGTTAGCACGGTTCCATTTTTTATTATAAGCATTATGCCCCCTCCTCAGAAAGCATTTCATCAGCTAGTCTATTTGTCTCTGCGGCAACTTCTTCTTCATCGATAGTAGTTAAGCGCCCATCACGAACTACTATTTTGCCAGCAACCATTGTTAAATCAACTTCCTGGCTGGTTCCAGTATTGATTAAAGCAGAAACTGGGTCTGATAAACCACCTGCAAATGCCAGGCGTTTACTATTAACAAGAAATAGATCGGCTGCCTGACCTGGTTCGAGACTTCCAATTTCAGGCTGTTTAAGAATTTCACTGCCTCCCTTAGTTGCTATTTCCAATATGTCTTCAGGACCAACAGATGTTATTCCATGTTGTAGTTTATGGAGTAAAAGAGCCAGTCTCATTTCAGCTATCATATTAGAGCCATCATTACTTGCACTTCCATCAACTGCCAAGCCTACTGGTACACCTAATTCTAACATCTCTGGAACAGATGCCACACCTGATGATAACTTCATATTAGAAGCAGGACAATGGGCTACTCCTGTGCCTGCTTCTGCCATTCTTTTAAGTTCTTCTCTGTCAAGATGAACTCCATGGGCGAACCAGACATCTTCACCGATCCAGCCCACCTCTTCCATATATTCTAGGGGTGTTAGACCATATTTTTCCTGACAGAAATCATCTTCATCTTTTGTCTCTGCAAGATGGGTATGAGCTAAAACTCCATATTTTCTTGCCAGTTTAATTGATTTCTCCATTAACTCTTTAGTAACTGAAAATGGAGAACATGGCGATACTACTACCCTCTGCATTGCAAAGGGTGCGGGATCATGATATTTTTCAATAACCCTCTTTGTATCTTCAAGAATTTCTTCATCTGTCTGAACTACTTCATCAGGAGGCAGTCCTCCATCTTTTTCACCTAATGACATACTGCCTCTACAGGCATGAAGCCTGATCCCGATATCTTTACCTGCTTTAAATTCTTGATCGAGAATATTTAAATCCTGCTGTTTAGGAAATACATAATATTGATCTAGCGCAGTTGTACAGCCTGTTTTAAGAAGCTCGCCGCAGGCAACAAGTGCGCTATAATAAACAGCTTCTGGTGTTAGGTTAGCCCAGATTGGATATAAATATTTCAACCAATCAAATAGCTCAACATCCTGAACCTCTCTTATATTCCTGGTTAAAACCTGATAAAAATGATGGTGGGTATTAACGAGGCCTGGAAACATGAAATAGTCTCCAGCCTCGATAATTTCTAAATCTTCTCTATCTGTAAGTTCAATATTCTCTTCAATAGCTGCTACTTTTCCATTTTCAACTAAGAGATCATAACCATTAAGTCTCCGCTTGTTTTCATCCATAGTTATTATAAATTTAACATTTTTAAATAAAGTAGCAGTCACTTAGGCTTCCACCTCACCATCAGCAGCATTCTGAACAGCCTGAATAATCTGTTCATACCCTGTGCAGCGGCAGAGATTACCGTCTATTGCACCTTTAATATCCTCGCGAGTAGGACTTGAATTTTTATTTAATAATGCTTTAGCTGATAAAATCATTCCTGGAGTACAAAAGCCACATTGAACTGCCTGATAATCGATAAACGACTGCTGCAATGGATCAAGTTCATCTTCTGTTCCCAGCCCTTCAATTGTTAGGACTTCTTTACCTTCAGCCTGAACTGTTGGAATTAAACATGAATTTATCGCTTCACCATCAAAGAGAACAGTACAGGCTCCACATTCTCCGACAGCACACCCCTCTTTTACCCCTGTCAAATTAAGCCTCTCTCTTAAGGTATCAAGGAGTCTTTCAGTTGGATCGACTTCTACTTGCACTTCTCTATTATTAACCTTGAATTCTACTTTGACTTTAGCCATTATTTGCTACCTCCTCCTGAAGGTTCTTAATTGCTCTGCGGAAAAGAGTAGCCAGCGCTGGCTTTTTATATGGAGTTGACCAGCGTTCACCGGTTATACCAATCATCTCTTCTGCAGCTTTTTCACCAATTTCTTTCGGGTCTATTTCTGATAATTGTTTTCCTTTAATTTCTGCTTCTACTTTGCTAAATGTTGTAGGGACAGGAGTAGCAGAACCAGGAACTAGATTAATTTCCTTAATAACTCCAGATTCTATAACGGCTTTAACTGCCAGACTAATTCTGGTAATAGCTAATGCCTGACGACGGCCTATCTTCTGGAAACTACTATAGGCTCCTTCTTCTGGTTTAGGCAATATGAATGATACTAGAATTTCATCTTCATTAATTCCAGTTTCATATGGCCATTTTACAAATTCAGAAACATCCATAGTCCTTGTTCCATTTGCAGATTTTAGAACAGCCCTGCCCTCAAAAGCAATTAAAGGTCCTAAAGTATCAGCACAGGCGGCAGCATTACAGATATTGCCGCCAATTGTAGCTCGATTTCTAATCGGAGTAGACCCAATTGCTCCAGCAGACTGAGCTAAAGCTGGATAATATTCTTTAATCAAATCTGAATCAACTATATCTCTATGAGTAACCATTGCTCCAATTTCAACATGTTCATCATTTTCAATGATTTTTTTAATTTCATCTATATGAGATAGATCTAAAATGCCATCATAGCCATTTAAAAAATCTTCTTCATTTCTTAAATCTACCATAAAATCAGTTCCACCAGCAAGAAGCTTTAGTTTATTATCAGCCAGTAATTTAACTGCTTCATCAACTTTTGTAGCTTTATAAAATTTCAAATCTTTATTCATCATTTAACCCTCCCTGCTCAAATCTCTGCCAATCAGGACTCTTTCTAAATTCAGAGGCAGATCATAATGGCGCTCTCCTGTAGCTAGAGCAATTGCATTATTAATTGCTGCCCCACCAAGCTCAACAGTAGGTTCACCGATAGATTTAGCTCCATAAGGACCAGCAGGATCAGGATTTTCAACAATTATTGCATCAATATCTGGAATATCTTTTGCTGTAGGAATTAAATATTCATCAAAATTTGTATGATTAATAAATCCATCAGAGAAGCCAAGATCTTCCATTAGAGCATGTCCTACAGCCATCACAACTCCTCCATAAATCTGACCACGAACATTGGCAGGGTTTATTGCTTTACCAACATCATGGGCAGCAGCCATATTTAATACCTTCACCTGACCAGTACCTGTATCGACTTCTACCTCTGCTATTTGGCAACCATAAACATAGGTGAAATATGGTCTGCCCTGACCTGTTTCTTCATCCCAGGAAATTTTAGGAGCTTTATACCAGCCATATGAAGATAAAAACACTCCACTATGGAACGCATCTGAGGCAACTTTTGAAAAATCTTCTATTTTTTTACCTGAATCAGTATATAAAGCATTATCTTTGAAGATTATTTCTCCCTCTACTCCATATTCTTCTTTAGCAAATTCTATCATTGTCTCTTTAACATTTTTAGCTGCTTTTTTAAGAGCATTACCGCCCATAAAAGTACTCCTTGAAGCTACTGTTGAGCCACTCTCTGGAGCAACTGATGTGTCTGCTTCCATATAAGTTATTCTGTCGAGGTTGACTCCTAATTCTTCACCGACCACCTGAGAAAATACAGTTCTTAAACCCTGGCCATTTTCAGCCAGACCACAATAAAGAATTATACTCCCATCTTTTTGAACAGCAACAATTCCTCCTGTAGTGTCAATAGCTTCAGCACCTAAACTGACACCACGATAACTTATTGCCAACCCTATACCTCTCTTTTTTTCGCCGGTCTGTTCTTTAGAATACTCTTCATACTTCTTGTCGTAATTAATTGACTCTTTAGCTTTATCGAGAACTTCCTGTAAACTAACAGTGTGATTATCTAATTTTTGATTACTAGCAGTATGAGAACCCTGTCTATACATATTTTTCTCTCTTAATTGATCAGGCTTCATACCCAATTCTTCTGCCAATTCATCCATTAATGATTCCTGAGCAAAACAGGTTGGCGGGGAACCATAACCTCTCATTGCTCCAGTATAAGGATTATTGGTGTAAAATCCATAGGTATCAGTCTTGACATTGGGTACTTCATAAGGCCCTGTAGCCTGAACTACTGAACGCCAGGTAACAAATGGAGTCTGACAGGCATAAGCTCCACTATCTGCTACGGCTTCTATCTCCATTGCTGTTAACTTACCTTCTTTTGTTGCTCCAACTTTATATTTTAAATTATATGGATGACGTTTATAGCTTTCAATGATTGATTCTTCTCTTGAGTTAACCATCTGGACAGGTCTATCTGTTTCCAGAGCCATCACTGCAGCTCTTGCAGCCATTGAAGATATATTTTCATCTTTTCCGCCAAATGATCCACCCATATTATCCTGAATAATTCTTACCTGGCTCAAATCAGCCTCCAAGACTCTAGCAACTGCATCTCTAGTAGCATAAGGATTCTGAACTGAACCATAAACTGACACTAAAGTCTGTCTCTCATTTGGAACTACCGTTACAGCTTCTGGTTCTAGATAAGCATGTTCAATATAGTGAGTAGAATATTCTCTTTCTAAAATAAGATCAGCTTCAGCAAACCCAGTCTCAACATCACCTTTTCGTAAAGGATGATGAACAACCTGATTACTATCAGTTCCTTCCATAACTAATTGAGCATCTGGTTTTCTAGATTCCAAAGGATCATGAATGCCTTTTAGCTCTTCATATTCAATCTCCACTAATTTCGCTGCTTCTTCAGCAGCCTCTTTGCTTTCTGCAGCAAGCATTACAATCCCATCACCAATATAAATAGCTTCATCTTCAGCTAAAACTCGCTGGTTTTGAATAATAACTCCAAATGTATTATTTGGAATATCCTTTGCTGTCATCACAACTTCTACACCTGGATATGCTTCTGCTTTACTTATATCTACGTTTTTAATTTTAGCATATGGATATTTTGTTCTAACTACTTTCCCGTATAGCATATTAGCAAATTTGAGATCTGCACCAAATTTTGCTTTACCTGTTACTTTTGCCTTTGCATCAACTCTTTTTTTCGACTTATTAACCTGTTTTAAGTCATTCACAGGTTTCACCTCCAACTTTATTTTTACTAAATTATTCCGCATATATTAACTTCTAGTTAACCCCGGCCAGGTCCTCCTTAAAAATAAAAATTATTATTCAGAAGAACTACCTGGTAATAGTAAATTCAAACCAATGGCCAGCAATGCACCTACTGTTACACCTGACTGAAGAACTGTTGATAATAATTCAGGTAATTGGTCAACAATTTCTGGCATATAATTTATTCCTAATCCAAAACTTAAAGCTATAGATAGAATAAAGAGTTTTCTATCAGTTAAACCTTTTTTAGTTATAATTTTTATACCTGAAGTGGCAACCATTCCAAATAAAGCCAGTGTTGCTCCTCCTAAAACAGGATTAGGCATAACACTAACTAAGGCGCCTATTTTAGGAATAAAACCGAGAAGCAATAATATTGCTGCTACAGCATAACCAACTACTCTGCTACCTACTTTAGTTATCTGGATAACTCCAACATTCTGGCTAAAAGTCGTATTAGGCATTGAGTTAAAAATTGCAGCAAAAGCACTTGCAATTCCATCTGCCAGCATACCTGCACCTAAGCGATCACTGTGTAGCTTACCTGTAACAGGTTCACCAGATGTTTCAGCAATAGCCGTAAGATCACCAATTGTTTCAATAGATGTTATAAAATAAGCAAGAACCCAGGGCAACAAATGTCCCCAGCTAAAATCCAATCCAAAATATAAAGGTCTTGGCGCAGTAAACCAGCCTGCTTCTGCTACCGCCTGAAAATCAACCATGCCTAGAGGGATTGCAACAATATAGCCTGCAATCAGCCCAATCGCAACTGAGCCAACCTTTACAAGGCCTTTTCCAAATCTATTCGCTAAAATTATAACAGTCAAAACGAAAGTTCCTAAAACTAAATTTATTGGTGCACCAAAATTTTCAGCACCTGCTCCTCCACCAAAATCTCTGATGCCAACTTCAATTAAGCTTAAGCCAATCAATGTTACAACTGTACCAGATACTATTGGTGGGAATAACTTTCTTGCCTGTTTTACAAAGCGACTTATAATCATCTCTACAGGAGAAGTTGCTAGAGCCATACCAAGAACCAATGGTATACCACCAGCATTAGCAGCACCAATTGCCATTGGTACAAAGGTGAAACTTGTGCCATGAACGCCAAGCAATCCTGAACCTACTGGGCCTACTTTATAGCATTGTATAAATGATGCTACACCTGACATAATGAGGGCCATACTTACAAAAAATCCAGTTTCAGCAGCATTTAATCCAGCCACTCCGGCAATAATTAAAGGTGGTGTAATTATTCCTACAAACATTGCCAGCATATGTTGAAAACCTAAAACAATTGTCTCATGTAATGGCGGTCTATCTTCTAATTTATAATATGCATCATCATTAGCTTTTCTCTGTTTAACTTCTGACATAATTTAACCTCTCTTTTTCCTGATATCCAGGTTTTTAATATAATCACTAAAAACAATTTTCAATTAATTCAATCAAAAAGTTGTTATAAGAAATTTTTATATAATAAGAGTTTAAAGAGGAAGCTTAGATTAACTTCCTCTTTAAGTATTTAAATTAGTTTTATTCTAGATATTCTGGCAGAGCTGCATAAAGTTCTGCTGCTTTAACCAGGTGTTCTACAGGAATCTGGTCATTAACAGTATGGGCATATATCTCATTAGCAGGACCAAACCCAACACATGGTATACCTGCTCTTCCCATTATTGAGACACCGTTAGTACTAAATGTCCATTTGTCAACCTTTGGTTCCTCATCAAAGACATCCTTATAGGCATCTACTGTTGACTGGACAACTGGATGGTCTTCTTCCAATACCCAGGTTGGATAGTATTTCTCTGTCTCATAAACAAAGCCAGTATAACTTGGAGTATCATAATTTAAGATTCTAACCTCTGCCTCCATACCAGCCTTTTCTACAACCTCTTCAACCTGTTTTACTGCTAACTCCTTATCTTCACCAGCTGTTAAACGACGGTCAAGGTGGATTGCACTCCTATTAGGAACTGCACATAGACTCGGGGTATCATTGGTTATATGGGTAACTGCAATTGTTCCCTTGCCAAGGAATGGGTCTACTTTTAACTCTTCATTTAATTGCTCTATACCTGAAATTATTGGAGCCATTTTATAAAGTGAGTTGTCGCCTCTTTCAGGGGCGCTGCCGTGACAGGAGACACCAGTTGTAATAACTTCCATCTCCATTCTTCCACGGTGGCCACGGTAAATATTAAGGTTAGTTGGCTCAGTTACAACAACCATTTCAGGGTCTAAGACTCCCTCGTTAAGTATATACTGCCAGCAGAGTCCATCACAGTCTTCCTCCTGGACAGTACCCACCATATAAAGGCTGAACTCTTCATGAAGCCCTAAATCTTTGATAACCTTGCCAGCATAGGCCATCGAGACCATTGCACCTTCCTGGTCAGTGGCTCCACGACCATAGATTATACCGTCTTCCATCTTGCCCTCAAAGGGATCCCAGTCCCATTCATCCGGGTTACCAACACCGACAGTATCGATATGGGCATCATAGGCTATAACCCTGGGACCAGTTCCAACTCTTCCGAAAACATTTCCCATCTCATCTATAAAGACTTCATCAAAATCCAGAGCCTCAAGTTCTTCTTTGATTCTCTGAACTACTTCTTTTTCCTCGCAGCTCTCACTAGGGATTCTGATGATATCTCGCATAAACTTGACCATATCATCTTCGTACTTGGCTACTTCTTTTTTGATCTTATCGACCATTTCGGTTCTATCCATTATTAACCTCTACCTCCCATGGTTAAGGCCATGACAGCTTTTGCTGTATGGAGTCTATTTTCAGCCTCTTCATATACGATTGACTGAGGTCCATCGATTACTGAATCTTCAACCTCATTGCCTCTATCGGCTGGAAGTGCATGCATATACATGGCGTCGTCTTTGGCTAAAGCCATCTTTTCCTCGGTACATTTCCAATCTTTATTCTCTTCAAGTAATTTGCTGCCTAATTTATCTTCAGGATCACTCACCCAGCTACCCCAGTTCTTTGGAATAACAATATCGGCATCTGTATAAGCCTCATCCATGTCATGGGTAATCTTAAAGGTTCCACCATTTTTCTCGGCATTTTCTCTGGCCTGTTCAATGACCCAATCAGGCATTTCAAAGCCTTCAGGATAAGCAAGAGTAACATTCATGCCATAACGGGGGAATAAGAGGGACTGTGATAACGGAACTGAGATAGGCTTCTTGTGACTTGTGGCATATGCCCAGATAATTGAAACATTAAGGTTTTTAGTCTGATCTTTCTTCTCTTTAATAGTCATAAGATCTGCAATTGCCTGCATTGGATGGTAAAGATCGCACTGCAGGTTCATAATAGGTACTGTGGCATGGGCGGCCATATCCCTTAAATACTGGTTCCCCTCTTCCCAGAAACAGTTACGACAGGCAATCCCGTGGCCATAACTACCAAGAATTACAGCAGTATCTTTGGCAACTTCACCATGAGAGATCTGCATTGTTGAAGTGTCAAGGAAGTTACCATGACCACCTAACTGGGCAAGTCCTGCTTCCATTGAGTTTCTAGTTCTGGTTGACTCTTCAAAGAACATAAGCATTGCTACTTTATTATTTAAATATGGAGTATCGATATCAAGGGCAAACTTTCTCTTTAAGTCAAAGGATACATCTAATAAAGTGTCAATCTCTTCTTTTGTCCATTCCTGTAATGTGATAAAATCTTTGTTTTTAAATACTGTTCTCATTTTAAATTCCTCCTATTAGTATAATAATATTTTATATTCTACAAACCACCAAATTTAAAAGTTTGGTGGTGTTATAGCTGAGACAAAAACAAGTGGTTCATCGCCGATACTTAATAACCTGTGGGGAATACTAGCTAAATAATAAATACTATCACCTGGTTCTAATATATAGTTTTTATCACCAATTTTAATATCCATCTTACCTTCAAGGACTAAAGTACATTCCTCTCCCTGATGAGAAAGAGGCATATCTACAGTAGTTTCACCAGGTTCAAGGGTAACTTCAATTATTTCCATTTGATGATTCAAATCCGGGCTTATTAATTCGACTTTTGAATTAGAACCAGGAAAGCCTAACTGTTTCCTCTCATCTTTTCGGACAACTGCATTATGTTCCTCGTCTTCTACTAAAAAATAGAATATAGGAACATCTAAAGCTTTTGATATCTCTCGCAAAGCAGTTATAGAAGGTTCAGCCAGTCCTCGTTCAACCTGACTTAAATAACTTGAAGTCTTATCAATTTTATCTGCCAGCTGTGCTAGACTCATATTCTGAGACCTACGCATTTCTCTAATTTTTGAACCTAGTTTAAGATTTTTTTTCATCAGCCTTTAATTACCCCCTGCTGAATAAATTCTTTTTCTAAAAGTTCTAAATCTGGCTTAATAGATAATGGTTCTACAGCTGCTTCTCTAGCATTCTTAACATCTTTTAAGCCATTTCCAGTTATTACGAAACCGACTTTAGCATCAGATTTTATTTCACCTTTAGAAACCATTTTACGAATTCCAGCTAAACCAGCAACTCCTGCAGGCTCACCAAATATTCCTGTAGTCCTACCTAATAATCTCATCATTTCATAAATTTCTTCATCTGAAACATTAATCATTTCACCATTGCTATTTTTTACACCTCTAATAGCTTTCGTAAAGTTTCTAGGATTTCCAACTGCTATACTGTCAGCAATTGTATTTTCATCAACAATAGTTAGTGGTTCTCCAGAATAAAAAGAACTTGTTATCGGAGCACAACCCTCAGCCTGAACTCCAAGTAATTTAGGAACTTTTTCAATAAATCCTATCTCTTTAAGATCCTGCAAAGCTTTCCAGGCCCCAGCAATAGTACAACCATCGCCTACAGAGAAAACTAACCAGTCTGGCAGTTCAAAATCCATCTGTTCAGCCATCTCAAAAACTGCCGTTTTCTTTCCTTCGACCATATAAGGATTAATTGCTGCATTCCGGTTATACCAGCCCCATTTTTCAATAGCGGCAGCTGAAAGATCATATGCTGCCTGATAATCTCCCTGGACTGAAACTACATTAGCACCATATATTAAAAGCTGAGCAAGCTTTCCACCTGGAGCTCGACCTGGTACAAATATAACCGTCTCCAATCTCCCACCCATGGAGGCAGCATTTCCAGCCAGTGAAGAGGCTGCATTGCCTGTAGAAGAGCAAGAAATTATCTTAGCGCCGGCTTCCTGTGCCTTGACAACAGCCATGGCAGAAGCCCTGTCTTTTAAGGATCCTGTAGGATTTAGACCATCATCTTTAATCCAAATATTTTCAAGGCCAAGCTCTTCAGCTAATTTTTCCGATTCATAAATTGGAGTATTACCAACTGCCAGTGGAGGCAAAGGAGTATCATCTTCAATCGGTAATAAAGGACGATATCTCCAGATTCTTTTATCTTCTTCATTTTCTAACGCTTCCTTGCTCCAATTAGAAGCTGTTTTATCATAATCATATTCTACCTCTAAAAGCCCTTTACTGCCACATTCATCACAGAGATAGCGATCAGGAAGAGGTTTATATTCTTTTCCACAATTAATGCAGCTTAAGTGACTAACATTTTCCATTTACTCTTCCAGCTCCTCCAATAATCCTGTTCTCTTATTAAATTCATTTATTAATTCATCAATTTCTGGCGCCATCTTGTGAAGCTCTCCCCAGTAATTATCATAATCATACCACTGAGCATTTAACTCTTCTAACTCTCTACCCTGCTGCTCAATCCAGGTATAGTATTTAAGATTATGGATTCTCTTCTTTGTGTAATAGTTTAGCTCTTCAACATAATCAATTGTAGTTCCTAAGATATAGCGTTCATAATCAACTGCAGCATCCATTTTTTTATAACCATCTGCTTCTTCAATCATTTCTTCAACTCTAGAACCATAGAGTTCCATTGAATCAGTAAATACAGTTACAATAACATCATCTTCACCTAATTCATAGTATTTAGCAAACTTAATTGCCGAAAGCATATTGGCTATACAAGAGATTCCCATTAGATCTAGATTTTCAACTGTTTCCTCCGGAACTCCAATCTCTTTCAAATATTCATGTCCTACATCTGTATTAAAAAGACGAACTATATTCATAACATAATCATCATCTACTGCCATTACCATATCAGTATTCTTTACATTATGGACCCAGGGAATATGCTTATCTCCAATTCCTTCTATCCTATGGGCACCATAGCCATTATTTAAAAGTGTTGGACATTGTAATGCTTCAGAAACAGCCAGTTTAGCGTGAGGATATAATTCTTTTACTTTATCTGCAGCACCAAGGGTACCAGCAGAACCAGAAGTCAAAACGACCCCAGCTAAATTTTGCCCATCCATATCTTCAAAAGCCTTAGCCATAGCATTACCAGTAACCTCATAATGCCAGAGATGATTACCTAATTCTTCAAACTGGTTAAATACATTAATATTATCTCTAGTCTCTTTTAGCTCCCAGCACTTATCAAAAATTTCTTTAACATTACTCTCACTTCCAACAGTAGGAATAACTTCATCAGCCATATCCTCCAGCCATTCAAACCTTTCCTGGCTCATCTCTTCAGGTAGAATCGCAATTGATTCACAGCCTAATAATTTAGAATTATAAGCTCCACCACGGCAATAATTCCCAGTTGATGGCCAGACAGCTTTTTCAGAAGTCGGATCAAACTGACCAGTAACTAACTTAGGTACTAAACAACCAAAAGTTGGTCCAATCTTATGAGCACCTGTAGGCATCCATTTACCAACTAGTGCAATAATTCTTGCATCTACCCCTGTCAATTCAGATGGCAATTCTACATAATTTACACCACCATACTGACCACCACTTTCAGTCGGTTCATTATTCCAGCTTATTCTAAATAAGTTAACTGGATCTACATCCCACAAATCAACTTCTTTTAATCTCTCTTTTACTTTTTCAGGTATTAAATCTGGATTTTTCATCTGAGCTAAAGTTGGAATAACAACACCCTTTTCCTTTGCCCTTTCCACCGCTTTTTCTAATACTTCTTCATTCTTAGTTAAATCAATCATTTTATTCCTCCTTTTAATTTATATAAGCTACATAGCATATATTTGTTTATTAGTTTTTCTTTAATTACACTTTATATATTCAATAATAATTAATAAAATCCTGCCTAAACTAAAAAGTTTTCTAAAAATAAAAAAAATAGACCAGTATTACCTGGTCTACTACCATAATTTACATTAATAAAATTTATTCTGTTGATATTATCTCATAAGTTCCTGTAACTTCAGCTGAAAGGGAATTGCTTGCCGAGCAATATTTATCCAAACTCAAATTAACTGCTCTAGAAACATTTTTTTCAGTTAATCCAGCTCCTGCTATTACAAAATGGATATTTACTTCAGTAAATTTTTTAGGATAATCATCAGCTCTTTTGCCACTCACACTTATTTTAAAATCATCAATATCAGCTTTCATTTTTTCTAGGGTTTTTACAATATCAATCCCTGTACAACCAGCAATCCCATGTAATAATAACTCCATAGGCCTTGGGCCTTTATCTTCTCCCCCAACTTCTCTTGATGCATCCATTAATACCTCATGGCCTGAGCCACCTTTTGAATTAAAACCCAATCCACCAACCCAATCTGCATGAATTTCCATAAACTATCTCTCCTTCTTTCACTAATGATTTTAATTAATTTTATTTACTATTTCATTATAAGTAATCCAATCCTGGATATCTGTTAATAACTAACATTATGCTATTTATGATAAGGTTCTCCGGCAATAATTTTAAAAGCTCTATAGACCTGTTCTAGAAGAATCAACCTGATCATTTGATGAGTAAAGGTCATATGTGACAAGGAAAGTTGATAATCAGCAGCATTAAGCACTTTTTCTGATAAACCTAATGAGCCTCCTATAATAAATGTAATCTCGCTTCGCCCCTGAACCTGTAAATTTTTAATTGAACTGGCCAAGCCTTGAGATGTCATCGGTTTGCCTTTAACATCAAGAACTATCTTATACGAATCATCTGGAATTCTAGCAAGTATTCTTTTGCCTTCTTTGCTTTTAACCATATCTGCCTGCCCTGACGAGTTTTTTGGAATATTTTCATGGTCAACTTCAATTATATTCAAATTACAGTATTTTGATAATCGCTTACTAAACTCTGCTATTCCCCTATTAATATAATCCTCCTTGATCTTTCCAACTGCAACAATATTAATTGTCATCATGCTGAATCTGTCACTCCTTTTATTATTTCAGCAGTGTCTATATTGAATATTTCACTAGCTTCATCTCTAGGAGCACATTTTAATATTAAATCCTTTCCAATTTTATAACCTGCTGAACAGACTGAATTCTTAACTGTTAAATAAGCTAATTCTGGCCTATTATTTTCTGCACTCAAATGAGAAAGAAGAATAACTGGACATGATGATTTCTTATTTGTCTTTAAAAGCTCAGGCAATAATTCGGCCGTCTCATCATTTGATAAATGACCTTCATTGCCTCGAATCCTTCTCTTTAACATGCCTGGATATGAACCTTCTCGCAATAAGTCAATATCATGATTTGCTTCTAAAAGCATGCAATCTAAATCTTTAAGATGATCATAGAGTTCATCTGTTATATAACCAATATCAGTAGCAAGCCCAAAATTAACTTCTCCATCGCCAACTACATAGCCAACTGGTTCTGCCGCATCATGGGGGATAGAAAAACTCTTAATCTCAAAATCACCTAATTGCCAATGTTCTTCTGTTCTTCTTACAAGATTTTCATCGATTTTCCCAAGTTTCTTATTTGCTGCCTTCCAGGTTCCAGCAGAAGCATAAATAGGTATGTTATATCTCCTTGATAATACTCCAGCACCTTTTATATGATCTCCATGTTCATGAGTAACTAATATTGCTGAAATATCTTCAGGATTTAATTCAATACTTTCCATTCTTCTTTCCATCTCTTTTCCAGATAAACCAGCATCAATTAAGATTGCTGTATTTTTTGTTGATAAATAAATAGAATTGCCAGAGCTACCGCTAGCAAGTACTGCCATTTTCATTGCCAAATTAATCACCTCATATTTATTGCAGGATTTTAACGTTATTAAAAGAATAAATATATATAAAGTTATGAAAAACTAAAATAAATGTTTTCAGCTTTATTATTAAACCATCAAGTTCTATACCCCTTAACATAAATGATATCACAGATAAGCTTTAAGAGAAAATAAAAGTTTCAATAAATACTGAAAAAATTAAAATAAATATTTTTATTTTAGCTGTTGGCTGATCATCAGGTGATCCTAAAACTCTCAAGGTAAATAAAAACTTATTTTCTAGAAAACATTCCAGGTGTCCTGGCAATTATTCAACATATATTAGTATATTTAATAAAATTAATTGAAAAGGAGATGAATTAAACTTGGATTTTGAAAGTTTTAAAAACGAAGCAGCTTACTTACTAAAAATAAATTTTGATGGTTATAAATTAAAAAGAGTACAACGAAGAACTGATAGTTTAATGCGAAGACATAATATTGAAGATTATAAAAAATGTATAGACAAACTTAAAAAAGACAATTCCTTTAAAGATGCTTATCTAAAAAACTTTACAATTAATACCTCTGAATTCTTTAGAAATCCTAAAAGCTTTAAATATCTTGAAAATGAAATCTTACCTGATCTAATTAATAAGAACAATGATAAGATAAAAATATGGAGTGCTCCCTGTTCAAATGGCTCTGAACCCTATACAGTTGCAATTATTTTAAATGAGTTAGGTTTAAAAAATAATGAATATGAAATTCTAGCCAGTGATCTGGATAAAGATATCCTGAAAAAAGCAAAGGAAGCCTATTATAGCTCAAGTTCCTTAAAAAATGTACCCGATAAATTAATGTATAAATATTTTAATCCTTTATCAGATGAAAAAAATCTTTATCAGCTTTCAAGAAAAATTAGAAACTCAGTAAAATTTGAAAAGAAAGACTTAATTAATGATAGATATTCTTCAGGTTGGAATCTGATTCTGAGCCGTAATTTTTTTATCTATTTAACTAAAGAACAGAAAGATATCCTAACAGAAAAATTTACAAAAAACCTAAAAAATAATGGCTATTTATTCCTGGGAAATACTGAGTTTATCTTTAATCCTCGAAAATTTAATTTAGATAAAATCAAGCTATCATTCTATCAGAAAAATTTAAAATAAGTATTGCCAGCCCCGTCAATTAAAAAGGCTGGCAATTTATATTTTAACTATTTTCTTTTTCTTCATCTTTCTTTTTCCAGCTTAAATGATAAATTAAACTTACAATTCCAATAGCAAGATCTTCATTTCTAACAGTTACATCTTCAGGAACATGAAGGCGAGTTGGAGCAAAATTCCAGATAGCTTCTATCCCTGCCTCAATCATATTATCAGCGACTTCCTGGGCTGCATCCGTTGGCACTGTTATTATTCCTAATTTTACATCGTTATCTTCCACAACCTTCTCCATCTTACTTGTTTCTAAAACTTCAATACCACCAATTTTATTTCCTACCATTGATTGTTCAGCATCAAAAACACCTACTAATTTCATACCCATCTTTTCAAAACCCTTATAATCTACAAGAGCTCTTCCAAGATTTCCTGCCCCTACTAAAATTGTTGTCCAGGTCTCATCTACTCCTAAAATTTTTCCTACAGACCTTTTTAGATCAAAAACATCATAACCTACTCCTCTTCTTCCAAACTCACCATAATAAGATAAATCTTTTCTTACCTGAGTTGGAGGTATACCTAATCTTCCTCCTAAATCTTTTGAAGATACAACATCGACATCTTCAAAATTAGCCAATTTATCAAGACATCTGTAATATAATGGGAGCCTTTCTATCGTGGCCTTCGGAATTGATTCTCTATCTTTCATTCTCCTCACCCCTTAAAAAGTATTTATATAGCATATTATTTCACAAATTGTGGGAAAAAACAAGGCCTAAACCGATATTTTAGTAAATAAATCGGTTTTAAGCCTATATTTTTTTATTAACTCACAGAACTGCCTGTTTTTATTGATTTAGCAGGACTAATTATTGTTAATTCCTCATTCTCTTCATCTCTAGCAGCCAATAACATCCCTTGAGATTCAACACCAAATATTTTAGCCGGTTCTAAATTAGCAACCATTATAATCTGCTTATCAATTAAATCTTCTGGTTGATAATAATTTGCTATACCAGCCACAATCTGTCTTCTCTCATCACCTAAATCAACCTGTAATTTTAATAATTTGTTGCTATCTTCAATTTTCTCAGCTGCAATTATAGTTGCAATTCTTAAATCAACTTCCTGGAACTCGCCAAAACTAATAAGACCTTCCTCTTCCACTTTTTCTTCCTCCTGCTTATCATCAACATCAGTCAACTCTTCTTTTTCCTCATAATATTCTTCAAGATCAATTCTTGGAAAAATCGGGTCTCCCTTTTCTACAGTTCTGCCAGCTGGCAATCCTCCCCAGGCTAAATCATCCCAATTAGCATTTTTAACCTCTGCTTGAATACCTAACTGTTTTCCTATTTCTCCAGGAGTGTCGACTAAAAACGACTTCAATAAAATTCCAATCATTCTTAAAGACTCTAATAAGTTATAAAGTACTGTTCCTAACCTCTCACGATTTTCCTCTTCTCTAGCTAAAATCCAGGGTTCAGTCTGATCAATATACTTATTAGCTCTTCTAACAAACTGCCAGATTTCTTCTAAAGCTCTGGTATATCTGAGCTCTTCTATTTCTTCTGCAGCCTTCTCAACAGTCTCAGCTCCAACTTCTTTGAGACTGCTATCATATTCTGTCTCTTCAGATGGCTCTGGTATCTTGCCTGAAAAATATTTTTCAACCATAGATAAAGACCTGTGAAGAAGATTACCTAAATCATTGGCCAGATCTGAATTAATTCTCTGAATTAAAGCTTCAGTTGAGTAAATTCCATCAGTGCCAAAAGAAACCTCTCTTAAAAGATAATATCTAATAGAATCCCGGCCAAAATCATTAATCAGTTCAATAGGATCAACAACATTTCCCCTTGATTTAGACATTTTGCCAGTATCACTTAACAACCACCCATGTCCAAAGACTTGATCTGGCAGAGGAAGATCTAGTGCCATTAAGATAATCGGCCAGATAATTGTATGAAACCTCAGGATATCTTTACCTACTATATGAATATCTGCCGGCCAGTATTTATTAAACTTGGCCTCATCCCTTTTATAACCCATCGCTGTTATATAATTACTTAAAGCATCGATCCAGACATAGATAACATGGTCTGTATCTACAGGAACCTCAATCCCCCAGTCAAAAGTCGTCCTGGAAACACTTAAATCATCAAGACCACTTTCAATAAAACTAATCATCTCATTCCGCCTTGATTCGGGCTGAATAAACTTAGGGTTATCTTTAATATGCTTAAGCAATCTATCAGCATATTTACTCATCTTAAAGAAATAGCTTTCTTCTTCAACCCATTCAAGAGGACGATTACAGTCAGGACAAACCTTCTCGTCACCTTCTAACTGCCTGTCAAGCCAGAATGTCTCACAGGGAGTACAATACCAGCCTTCATATTTGCCTAAATATATATCTTCCTGTTCATAAAGCTGTTTAAATATCTCCTGGACTACCTCTTCATGATTATTATCTGTAGTTCTGATAAATTGGTCATAATCAATTCCTAATCTATCCCAGAGATCTATAAAAGTAGCAACAATCTCATCAACATAATTCTGAGGCTCTTTGCCAGCCTCATCTGCCTTACGTTCAATCTTCTGTCCATGCTCATCAGAACCTGTCAGGAACATGGTATCATAACCTCTTAATTCCTTATATCTTGCGATAGCATCTGCAGCAACAGTTGTATAAGCATGTCCAATATGTAAACGATCACTTGGATAATAAATTGGTGTAGTCACATAAAAAGTTTTTTCAGCCATAAGTTTCCCCTCTTTCTTCTAATTTCAATCTCTAAATTCAGGCCTAGCGTCTATTGCAATAGCTTCCTTGTAAACCTGACTCTTTGGAATCCCTCTGATTTTAGATACTTCTTTAATCGCTTTTTTCTTAGTATAACCATTTTCTATTAATAATTCAAGATGTTCCAGTATTGAAAGCTCAGTAACTTTTTCTTCTTCAGAAATTGCTTCATTGCCTGAAATAACTATTACAATCTCACCTTTTATCTCCCTGTCAGCAATCTTTTCCTTAATATCTGAAGCAGTTCCATAAATCTTCTCTTCATGCATCTTGCTAATTTCTCTAATTAGAGCAATCTCTCTGTCAGCCATAATTTCAGCAAGATCAGAAATAGTCTCCTTTATCCGATAGGGCGATTCATAAATAATTGTAGTTCTCTCATCTAAGTTTATACTGGCAAGTCTATCTTTTCTCTCCTGACCCTTCCTCGGCAGAAAGCCTTCAAAAACAAATCTATCAGTGGCAAAACCTGAAGCTACTAAAGCTGGCACTGCTGCTGATGGACCAGGTAAAGGAATTACTTCAATCCCCTCATTAACAACTGCTTTAATCAAGATTTCGCCAGGGTCAGATAGCCCTGGCATACCTGCATCACTGACCAAAGCAATATCCTGATTCATCTTTAACTTATCAATAATCTCCTCAGTTCGCATCTTTTCATTATGCTCATGATAACTGATTAAATCATTATCTATCTCAAAATGCTTAAGGAGCCTGCCAGTTCTTCTTGTATCCTCACAGGCAATCAGGTCAACCTCTTTTAAGATCCTGATAGTTCTATAAGTTATATCTTCTAAATTTCCTATTGGGGTGGGGCAGATATATAATTTCCCTCTCATATAGCCCTACCCTCCTCCATCTGATTTTCTAATAACTGGAGGCAGAATAAACAATCTCCATGGCGCTTTTCTCCAAAACTGAGATGACAGATATGGTAATTTTCCTGATATAAATGCGCCAAATTACTATATGCTCTCTGTTTGGGGGTTATATCTTCTTCTTTTTCTTTATTATTCTGCTTAAATAAAAGTCTTTTCAAATCATTATTCTCTTTTTCCAGCTCTTCATTCTCTTTATATAATTTATAAGTTATATCCTTAAGCTTCTGAAATTTCTGTGAGAGTTCTTCAATCTCTTCCTGAAAATAAGCCAGGGTGCTTAAAATTTCTTCATCCATCTCATAAACCCCCTATTTATCAAGATCATAATCTTCAAGATCATCGACATCAACTTCAATCGATTCACCATCTATAGATACCTTAACTGTCTTCTTAATTAGATTTCTATCAACAACTTTACCTTTTGTCCCGGTTTCTAATTCAACTTGCTCGCCATAAGATGGCATCTCTTTTTTCATCTGCCTATATGAATCAGCTTCATATCTTAGACAGCACATAAGTCGACCACAGAGTCCGGAAATTTTCGATGGGTTTAATGAAAGATCCTGCTTTTTAGCCATCTTAATCGAGATAGGTTTAAACTCCCTAAGCCACCTTGTGCAGCAGGTAGGCATCCCACATGGCCCTAAGCCACCTAAATGCTTGGCTTCATCTCTGACACCAATCTGTCTCAGTTCTATCCTTGTCTTAAAGACTCTGGCTAAATCTTTAACCAGTTCTCTAAAATCAACTCTACCATCAGCTGTAAAATAAAAGATAATCTTATTATGATCAAATGTATATTCAACATCTACTAATTTCATTGGGAGACTATGGTCTTCAATCTTATCAAGACATATTTTAAAGGCCTCACGCTCTAACTCTTTATTCTCATCATATTGAACCTTGTCTTCTATTGTAGCCTCTCTTATAACCGGCTTCAATGGAGATACCAGTTCCTCTTCTTCAACTTTTTTAGGAACAGCGACTACCATTCCAAATTCTATCCCTCTTGAAGTTTCGACTATAACATAATCATTCTTCTCTAATTCAAAATTCTTTGGGTCAAAGTAATATACTTTACCTGCCGGACGAAATGTTACTCCTACTACTTTCTTCATATTTACACCTCTTAGTTCGCAACTTTAATAATAAATACTGGAGAGCCAATTCAATTTTCACATTTGCATTTATACTTGCAGTAATTTCTCGGATAAATTCTAACTCCTTTATAAGCTCAGACTTTGAGTATTTATCTTTTATAGATTCAATAGAACTTAAATAATCACTATTATTAATCTGTCCAGTTTTTACATCTCCAACTATTATTATATCCCTATACCAGTCTATAAGCAAATCAAAAAGAGGCAAGCCCTCTTCATACCATTCTTTCCACTTATCAACTTCTCTAAAAACTTCAACCCTTGATTTATCTGCTAAATCAACTAAAAATTGAAAAACCTGATTTCTTTTTTGAAAAATTTCTCTATTATCAATAATTTTTTCTGCCTGCATTAAACTACCTTTAGCAAGACGGACCATAAGCTTTAAATTTTCTTCTTTTACACCCTGCTGCTTAAAATAACTTATTAAAATCTCATCTGATAAATATTCAAACCTGACTTGCTGGCAGCGAGAAAGAATCGTCGGTAAAACTTTGCTCTCATCTTCTGCTATTAAGATCAGCGTTGCATAACCTGGAGGCTCTTCTAAAGTCTTTAGCAAGGAATTAGCCGCCTGCTCCGTCATCTTATCGGCTCCTGAGATTATAAAGAACCGATGACCAGCCTCATAGGGTCTATAAGCGATCCTCTTCTGCAGGTCTCTAATCAAATCAATCCCGATCTGATCTTTATTTTCTTCAGCTTCTAACAGGTCAAAATCTGGATGATTGGAATGCTTAACCTTAATGCACTGGGTACATTCTTCACAGCTATCTTCATCCATATTCTCGCAGAAATAAGTCTTAGCCAGTGTTTTAGCCAATTCTTTCTGGCCAACTCCCTCCGGCCCTAAAAAGAGATAGGCATGACTTAAGCGCTCAGTATTAAGCTGATTTCTGATTAACCTTTTAGCTTTCTTCTGGTCTGGTATATCGGCAAATGCCATTCATTTCACCTCTAAATTTTATAAAATTCTTCTACATCTACAACAAATACTGTTGCCCCACCGACCTCAACATGCATTGGAAATGAATAATGGTCTTCTAAAGTATTGGCTACCGGCGACATTGAAGGTACAGTTTTATCTCTATGCTGGCAATTATCTTGTAAAATCTCAATTAACTCATCTAAGTATTTAGCTTCTGTACCAATTAAAAATGTAGTATTACCTTCTCTTAGAAAGCCTCCACTGCTACTGAGTTTCGTCGTCTGAAAACGGGCTTTATTCAAATTGCTCTGCAGACTGGCAGCATCACTATCATTGACAATAGCAACAACCATCTTCATCTTTGGAGATTCTTCTGTCATCTTATATCATCTCCTTAATTTCCTGCAGAATATCAGTTTTAACCTTTTCTATCGACCTATTAGCATCTATAACCCTAAATCTTTCTGACTCTTTAGCAAGTTCTAAATATCCAGCTCGAATCTGCTGATAAAAATTAAACTCCTCACGTTCCAATCTATCACCTAATTTATCAACTGTTTGAGCTCTGGCCCTGGCCAGTCCAACTTCTACTGGCAGGTCTAAAAAGATAGTCAAATCCGGTTTGAGATAATCGACTGCCCAGAGATTAATTTTTCTGACTAAATCAATATCTAAACCTCGACCATAACCCTGATAGGCAAGATTAGAATCAAAATATCTATCAGAGATAACGATTTTCCCAGCATTTAAAGCAGGCTTAACAATCTCTTCAACATGCTGAGCCCTATCAGCAGCAAACAAAAGAATCTCTGCCCTTGGAGTCATCTCACTCCAGTCTGGGTCAAGTAGAAGCTGCCTAATTTCCCTGCCAAGCCTTGTGGCCCCAGGTTCCCTGGTCAGCAAGACATCAAAGCCCTTTTCTTTTAAATCATCGACAATATATTTCTGCTGGGTAGTCTTACCTGACCCCTCAAGACCTTCAAGTGTTATAAATAATCCTGCCATCGATTAATATACCCCTCTCAAAAACAGTTATTAAATTAATGATACCACAATAATAAAAACAAAAAAAGGGTGCCGCCTGGCACCCTGATAAATCTTAATTATAATCGTTCAAATATACATCTAATTCCATAGCTGCTTTGGCCCCACTGGCTGCAGCAGTAACAACCTGTTGATACCTCTGATCCTGAATATCTCCGGCTGCATAAACACCTGGAAGATTAGTCTCCTGTTTATCATTTGTAATAATATAACCTGCATCATTTAAATCTAATTTTTCTTTAAATAAACTATTATTCGGGATATAACCGATAGCGATAAAGATGCCATCAACATCATCTAAAACTTCTGACTCCCCTTTTTTCTTATTAAAGACTCTAATTCCAGAAAGTCCGCTTTTATCTTCCATTAATTCTTCGACCTCATTGCTGCACAAACATTCTATATCAGGATTTTCTCTAACCTTTCTTGCTAAAATCTCAGAACCTCTAAATTCATCACGGCGATGAATTAGATATACCTTATTAGCAAATCTCGTTAGAAAATCAGCTTCTTCTAAAGCAACATCGCCACCACCTACAACAGCAACAACCTTATCTTTGTAAAGTGCCCCGTCACAGGTTGCACAATATGAAACACCGCTGCCAATCAATTGATTTTCATTCGGCAGTCCTAGCTGTCTTGGCTTTGCTCCAGTAGCAATTATAATAGTCTTTGCATAATAAGACTCTAAAGTCGTATCAATCCTATAAGGCCTTTTTAATAAATCAACTTCATCAACAATATCAAAATCAAGGTCAACCTCAAATCTGCCAGCCTGTTCGATCATTTTATAGCCAAAATCAGGTCCAGATATTCCCTCTGGGAACCCTGGAAAATTATCCAGAGTACTGCTATTAATAATCTGACCGCCAGGCTGCTCTCCTCCGATAACAACAGGCTTATGACCTGCCCTACCTGAATAAATTGCAGCCGTTAACCCGGCTGGCCCAGCTCCAATAATCACAACTTCTTTCACATTTTTTTCTGTTTCTTTCTCTTCCACTAAAGATAACCCCCTCAAACAATATACATTATACATTAGAATACTTATCA
>Ga0207421_10000926_pt1 | contig 38119 bp, 30 predicted proteins | sample SodLakKL_010_SED_4_FD_187542 | JGI IMG/M metagenome (GOLD analysis project Ga0207421, IMG submission 187542) | Alkaline sediment microbial communities from Lake Tanatar, Kulunda Steppe, Russia - 8KL_010_SED (SPAdes) (version 2) | ecosystem: Environmental > Aquatic > Non-marine Saline and...
GAAACCTTCAAACGGCCCGGCTTCACGCGCATCTTCGACGGTTTTTTCCACTACTTCTTTCCACTTGTGACCTTCGGAAGCAGATACCCAGCTCATGTGAAAACGGCGGGGATCGACTCCGACAAATTCCAGCAGATCCTTCAGCATGCCCAGGCGGCGCCTTGCATAGTAGTTGCCTTCCATGTAGTGACAGTCTCCGGGATGGCAGCCTGATACCAGGACCCCATCAGCGCCCTGCTGAAGAGCATTGACTACGTAGAGGGGGTTAACCCGGCCGGTACACATAACCCGGATAACATTAATATTAGAAGGATACTGCACCCTGCTGGTCCCCGCCAGGTCGGCCCCGGCATATGAACACCAGTTACAAAGGAAAGCTACAATGTTAGGTTCGTTATTGGCACTCATTTAATGACCCCCAATGCCGCAATCTGCGGTAATATCTGGCGATCGCGGAAAGATTTGGGCTGTATCGAATCGGACAGGCAGGCCGCAGAGCAAGAACCGCAGCCCTTACAGAGGGCTTCGTTAACCCGGGCCACTTCAATCTCGTGGCCGAAGCGGTTGACGGTAACCATTTCAATAGCCGTATAGGGGCAGATCTCAACACAAAAACCACAGCCCCTGCAGGTAGCTTCGTTAACTTCGGCTACCTGGGCATCGATGGTGACCTTCCCTCTGGCCAGCGGTATCAAGGCCGAAGAAGCAGCCCCTTTGGCCTGGGCAACCGTGTCGGGAATATCCTTTGGACCCTGGCAGCATCCGGCCAGGAATACACCGTCGGTAGCGGTATCGACCGGGCGCAGCTTGGGATGGGCTTCCAGGAAGAAGCGGTCTCCCGACTGGGACAACCGGAGCAGGTCCATAATCTGGCGCATTTCCGCCCGCGGTTCGAGGCCCACACCGAGGACCACCAGGTCTACCTCATCTTCCACAGGCGTAGAAGTGAGGGTGTTTTCGGCTTTTACGACCAGCTTGTTGCCACGCTTAAAGATCTCGGATGGATTGCCCCTGATATAGCGGACATTTTCCCGGCGGACCCGGTCGTAGAATTCTTCATATCCTTTACCGAAGGCCCGCACGTCCATGTAGTAGATCCTGATGTTGGCATCGGGCAATTTTTCCCTGATCAGGTGAGCCTGCTTGGCCGTATACATGCAGCAAACCCGGGAACAATATTCATTGCCCACGCTCTCATCGCGCGATCCTACACACTTTATGAAAGCAACTTCTTTAGGTTCGATTTCTTCTTCCCCGTTGTTAATCAAAACCTTACCCCCCGTCGGACCGGAGGCAGAAACTAACCGCTCCATTTCCATACCGGTAATGACATTGGGGTAATCGTCATAACCATATTCCGGTTTGCGCGAAGGGTTAAAGGGATCAAATCCGGTGGCTACAATGATAGCGCCGACCTTAAATTCAACTAATTCATCTTCCTGCTCGAAGTTGATGGCCCCGGTTCCGCATACTTCCTGGCATTTAGGGCCTTTGCCGCACTTGCCCCGTTTCAAATAAAGGCAGTTTTCCGGATCAATGGTATATTTGGCCGGAACTGCCTGGGGGAAAGGAAGGTAAATCGCAGAACGTTTACCCATCCCTTCATCAAATTCATTGGGAAAACGATCGGCAACCCGGCATTCCTTGGCGCAATCGCCGCAACCGGTACACTTGTCAAAATCGACATAGCGGGCCTTTTTTCGGACCTTGACATCGAAATTGCCCACGAAACCGTTGATTTCTTCCACTTCCGAGTAAGTAAGCAGCTCGATATTGGGATGCCCGGCACAATCGACCATTTTAGGGGTCAGTATACAGGCCGAACAATCGAGGGTGGGAAATGTTTTGTCCAGCTGGGCCATGCGCCCGCCCACGGACGGCGTCTTTTCCACCAGGTAAGTTTTAAAACCGGCATCGGCAATATCTAGCGCTGCCTGGATACCGGCAATACCGGCCCCGATCACCAGGGCGGCCGGTTCTGCATCAACTTCTGTTGATTCAAGCGCTTCAAGCAGCCTGGATTTGGCCACAGAAGCTTCTACCAGCTTCTTGGCCTTGGCCGTAGCTTCTTCCGAATCCTGGTGAACCCAGGAGCACTGCTCCCGAATATTGGCCATTTCAAGGAAATATGGATTGATACCGGCTTCCTGGATCGCTTTTCTAAAGGTGCTTTCGTGCATGCGCGGCGAACAGGAGGCAACAATGATCCTGTTCAATCCATGTTCCTTGATGTCTTCCTTAATCAGAGCCTGGCCGGGATCGGAACACATGTATGAATAGTTGCGCGCCACTTCAACATTCGGCAGTTTAAGCGCATATTCTTCCACTGTCTCTACATCTACCGTCGAGGCGATATTAATACCGCAGTGGCAGACATAGACACCTATTTTCGGCTTATCAGTCATCTGGTTTTCATCCTCCCGCAATAATTAGCTCTTATAAATAATTATCCCTTGAGCTCTTTCAGTTTTTCTGTCAACGCGGGCACAACCTTGAACATATCATCGACTATGGCGTAATCGGCCACGGTAAAAATCGGCGCCTCTGGGTCCTTGTTAACGGCCACGATGGTCTTGGCTCCCTTCATGCCGGCCAGGTGCTGAAAAGCGCCGGAAATACCAAGAGCCAGGTATAGCTTGGGTTTAACAGTTTTACCGGAGGTTCCAACCTGGCGGTCGTGGGGGAGCCACCCGGCATCCGTAGCCGCTCTTGAACCGGCAATATCGGCCTTGATAGACTGGGCCAGTTCTTCAATTGGGGGCAGATTCTTGTCTTCCTTGAGCCCGCGGCCGACAGCAACCAAAATCTCGGACTGGGTAATATCTACATCCCCGACCTCAGCTTCAATATATTCCACGAATTTTCGGTACGGCACATCTTCCTTGAGTGGGGAATCAATTTTTTCAACATCTCCGGCAGCCGCCGGTTCGGGCGCTTCCACAGCTCCTTCCCTGATTGTTACCAGGTAAGTATCGGCCTGTTTAAAGGCCACAGTGGCATTTACCTTGCCTGAATACATGTTCCGGATTGCTTTCAGAGTCCCGTCTTCATAGTTCAGATCGATCGCTTCCGCCACATAAGGCAGTTTCTTTTCTACGGCCAGGGCCGGCATAAAGTCGACACCCTGGGCGGTTTGGCCGGTCATAAATACAGCCGGTTTCATATCATCAAGCAGCGCTGACAGGGCTTTCTGGTATTTTTCGGCGTTGAAGTTTTCAAAGAGGGGATCGTCGGCTACAATCACTTTAACCCCGTAACCGCTCATTTTCTTGGCCATCTCCTCCATACCACTGCCCAGTAAAAGCACTTTAACTTCGCCGCCCATGGCTTCAGCAACCTTGGGAGCGATAGCCATCATTTCAAAGGATATATCTCTTAATGCACCCTGACGGTGTTCAGCCAGCACTAAAACATCACCCATTATACTAAGCCTCCTTTAACCAGAATGGACGCCAGCTTTTCAGCCTTTTCATCGGTTTCGCCCTCGATAAATTCAGCGGCCGATTCTACTTCGGGAATGTAGAGGTTTTCTAAAACCACCTGCGAAGCATCGGCGCTTACTTCCGCCGGGTCAATACTCAGATCGTCGAGGTTGACCACGTTCAACTCTTTCTTCTGGGCCTGCCGGATCCCCTTGATCGGAGCATACCTGGGTTCGTTGATCCCGGTCTGAATGGTTAATACAGCGGGCAGTTCCAGTTCGAGCACTTCCATCAACCCGCCTTCAAGTTCGCGGTGGGCCCGGACCTTGCCATCCAAAACCTCCACTTTTTTGACCATCGAGGCATGATTAACCCCCAGGTACTCAGCCAGGGCCACCCCGGTTGCCATATGTCCGTCATCATCGGCCCAGCAACCGGTTAATACCAGGTCAAATTCCTGGTCCTTAATTGCCCCTGCCAGCACCTTGGCCACTATCAGGGGATCGTGGTCGGCAATCCGATCATCTTCGACCCGGGTCGCCTTATCGCACCCCTTGGCCATGGCCATCCGGATCATCACTTCGGACTGTTTAGGCCCGATTGATAGGACGTCAACCTCACCGCCCTTATCTTCCTTGATCAAAACCGATTCTTCCACGGCATAGTTATCGGCATCGTTGATGTCGAAAGAAAACCTGCTGTCATCAACAGTTTTGCCGTCTGGATTAACTTTTACTTCGGCTTCGGAAGTATCGGGCACATACTTGATACAAACAAAAGTTTTCATAGTTCTTTTCCACCTCCTGCAGTATTAAGGCCTATCAGGCTTCAACAAATTCTCCCAAAAGCTCCATGATTTCGGCAACCCGCATCTCTTCTTCGTAACCCAAACCCTTCATGGCATCTTCCAGGGTCAGGATGCAGAAGGGGCAGGCTGCGGCCACTATATCGGCCTCCAGCTCCTTCGCATTTTTGATCCTGGTTTCAGCCAAGCGTTCTTGCCTCGATTCCGATTCCACCCACATCTTGCCCCCGCCACCTTCACAACAAAGGCTGCGCTCGCGCTTCCGATCAAATTCGAGCAGCTCCACACCGGGAATGCTCTTCAGGATGCGGCGCGGTTCATCAAAGATGCCGCCCTGCTTGCCCAGGTAGCACGGGTCGTGATAAACAATCTTCTTGGGCAGTTCCCCTTTCCAGGCCAACTTCCCTTCCTGGATCAGTTCATCCACGAGCTGGGTATAGTGAATGACCGGATGTTTTAAATCGGGGAAATGGGTCCTATAAGTTGTAAAACAGTGCGGTGATAGGGTAACGATTCGATCGGCGTTAAATTCATTTAAAAATTCAGTGTTGTCCTCCACGGTCATTTCGAAAAGTCCTTCTTCGCCGATGGTAAATACTTCACTGCCGCAGCAGCTTTCGTCTTCGGGCAGAAAAGCATAGTCAACCCCGGCCTTGTTTAAAATCTTGACCATGTTTTTGGCTGTTACCTGCACCCGGGGATCATAGCAATTGGTGCAGCAGACAAAAAAGAGATTTTCCACGTGTTCGCCCGGCTCGGCGATCCGGACATCGAGCCCTTCCATCCAATCCTGGCGGGCGGCCCGGGGCTTTTCCCAGGGGTTGCCTTCCAGCAGAACGCTCTGTAAAGCATCGCGGACCGTTGGTTCAACCTTACCGCTTTCAACAATCATGGAGCGTAAACCGATCAGCACTTCCAGGGGCTTCAAGCCCTTGGGACAGCGAACGGCACAGGTATGACAGGCTGTACAATCCCAGATTTCCGCCAGCCTGGCCAATTCATCCAATTTTTCTTCGTCGTAAGCATCGTTGACAAACTGGCGCACATTCAAATCGGCCCGGACGGTGACCGGGCAGCCGCCGGTACAGCGGCCGCACTGGATACAACCCAGCAGATCATATTTTTCGGTGAAAGTCTGGCTTTCAGTAGTCATTATCATACCCCGCATCATAAATAAATTATTGTCCCGCAATATTTCCGGCAGGTGCCGCTCAGGGCAACTGCTAACTCGGTAATTAAACTAACAAAGTTTTTCTTTTTGCCACCTCCCGGGTTACTATTATTTGCCCTGCCCTATAATTATCCTTGCTTATTATAACAGACTATGAATAGACAGACAAATTTTATAATATTCGCCTATGTTATCAAAATTCGAGATAGGGCGCTTTTTTCCTGCCTGATTTTTCAATTCCTTAATATTTTACATATGCAAGTATTGAACTTGTTCACTGAATATTTCTAAGCCGGTCAGGCAGTTTAAAAGACTTTGATTGCGCCTGGTTTGGCATCTATAATCTGTCCCACCACTTGCCCCTCTTTGCCGGCGGTTTTCAAACGTTCCAGGTAGGCCCCGGCTCTCTTTTCCGGCAGGGCCACCAGGAGGCCCCCCGAAGTCTGAGGGTCGGCCAGGATGATCAGGGCATCCTCTTTTTCCTCCTCCCGCCCGGCCCAGGAGACATGGGGCCGGATATATTCAAGGTTCCGGTAAGCGCCGGCCGGGATCATGCCCAGGGCCGTCATATCCCCGACTCCCAAATAAAGAGGAACTTTCCGGTGATCAATTTCAGCCCCGACATTGCTGCTTACAAGCATTTCATGCAGATGACCAAGGAAGCTGAAACCGGTAACATCGGTAGCCGCGGATACGCCGGTTTCAAGCATGGCCCGGGAAGCGGCATCGTTTAACTCGGCCATACCCATAATCGCCGGGGAAGCCTCTTGCAGGCTGATCATACCGCCCTTAATCCCGGTGGCAATTATGCCGGTTCCCAGCGGCTTTGTCAGAACCAGGATGTCCCCGGGAGCGGCGCCTCTGCCGGTAATAACTTTCTGCGGATCGACCAGCCCGGTTACAGCCAGGCCGTACTTGGGTTCTTGATCTTCAACACTGTGACCGCCGACTACAACCGCTTCAGCCTCTATAACTTTATCATAGCCGCCCTTAAGGATCGATTCCATCACTTCAAGCGGGTGGCAGGATGCGGGAAAGCAGATAATATTCATTGCCGTCAGCGGTTTTGCCCCCATGGCGTAAAGGTCGCTCAGGGAGTTGGCCGCAGCGATCTGGCCGAAGGTATAGGGGTCGTCGACGATAGGCGTGAAAAAGTCAATCGACTGAACCAGGGCTTGATGTTCCGAAATCCTGTAGATCCCGGCATCGGCAAAATGCTGATCACGGTTTAAATAGTTAGGATCATCGAAAACGGGCAGTTGGCGCAGAACCTGCGCCAGGTCTTCAGGACCAATTTTTGCCGCTCACCCTGCGCTTTTACTCATTGACGTCAATTTGATTTCGGGGGTATCCATCGCTCTACCTCCTTTCTCGATCGACATGACTGCAGTATTATGTCAAACCCTTCAACCAGTTCGCATAGTTTTAAGACCGGCCCAGTTTTACGGCCACACGGTGGTCTTCCACCCGCCTGGTCAATTTCTGCTGGTCAAAATGCTCCAGCAAAGCCTGGGCATACTTGCGGGAGGTACCCGCCAGATCGCGGAACTGGGCCAGGGTCAGGGTATCATTCTCGGAAAAATGTCGGCGTAACAGATCCACTGCTCCCTGGTAAGCCTCCCGGTGAAAATAAAGATCCTCGCTGACCTTAACAAGAATACCTGAGGCCTGCAGATAATTAAAAAGTTCATCGCGGCGGGCCTGGCCGGCCCCGGCCTTATCCAGGGCCTCTTTGACCGAGGGGGGTTGCAGCTTTCCAGAACGGTACTGTTCGGACAGATCCTCTAAGATTAGCTTGTCTTTACCCGCCGGTTCGGGTTTAAAGTTATAAAGGCTGACCAGATCGCTCTTCACATCTACTTTTTCTTCTCCCTGGAGGCGCTCCAGAAAAGCGTCATACTCACGCTGGCCGAAAGCACGGGGCAGATGTCCGCGGAGGCTGGCCCTGGAGATGCCCGGGGACAGAGGGTACTTATCGTGGTAGCGTTTCAGCTCAAAAAGCAGTTTGGTTTCAAATTCCTGCCGGATGGCGGAGAGGATATAAGCATTGCCTACTTTTTCCACCTCTCCCCGCTCCGCATACTCTTCCAAAATAGCTTTAATCCTCTCTTCGTCCAGGCGGGTTTCTTTCATCAACCGGGCCGGATCAGCGGCAATCAGTTCTTCCAGCTTGCTGCGCACAAACGCGGCATCTCCGCCTTCCGCCGGAGCCTGCTTCAACTCCCGTAAGCGCTCACTCACTTCTTTGCGGAAGCGGCGATGCTTCTCCGGGTAGGGATCCAGAACCATACCCCCGCCAATAGTTGTCATAGGCGAATAAGAACGGATCACAAAAGGATCGCCGCGCTCGGCCACCAGGGGCCGTTCCAGGCGGCATTGCACCGGCGCGCTTTCCCCCGGCTTAAGCTGATCCCGGTCCAACAGCAGAAGGCGGGCTACCGTCCGGACAGTACCCAGGAAAAAATGAACCGGATCGAGATTTTTCAAGCGGCGTGGTGAGCCGGGTAAAAGTTCCACCCAGGCATCGAGCAGGGTAGTCTGGCTGTAGTAGCCGGGATTGCTGACCACGCTTCCTCGCAAGATCTCGTGTCTTTCTATCCCGGACAGGTTCAAAGCGACCCTGCTGCCGGCTTTGGCTTCTTCTACATCCCGGTCATGGACCTGGATATTGCGCACCCTCGTTTCCAACCCCGGAGGAACTACAGCAACTGTCTGTCCCACACGAACCGAACCCTGAACCAGCGTTCCGGTAACCACGGTCCCAAAACCGGCAATAACAAAGGAACGATCCACAGGCAGGCGCAGGGGGGCGGTGGAATTTCTCGGCGCCAGGTCTTCTGTCAGCCGGTCGATCATTGCTTTTAACTCTTCAATTCCCTGGCCGGTAACCGCCGAAACTGAGTGAACCGGGGCTTCTTCAAGAAAAGAGCCTTTTAGTTCCTCCCTGATTTCGTCCTCAACCAGCTCACGCCATTCTTCTTCCACCAGGTCGATCTTGGTAATAACTACGATCCCGTTGCTAATTCCGAGCAGCTGGAGTATGTCGAGATGCTCCCTGGTCTGGGGCATCACCCCTTCGGTAGCATCGACCACCAGCATCACCAGGTCCAAACCGGCAGCGCCGGCCAGCATGTTATGTATAAATTTTTCATGACCGGGAACATCGACGACACCGGCCAGCCTGCCGCCGGGCAGTTTAAAAGGGGCAAAACCGAGATCGATGGATATGCCCCGCTGCTTTTCCTCCTGCAGGCGGTCGGTATCTACTCCGGTAAGGGCGGAGATGAGGACTGTTTTGCCGTGATCAACGTGTCCGGCCGTGCCAATGATCAGCTGTTCCAATAAAAACTCTCCTGTATTTAAGTTAAGGCCGTGAGGCCGCTTGAAGCTGAGGGTAGGGACAAAAAATACTGCCCGCTCTTCAGTTCTTTATCCCCTGCTCTGTTCCGAACAGGATCGGACTAGGGCTTCAATTAAATCTTCCTCTTCTTCTTCCCGGATTGTTCGGGGATCAAAAAGGATCCGGTCCTGCTGGAGACGGGCAATTACGGGCGGTCGGCCGCGCCTAAGCTTTGTTACCAGGCTCGATGGCGATTCCCCTTCCGGGGGTTCTAGCGCAGCCAGGAAGGTGGGCAGTTCAGCCGTAGGCAGGGCCCCGCCCCCGACCCTGGAAATACCTTTGACCACTTCCACACTGCCTCCCGCAAGCCGATCGGTTAGTTTATCTACCATCCTTTCAGCCCGCCGGAGCAGTTCTTCTTTTGTAACGGTAAGCATGCGCCAAACCGGTATTTCATTTACCGCTCTTTCCGGATCCAGGTAAAGGCGCAGGGTTGCTTCCAGGGCGGCCACGGTAAACTTATCAATCCGCAGGGCCCGGGATAGCTGGTTTTTACGGATCAGGGAAAGCGGTTCTTTTTTACCAACGATAATCCCGGCCTGGGGTCCGCCGAGCATCTTATCACCGCTAAAGGTTACCAGGTCGGCCCCGGCTGCTATGCTGTCCTGGATGCGCGGTTCAGGAGGCAGGTTATACGAGGCCAGGTCCAGGAACACTCCGCTGCCCAGGTCTTCAACCAGGGGCAGGCTGTACCTGGCGGCAAGAGAAGCCAGTTCTCCGGTGGCAACTTCAGCCGTAAAGCCAACCATCTGATAATTACTGGTATGGACTTTTAAAAAAGCAGCCGTGTTTTCATTAACCACCGCTTCGTAATCTTTCAAATAGGTTTTGTTGGTGGTGCCAACTTCGACCAGGTGGGCCCCGCTGGCAGCCATTATTTCGGGGATACGGAAAGAACCCCCTATTTCAACCAGCTGTCCCCTGGAAACTACAACCTCCCGCCCTTCGGCCAGGCTGTTTAGGGCCAGGAAAACGGCCGCGGCATTATTGTTTACCACCACCGCCGCCTCGGCCCCGCTAATTTCGCAGAGCAGCTCTTCCAGGTGATCCTGCCGCGAACCGCGCTCACCGCTCTTTAAGGAAAACTCAAGGTTGTTGTAGTTCTTTGCGGCGGCAGTTACGGCTTCAACTGCAGACGGAGCCAGGGGAACCCGTCCCAGGTTGGTATGAATAACTATCCCGGTAGCATTAATCAGGGATCTAAAGTTAAAACCGGCCCTGGTTTCGGCCAATAAAGCCGCCTCTTCAGCCAGGGCGGCCGGAGAAAGATCAATCTGCACCGGTGCTTCCGGTGGATGATCCAGATCCGAGTAATCGCTCAGCCTCCGGCGGTAAGAAGCGATCGTCTCCTGCGCCGCCTGCAAAACCAGCCGCCGCGGCAGGTGGAGTAACTTTTCCTCCAGCAGTGGCTCTCTCAACAGGCGATCGACCGCCGGCAGCTCCCTCAATAGGGACTTGTAATCAGGCAATTTTTATACTCTCCCCGCTGCCATATTTCATTAAACCGAATCAAGCGTAATGTCCACGGTAATTATACCAATATAAAGTACGGCTTGACAACTTCTCGGGCAGGGTCAAACCAGGGTTGCCCGAATCAGCTCTTTTTCTTCAAAGTGTAGCCCAGCTTGAGGTTGAACGGCTCCGTCCTCAGGTAATTCCCGGAGCAAAAGCCGACAATCCGGCAGCGTTCAAAATCGATGGCGCCTTTTTCATTAAGGACGCCGTCTTCGACATATGAAGACACTACCTGTCCGATAAAAACAGTATGGCTTGCCAAATCTAAAGAATGCTTGAGCTCGCATTCCATGCTGATCGGGCATTCAAGGATCATGGGCGCGTTGGACAGGGAGCCCAAAACCGGGGTCAATTGAAAATGCTCAAATTTTTCCAGCTCCCGACCGCTGATGGTACCGCAGCCATCAACAATATCGACCTGATCTTCTCGGGGAATGTTGACAGTAAATTCTCCTGTTTTTTTGATCATGTTGTATGAATGGCGGTTGGGACGCACCGAAATGGAAACCATCGGCGGCGAAGAGTTAACCACTCCAACCCAGGCCAGGGTTATGATGTTCTGCTCTTTACCGTCACCGCAGGCAATCAAGGCGGCAGGGGTGGGGCCGACCAGGAGCTGGGTGGACTGCTTGCTTTTAGCCATGTTCATCATCCTTTCTAATCATGTCTGGGAAGAGATAACATAAGTTTCATTTTCAACAGCCATTTCTACCCCGGAATAATATTTCATCGCTTCAATCCGGGATACCTCCCGGTCCCGGTCCGGATGGTGATGGGTAAGCAACAGCCTTTTTGCTCCCGCCCCGGCCGCTATCCGGGCAGCCTGAGAAGCGCTGATATGATTGGGCAGGTTGTTGGTGATATCCATCTCCTGGTAGTTGGCCTCGCACAGGAAAAGGTCGGCTCCGGAAACGAAAGGCTCCAGGCCGGGGAAGAATTCAGTATCGCCGGAATATACCATAGTCCCGGTCTGGAAACTGATCCGCACGGCCACACCCGGCAGGGCATGCACAACAACACCGGTTTCAATGGTAAAAGGGCCCAGTTTTAAAACCTGGTCCGGGCCGATCGGTTCCACCGCATAAATATCCTTGTAGGAAAGGCGTTCAAAATCCTCTACAGGCTCGGGCGGAGCATAAATTTTTAATGGTTTATTAATTATGCCGCTGCTGCGGGCCATGGCCAGGCCGTAGCGCATAACCATGATGTCGGAGTAATGATCCGGATGGAGGTGGGATAGCAGGACAGCGTCCAAATTTCTAAAATCGAGGTGCTCCTGCAGGCGGCTTAAAACGCCGTTACCGCAATCCAGTAAGAGGCTATACCCTTCTTCTCTTAACAGGTAACCCGAACACGCTCCTCCTGCCGGTGGATAAGGGCCATAACAACCGAGGACTGTTAATTGCATAAGCCTACGCCTCCTTGTCTTTCGATCAGTTATAAGCGCTTTTCCCTATCATAGCATACAGACCTTAACCGCGCCCGCTTCTCTTTCTTTTTCCAGTGCACCCATAACCTCGTCTTTAGCGCTAAAATAAACAACCTGCCAGCCTTCCCTGCTAATCTCGCCAAGCATGCTCAACATTTTCTTCAAACGCTCCCCGTCGGCCTTGATAAAAGGATCGTCGAGGATAAAGAAACCCTTACCTCCACGGAAAAGGCTTTCGCCCAGCGCCAGCCGAATCGAAAAGTAAAGCTGGTCGTAAGCCCCACCGGAAAGGCTGCGGGCATCAAGATAGCGGGCTTCGCCGGACAACACTTTGACCCTGCTTTCAACGCTGTCAAACTCAACTTTCCGGTAACGGCCATCGGTTATAGCTTCAAAATGCCTGCTTACCGGCCGGCCTTCACCAAATAGCGAACTTACTTTTTTCTCCTCTGCGACGGCTATGCAGTTTAACACTTCCAGGGCCGCCAGGGCTTTATTCCGTCTGTGTTCCACTGCTTCCAACCACTGTTTAACCTTTTGGCGAACCGCTTCCAGGTCGACCGTGGTCTGGCAGGGCAGGTAATTGCCTTCTCCAGCGAAAAGGGTATTGACTTCCTTCTCCAGTGAACGGAGCCGGTCGCCGTGACGGGCCATTGCCTGCCTGATCCGGTCGATTTCACCTTCCGTTAAATCCAGTTCGTTTCGCAACTGATCAACTGCAACCTGTTCATAACACAAATTTTTAGCCCGGCCGGCAAAGCTTTTCAGTTGGTCGACCTGCTGCTGCCAGTAATAAAGCTGCTCTTCCAGGTCTTGGTTCTCGTCGGTGGAGCCAAAATGGCTCTTAAGGATGCTGGTTTGCTTTTCTATTTCACCTTTAAGGGCCTGTTTTTCTTCCAGCCGCAGATAATAATCAGTAAGACTATCCACTCCTGCGAAAAAGCTGATCCCGGAAATCCAGTCTTCTTCCTGCCTCATCTTTTCCGCCCGTTCCCGAAGCTCATCTTTAAGCCTGGATAATTCTTTTTCCAGCCAACGTTCCTGTCTTTCAGCTTCCTCCAAAGTTTCTCGGGCCGGCTCCAGATCCCTGTCCAGGCGGGTTAAGGCGGCGCGAACCGCCCGAATATTAACGGCTGGGATATCAATCTTTTCAGCTTCAGCAAGAACCTCAGACTGGAGTTGATTCAACTCGGCTTTTCTTCGGATGGCCCTGACACGGAAGCAGCTGTAAATCAGAGCTGCAGAAAAGGACCCCAGAAGGACCGGCAGCAACCACAAGTCCTGCTGGACGGCATAACCGGCCAGGGCTACAAAAAATGACAGGACCGAGGCTGCGGCTACCATTTTGACAAAAGGAGCGTCCAGAAAAATGTTTTCCTTTTTCGCTGCTGCCTCCGCGCGATCGTGCTGCTCCAGGGCCGGCTCGATCTTCTCTTTGGCCAGCCGGGCGTTATACTCCAGTCTTTTTAGATTTTCTTTCTTCTCATTCTTTTGTTCAGAAGCTTTCCGCAGTTGTTCCCTGTTTTCCAGCCTTTCTTTTTCCAGCCGTTCGAACTCGCTCCGCAAATAATCCCGGTTTGACTCAGAACGCTGCCAGCTTTCGTAATCCTCGCGTTTAAACTGCTTTAGTTCCCCAAGCTTAGCTTGCGCTTCCCGCAGGCGTTCCAGGGCTTCCCGGCCTTTTTCTAAACGTTCCCGGTTGAAGGCGACATTATAGCTATCAAGGAGGTTTTTGACTTCCTGCTGCCGCTCTTCGAGCCGGGCCAACTCCTCTTCATGGCGGCTGAAATTTTCCGCCTCCAGATCATCCAGGAGGACTTCTAGATCTGCCAGCAATTTTTGGGCCCCCAGATATCGATCTTTTAACTTATCCGGAGCGGTGTTTACAAAATCTCCGCCGGCAGTTATGCCTCCCAGCAGCTGCAGGTTTTCCCTGGTTTTTTTCATATCAGCCGTCCTCATTCCGGTAAGGCGGCCGCTTATGCCCCGGTAAAAATCTTCTTCGCCCATCAGGGAGAGATCGCTGTCGCGGATCAGAAAAGTGTTCCTGAATTCATTGGCGCTGATCTCAAAAAGGGCCGAAAAACGGCCGGCGTCCGGTAATTTAAATTCTTCTTGTTCCGTTCCAATCACCAGGTAGCCGTCCGGTTTTTCTGCCACCCGGCCGACCCCATCTAGCGGGATCAACTCCCTCCTGCTAAACATCATTTTCAAAAGGGCATCGATGGTAAGGGTTTTTCCTTCTTCATTGGGAGCGAAAAAAAGGGTGAACGGTTCTAACCGCTTTATCTCACCGCCCGAAAGAGGTCCATAACGGGTAATGGCAAATTCTTTCAGGAACACTGCCTGACCCCCCTGAAGGCGTGAATGGCCATTTCTTCAATTTCTTTTTTCATCGCCAGGGAATAATCTGTTTTTGCCAGGGCATCCCTGAATTTTTTGAACAGGTCGTCTTCGATAATGTGGCGGACATCAATAAAATTGAAGGACGGTTCCGCGGTTGAGAAGCGGGCCATTTTTTGCTTGATGGCAGAAACCAGCGCATCTTCATCCAGGTTTAAAGCGGCGCCGTCAAAAAGGCCGTCAACCGTAAGCAGGACTCCAGCCGCCGGGTGCAGTTCGTCCAGTTTACGGTCCAATTCCAAAAGGGGATCTTCCCCGGCAAAAGGATCGAGGGTAATAAGCAGTTCTTCAAAATGAAAACTGTTTAGGACGGCTTCCCGGGGTGTTTCCCCCGGCACCAGCAGGTTGGCCTTTCGCCGGCCGGTTTCCCGTTTCGTCACGGATACCGGCGAACCGGGATAAATGAACAAACTTCCACCCGGCGCCTGCCAGGCGGCAAAGCGGGAATGGAAATGTCCGGCCAGGATATAACGGACAGGCAGTGGATCAAAAAAAGAAAGCCGGGCCGGCATATAGCGCAGTTCACCTTCTTGGCCCAAATCCGGGCGTGGAAAAAAAGTGTCCAGCAGTTCCCCGTGAAATAGGAGGATGTTTTCTTGATCAGGGTTCATCAGGGAGGCCATTTCGCGCAAGCGGACAGCCAGGCGGGGCGCATCAAGATGATCATGGGGCAGGCCCCAAAAAACGGTGTCTCCCAGGCAAACAGGCTCCCGCCAGTCCCGGATCACACTTACATTATCACCAAAGTAAAGGCCGCTCCGGTAGGCCTGGTGATCATGGTTGCCTGGCAAGATCACGGTTTGAAAACCACATCCGCCAAAAACCGCCCTGAGTGGCCCCCGCATAGTTTCAGCCGCGCTTTCCCGGTCAAAAAGGTCCCCGGCAATCACCAGGGCTGAAACCTCTTCCCGGCCGGCCAGGTTAACCAGCTCTTCAAGAGCATCCCAGCGTTCACCGGCATTTTCATCCAGGTGCAAATCTGCCGTATGGAGGATTTTAAGCATCCCGGCCCTCCTATGACGAAGATATGATGAACAAGTAATATAAAGAGGGGCGAAAACAATATCCGCCCCCATTGTTGAATCATCTGGTAACAGGATCAGGACCGGTCATCTCTTAAGTGTAGAAACAACCTGATCTCCGTAATATGATATCAGTATTAACAGCACTCCGAACATGGTCATGCCCGCCGTAACCTGGTAAAAACGGGTCATGGCCGTTTCCAGGTAAAGCTCCTGGTAAGGCTGGACATCGGCAAAGATATTCTCCAGGAAAGCAAACATGACTGCGCCCACAAAAACAGTCATGATCAGGGTAAGCAGTCCGGGGGCCAGGAAAACTTTAAATCTTTGATCGACAAAATATAAAAAGATCAATAAAAATCCGAGGCCGGCCAGGCTGAGCCAAAAAACATTGTGAATAACCATTGGCTGCAGGTTGACGGTAAGCAGCTGTACTTCGGTATAGGGAGGGGTAGCTTCTGTAACGATTACCTGCACGGTGTCTTCGGCTTTTACTCCAAACAATGAAAAAGTCAAATAAGTAATCAATATAGTGATCGAATAGATAAACCCGATCACTACTTTTAACCAATTCCGCAGACCTTGTCTCATTTTACTCCTCCTTGTATACTATGATACCGGACAAAGCATAGATTTGAAAGTACTACTATTATATTGTGGCAGTTTTAAACTATTCGCTCTGCAGGTTCAAGATTCCTGCCCGATATAATCCAATTTATGATTATAATTATAAAAATTTTTTAATCGCCACACCAGTGGCTTAAAAAGGTCCGGGGCCTTACAATAGTCTGGGTCCGATCAGGCCCCACTGAAACCAGTTCGATAGCCACACCAATCGTTTCTTCCAGCGCTTCCAGGTACTGCCTGGCCGCTTCCGGCAATTCCGCCATGGCCCGGGCTCTTGAGATATCCTCGTCCCAGCCGGGCAAAGTTTCGTATACGGGGTTGCACTGCTGGAGGTCGGTCATGCTGGAGGGAAAATGAGGGGTTTTATAGCCGCCACATTCGTAAGCCACAGCCAAATTTAAGGTTTCCAGACCGCTCAAAACATCAAGTTTGGTGATGGCCAGACCGGTCAGGCCGTTAATCCGGGCTGCATAACGGGCAATAACCGCATCAAACCAACCGCAGCGACGGGGACGTCCGGTGGTGGTGCCGTATTCTGCTCCTTGATCCCTGAGCAGAACTCCCGCCTCTCCTTTTTCCTCGGTAGGAAACGGCCCCTCTCCCACCCTGGTAGTATAGGCTTTCATGACCCCCAGGACCCGGGTTGCGCACTGGGGCCCCAGCCCGCTGCCTGTTCCGGCAGCTGCCGCGACAGTGGATGAAGAAGTAACAAAAGGGTAAGTGCCGTGATCGATATCAAGCAGGGCTCCCTGAGCCCCTTCAAACAGGACTTTTTTGCCTCCGGCCAATTTGTCTGTTAGCAGCCTGGAAGTGTCTACTACCATGGGAGCCAACTTTTCAGCAGCCGGCCGGTACATCTCCACCAGCTGTTCGAGATCGTAACCTTCATGCCCGTAAGCATATTCCAGCAAGCGGTTCTGTACAGGCAGGACCTGGGCCAACCGTTCCCGAAAGACATCTATATCGGCCAGGTCAATTGCCCGAAGGCCCCGCCGCAGCGCCTTGTCGGCATAGGCCGGGCCGATACCCCGGCCGGTGGTGCCAATTTTGTTGTCGCCAAGCAGCTCTTCATTGCCCCGGTCATAAACCTGGTGGTAGGCCATGATCAGGTGGGCTTTCTCACTTATCTTTAAGTTGGCGGTGGTGATACCCCTTTTTTCCAGTTCGGCCAGTTCCTCCAGGAGAACCAGCGGGTTGACAACCATCCCGCTGCCCAGCAAGCTGATGCATCCCGGATAAAGAATCCCCGAAGGTATATGATGCAGCTTAAATATATTGGCCCCGTAAACCACGGTATGGCCGGCATTATCTCCACCCTGAAAACGGGCAACAACATCCGCCCCGGCGGCCAGGTAATCGATGACCTTGCCTTTTCCCTCATCGCCCCACTGGGCGCCTACAATGATCAAGCTGTCAGTATTTTTCATCTTGAATCCCCTAATTATCATTTTTATAACATACAAAATATTGATGCGGGGCATAAATAGACCCCGCTTATATTTTTTCCTGCAGGATACGATTTAATTCGGCCGGATCGGCCCGGCCCTGTGTCTCCGCCATCACGCGGCCTACCAGGAAAGCCAGCGCTTTCTTTTTTCCCCGGCGGTAATTTTCAACTGCTTCCGGGTTTTGGGCAATAACTTTTTCCACCACCGGCAGCAGGGTATCCCGTCCCGAAATCTGTTCCAGGCCCCTATCTTTGACCATTTCTTTCGGGTCAGCCCCGGTTTTAACCATTTCAGCCAGCAGCTCCTTGGCTACAGGACGGTTTATTTTGCCCTCATCCAGGAGCAGGAGGAGATCGGCAAGCAACCCGGGCTCCAGTTCATCGACCTTTTTTAAACTTTCCCGGAGCTGGTAAAGCAGATCCCCCTGGACCCATTTGGCCAGGTGGCGATAATCGGGGTATTCTTTAGCCGCTTCCTCGAAAAAATCGCCCAGGTCCCTGTTAGCAGTAAGCAAAAAGGCTTCTTCTTTTTCCAGGCCATACTGTTCCTGGAGTCGCTCCCGACGCCTGGCAGGTAGTTCAGGCAGCTGCCTGGACAGCTCTTCGATAAAAGAGCTTTCCAGAACCAGGGGGAGCAGATCTGGTTCCGGGAAATAACGGTAATCGGAAGAGCCTTCTTTACTTCGCAGGGCAATGGTTTGCTTTTTTTCTTCATCCCAGTGGCAGGTCTCCTGGATCACCTTTCCTCCTTCAGACAAAACCCGCTCCTGGCGGCCTACTTCATAATCGAGAGCCAGTTCGACGGAGCGAAAAGAATTCATGTTCTTAACCTCGGCCTTGGTCCCCAGCTCCCTGCTCCCTTTTGGACGCAGAGAAATATTGGCATCGCAGCGCAGCGATCCTTCTTCCATCTTGCAATCTGAAGAACCGGAATAAAGGAGCACAGTCCTTAAATCTTCCAGGAAATAGCGGGCTTCCCGCCCGGAATGCAGCTCGGGAGCGGTCACGATTTCCAGCAGTGGAATGCCGGCCCGGTTATAATCAACCAGAGAATGGCCGGCCCCTATAATGGAATCTCCGGCATGAATCAATTTGCCTGCTTCTTCTTCCAGGTGGACCCTTTCCAGGTGGACCCTGTGGATACCATCTTCAAATTCCACTTCCAGGTAACCGCCCCGGGCCAGGGGTTGATCATACTGGGAAACCTGGTAAGCCTTGGGCAGGTCGGGGTAAAAATAGTTCTTGCGATCAAAGCGGCTCTGAAGTTGAACTTCGCTGTTCAGGGCCAGCGCAGCTTTAAGGGCCAGCTCGATAGCCCGGCGGTTAAAAACAGGCAGGCTGCCCGGGAGGCCGAGACAAACGGGACAGCAATTCGAGTTCGGTTCGCGGCCAAAAGCGGTGCTGCAGCCGCAAAACAGTTTGGAAGCAGTCAGGAGTTCTACGTGAATTTCGAGCCCGATCACAACATCATAGTTCATCGCTGCTTCCTCCTTCTATAAAGTCCAGAACGGGACGCCGGGGAGCCTGTTCTGAGTATTTTTCAAAAAAGCAGGCCATTTGCAGAAGCAATTTTTCCCGCAGTGGCGGCGCCGTCAACTGCAGCCCAAGGGGCAGGCCGCTGGTATGTGCCCCTCCCGGCAAAGCCAGGGAAGGCACACCGGCCAGGGAATCAGTAATATTACAAACGTCTGAAAGATACATCTGCAGGGGATCCCCGGTTTTTTCGCCAAGTTTGAAAGCCGGAGTCGGCGAAGCCGCGCCCAGCAGCAGATCGTATTTTTTAAAAGCTTCCTCGTAACTGCGCCGGACCAAAGTCCTGACCTTCATCGCCTTCAGATAATAGGCGTCATAATAGCCAGCGCTCAAGGCATAGGTCCCAATCATGATCCGCCTTTTCACTTCGGGCCCGAAACCCTTTCCCCTGGTCCTGTTGAACATTTCTTCAATGCTATCGCCACCGGCGCAAAACCCGTAGCGAACCCCGTCATAGCGGCCCAGGTTCGAACTGGCCTCGGCTGGGGCAATCAGGTAATAGGCGCTGAGCCCGTAATCGGTAAGAGGCAGAGAAACTTCCCCCACGTTAGCGCCGCTTTTTTCCAGCAGTGATGCCGCTTTCTGGACCATTTCGGTCACTTCCGGGTCAAAACCCTCAGTACTGCCGTACCTGATCACTCCGACCCGTAATTTTTCCAGGCCCGGTTCGAGACCGGCGGTGTAATCGGGAACCTCCCCCGGCAGGGAAGTGGAGTCAAGGGGATCATAGCCGGCAATCAGGTTTAAAAACAAGGCGCTGTCAAGAGCGTTCATACTGATGATGCCGATCTGGTCCAGCGAGGAAGCAAAGGCAACCAGGCCGTAACGGGAAACCCGGCCGTAGGTAGGCCTGAGCCCGGTCACCCTGCACAGAGAAGCCGGCTGGCGAATCGAGCCGCCGGTATCTGAACCAAGAGCCAGGGGAGCCATTCCGGCAGCCACGGCCACGGCGGAGCCGCCGCTCGAGCCACCTGGAACCCGGTCCAGGTTCCAGGGATTGCGGGTGGGGAAAAAAGCCGAATTTTCAGTAGAAGAACCCATGGCAAATTCGTCAAGGTTCGTTTTACCCAGGATGGGCATCCCGGCGCTTTTAAGGGCCGTAATGACAGTAGCGTCAAACGGGGGGATGTAATCTTTTAAAATAAGGGAAGCGCAGGTAGTGCGCAAATCCATAGTCGAAATATTATCTTTGACGGCAACCGGAACTCCGGCAAGAGGATGCAGCTGCTCCCCCTGCTGCCTGAAATAGTCTATCCGGCCGGCTGTATCTAAAGCCTGCTCCGCGGTGCGGGTGATGAATGCTTTCAGGTGGGGATCAACCTGATCAATCCTTTCCAGGAAGCTTGTAGTAACTTCTACCGCACTTACTTCCCGGGACTGCAGCATCCGGCTCAATTCGGAGGCAGTTTTTTCATAAAGGTTCATGTAATACCTCGCTTCCGGTTGGGTTATATTTCAAAACGCGCCACCCTGTTTTCCGCTATTCTTGCTCCTCTTCCGAAAGGGTAATCCTGGGGACCCTGACGAAACCCTCTTTTCGCCGCGGGGCGTTCTGCAGTGCTCTTTCAAGGGGCAGGGAGGGCCTGACCCGGTCTTCCCTTAACACTGCCGGCAATTCCGTTACATGCGAGGTGGGTTCAATGCCGGTGGTGTCAAGCTCCTGGATGCGGCGGGCATTCTCCAGGATATCGCTAAGCTGGCCGGCCATGTGCTCTTTTTCTTCCGGTTCCAGGAAAAGGCGGGCCAGGCGGGCCACGTAATCAACTTCTCTGACAAAATCAGCGGGCATAAATACCAGCCTCCGGTTATTATTAAATTTCACCTGTCTGAAGATAACGGACCGGCTTGATAAGCCGGTTAGGTAAGTCAATTCAGGACCGGAAATAGCTTGTGTTAACCGGTCCCGGGCGTTTCTGGCGGTTCTGCCGTTCACTGCAGCGTTTTTTCAGAACATGAACAAGTATTTTAAGGCTTAAATATCACAGGACTAATTTTAATCTATCTAGATATACCAGTCAAGTTACAGAGAAGTTACAGGACCGTTATAACTCGATCTTGTGCTATAATGAACCGGTAGGACCGCAATCAGTTCAAACAGGCGGCATAATCTGTGGAGGCAACGCAGCCGGCATGCGGGAAATCAGGCAAATCGTGGATAATAAATTCGATCTGGCGGTAGTCGGCGGCGGCCCGGCAGGCTCATTAATAGCCGCCCTGGCGGCAGAAGAAGGGTTTTCAACCGTCGTCCTGGAGCAAAGAATAATGCCCCGCTCCAAACCATGCGGCGGCTTTATTTCTGCCAGGGCCCTTTCTCTTTTGCCACCGGATTTGGATCCTGACAGGGGGCCGGGAGAAAACGTTCACACCCTCCGGGTGATCAAAAGCGCCCGTAGTTTTACCTATTGCTCCCCTGGGCGCCTGGGCCTGCTGGTTAAAAGAGAGCATTTTGATCACTTCCTGCTTCGCCAAGCTGCGGGAAAGGGAGCCAGAATCCTTGAAGGATTCACCCTGCGGGACTTAAAAGAACCGGGCTGTTTTTCCGGCCACGTGGATTGTTACCGGCTGGAGGCGGCAGAAGAAAAAACCACCAATATTTTTGCACGCTATGTTGTTGGAGCCGATGGAGCCCTGGGGCGATGCGGATTCCTGGGCGGCCTGCGCAAAACAGGGATAAACCCCTGCGCCCGCGGCCTCAGTGAACTGGTCGAAACAGGAACCGGGCATGCTGTTGGGAAAGATAAAGCGGGAACCCTGGAGTTTTATCCTCTGCCCGGACTGGGCGGGATGGGATGGTCTTTTTACGGCAGCGGATGGGTCAACCGGGGGGTAGGCGGCCTTTTTGGTCCCGGACTGCTAAAAAAAGCCTACAGGGAATTGTTTGCCGGAGAATTGCCCGGAAGCGGGCCGTCCTGGTGGCCGCTGCCCTTTCTGGGACCGCTAAAAAAAGCAGGCCGCAAGAACCTGCTTCTAATCGGAGATGCCGCCGGCCTTGTGGAACCTTTTTCCGGGGAAGGTCTTTTTAACGCTTTTAAAAGCGCTCTATTAGCTTTCTACGCCCTTAAAAAAGCCGAACAGTTAGAACTGGAAGCCGGCGGCATTTACAATCGCTTATATCAAAAACACTTTAAATCAGCCTTCTTGCCCACACTCATTGGGGCCTTTGCCCTGCACAGCCGGGCGGTCCTAAATCCGGCCTCATTACCCCGCCATATGGCCAGCTTGATGAATAACCAGCTCTCTTTCACCCGGCAGTTCAAACCCTGGACTTGATCCTCCGCAAAGCCAACTTTTCAGCAGCTTAAAAATTAGCCGTTGAAAACCGTATCGTGCTGTTAGCTCCCGGTGCCGGCAGCGCCGATTTTATTAATTTAGCAGGCGGATGATACTCGGGTTGGCCTTGATGGCCGAGATATCAGTAACCTTTTCCAGGGCCCGGCGAAAAGCATCTTCCCTGGCTTCATGGGTTACCAGGACAACTTCAGCCAGATCGCCCACCCTTCGTTTCTGGATAACCATGTCCAGGCTCACTTCTTCATCGGCAAAGGCATTGGCCAGGGAGGCAAAAACGCCGGCCCGATCTTCAACCAGGTAGCGCAAATAAAAACGCGCTTCCAGGGCCCCGATGGGCACAAAGCCGGTTTCCTGCAGTTCGCTTTCAACTACTCCATTGGCAACATTAAAACGTATACAGCGAGCCGCTTCAACCACATCGGATAATATGGCGGCAGCAGTGGGCATGGCGCCGGCTCCGGGCCCGTAAAACATTAGCTCTTTCGCCGCCTCGCTTTCAATAAATACGGCATTTAACTCGTTCAAAACCGAAGACAGGGGATGTTCTAAGGGCACCAGGGCCGGATGGACCCTTAAAGCCAGCCCTTCCGGTAAATCTTCACCAATGGCCAGTAGTTTTACGCTATAGCCGATTTCCCGGGCATAAGAAATGTCTTCATAGGTAACGCCTTTTATTCCTTCGATGTGGACCTGGTCAAAATCGGCTTTTTTGCCGAAAGCCAGGTTGGCCATAATAACCAGCTTATAGGCGGCATCAAGACCTTCAACATCATTGGTAGGATCAGACTCGGCAAAACCGAGCCTTTGCGCTTCGGATAAAGCATCCTCCAAACTTAAACCATCCTGGTCCATACGGGTAAAAATATAATTGGTAGTTCCGTTGACAATACCGAGTACCCGGCTGACCCGATCGGCAACCAGGCTGTGCTTGAGGGGCCGAATCAAGGGAATGCCCCCGCCAACACTGGCTTCGTAAAATATGTTTACATTGTTTCGGCGGGCCAGGCGGATCAGTTCCTGGCCGTGACGGGCCATCAAGTCCTTATTGGCCGTAACTACATACTTTCCGTTTTCAATAGCCCGGGCAATTAAGCTGCGAGCCGGCTCAATCCCGCCGATCAGTTCGATTACGATGTCAATATCCGGATCTTCCAGAATTTCCGAAGCATCCGTGCAAAGCTTTTCTTTTTCCAGGTCGAGACCCTGCAAGCGGTCCCGGTCGCGGTCGGCCACTTTTGCCATCATTACTGCAAAGTCAACTTTATCGTTGATCGCGCTGCCGTTGCGCAGGTAAAGATCGACCACGCCTTTACCAATTGTCCCTGCGCCCACCAGGCCTACTTTTACGATTTTTTCTGCCATTTGCCCTTCCACTCCCCCTTATCCAGTTGTCGAAGCAGCTTTCCTGTTTTTATTCATAGATCTTTTCATCTTCCTGATCTGCTTCTGCTGCGTCAAGTTCTATGTCGCGACCCTTAAAACCTTCTTTTGCCAGCTCCCGGTAATATTCATGCTGGATGATCAAATCCATAATTTCGTTGGTCCCCGTCCAGATCATGATCAGGCGGACATCGCGAAGCATTTTTTCAATGGGATAAACATTTGTATAACCGATGCCCCCCATGACCTGCATGGCATGGTTGACCACCTGCCAGGCGTTTTCGGTAGCCACTTTCTTGGCCTCCGATACAAGCCTCCTGGAGCGGCCCGGCGGGTCGCCGGCATCTACGGAGCGGGCAGCCAAATAGACTATGCCCCTGGCCGTATCAAGGGCCGTAACGCTGTCGGCAACTTTGAAGCTGACCCCCTGGAAACTCTTGATCTCCTGCCCAAAAGCTTTGCGCCTGGTGCTGTAGCGGGCGGCCACTTCCAGGGCGGCCCGGCCCATCCCGATAGCCCCCCCGGCGCTGGTCATCCTCTCCGGGATCATCATCTGATAAAATATCGCGGCCCCGTTATTTTCTTCTCCCAGCAGGTTTTCCGCCGGGACCCGGGCTTCCTTAAAAACAAGCCTCCCCGTCCCGCCGCCGCGGGTACCCATCAAGCCGTAAAGGTATTCCGCCTTGACCTCCGGGGAGCGGTCAACTATAAAGGCGCTGATCGATTTATGAGCGGGGGCATCCGGATCGGTTTTAGCGTAAACCATAAAATAGTCGGCTCCTTCAGATCCAACTACAAACCGCTTTTGCCCGTTAATCACATAATGATCTCCCTCTTTCCTGGCCGTGCAGGTCGCGCCAAAAAAATCCGATCCGCCGCGCGGTTCGGTCAGGGCTTCGGCGCAGGTGAGACGGCCTTCAAGAGTAGGCTGCAAATATTTCTTTTTCAGGTGTTCAGAACCAAACTTATCAATAGCCTCCCCGACAATGCTGACCAGCGAATAGAGGCAGCCCAGAGAGGTGCCCAGAACCCCGACCTCTTCCAGGGCAATTATTTCCGAGGCCCAGGGCATACCCCTTCCGCCGTATTTTTCCGGAAAACGCAGGCCCAGAAGGTTTCTGGCTGCTGCTTTTTCCAGGAATTCGCGGGGATAGCGGATTTTATCTTCGTCCATATCCCGCAGAAGCTGTTTGTCAATATCCTCCTTGACAAAAGCGCGCACTTCTTCCTGCAATTTTTTTTCTTCGGCACTCATCAAGCAATCGAGCATTCTCATACCTCCATAATTTATAAATGATTTATTAATATCCCCTGACCCCGGCAAGGTAAGGGTTTATTAATCTTAAGGCTTCGGCTTCTTTAAGGCCCTGGAAAGCCTGCTTGTAATGATACATCACTTCGCGGGCCATGTGGCCTCGCCCCCCCGGGACCAGGTCACCGGCCAGGCCATGTATGAAAGCGCCGGCACGGGCGGCATTTTCTGTTTCCAGGCCCTGGGCGATAAAAGAGGCAATCAAGCCCGTTAGCAGATCTCCCGAACCAGCCGTGGCCAGGGCCGGCCCCCCGGCAGGGTTAATGGCCGCTTTTCCATCAGGAGCGGCTATAATTGTATTAAAACCTTTCAGCACCAAAAAAACACCCCATCTTCGGGCATGATCGACGGCTATCTCCAGGCGGTTTTCCTGAACTTCCCGGACAGTTAAACCGGCCAGGCGGGCCATCTCGCCGGGATGGGGTGTAATAACCACCGGCTGTTTGGCCTCTTTCAGCAGCTCCATTCTGCCCTTTAAAGCCTCAAGGGCCCCGGCATCGATTACCATGGGCACAGGTGAAGCTGCGATCACCTGTTTAAGCAGTTCGGCCGCATCGCTGCCCGGATCAAGACCGGGTCCAATGGCGAGGGCATCACAATTTCCTGCCCGCTCCAGGATGGTTCCCGACGCAGCAGAGCTTACAATGCCTGGAGCTGCTTCTTCAAGGGAAATAGTAATCACTTCTACCAGCCGAGCGCTTACAACAGGTTCCAGGCTTCGGGGCACCGCCAGGTAGGCCAGGCCCGCACCGCCCATCAAGGCCGATTCCCCGGCCAAAACGGCTGCCCCGGTCATTCCGGGTGAACCGGCTACGACCAGGACGCGGCCCAGGCTGCCTTTGTGGACAGATTTGTTCCACGAAGGCAAAAGATCCTGGATTTGGCCGGGAGTAAGTAAATCAACCGGCTCATTTTCAACCAGGACAGAAGGGATATTGATCTGGCCTACATAAACCTCACCGGCCTTTTCGGCTCCCCCATTACCGAAAAGCCCCAGTTTGGGATAAGCAAAAGTTACCGTCCAGTCGGCCTGGACGGCACAGCCCATAACCGCCCCGGTGTCGCCATTTACACCCGAAGGGATATCAACTGCAACCACGGGAAGGCCCAATTCATTTACGCTTTCGACCAGTTCCGCAAACAGACCCTCCACATCCCTACCGGCTCCAATACCCAGCAGGGCATCGACTAAAAAATCGGCATGCTTAATCTCTTCCCGGAAGCGGTCCAGGTTGCCGCTTTCTTCAAGGCGATTAATTGGACCATCTGTTCTTTCCATAAATTGTTCATTAATCCCGGCATCACCCCTGTAACCGCCCGGTTTTACAGTGCTCCACAGTGAACCGGTGAGTCCGGCATTTTTTAGGAGCCTGGCTATGGCAAGGCCGTCGCCGCCGTTATTACCGGGCCCGGCCAGGACGGTAAAGCGCTTCGCCCGGGGCAGTTTGTGCCTGATCAATTCCACCGTTCGAACAGCCGCCGTCTCCATCAAGACCGCTCCGGGCATGCCCAGTTCCTCGATCGTTTTCCGGTCCGCTTCTTTCATCGCCGCGCTGCTGAGCGCTTTCATCTCACCGACCACCTTTCTGCAGGCCCGGTACAATCCGTATTTTACCGGGTATTTTATTATAATTTCGATAACTATTGATTTTTCTCCTTCCTGTCGCATAAATTGTAATATATATTACAAAACAAATGCTTGCTTTTTAACTCACCTGATGATAATATTCTAGTGTTTTAGAGGAATGAAAGGAGGTACAGGGTTTGCCTAATATTAGATCAGCAGCCAAAAGGGCAAGACAGGCCGAAAAACGCGAATTAAGAAATAAGCGCATCAAGAGCCTGGTTAAAACTTCTATCCGCAACTTCGAGGAAGCGCTCCAGGGCGGAGACGAAGAAGAAGCAAAAAACAGGCTCAACCAGGCTGTTCGCCAGATTGACAAGGCGGCGGCCAAGGGGATTTTGCATAAAAACAATGCAGCCCGCAAAAAGTCCAGCCTTTCCCGCAGGTTTAACCAGAGCGCAACCGGTTAAACTTACAGAATGGACAATTAATCCGGCCGGGTTAATTATAAAGCTTAATAATGTAAAAACACCAGCCTTATTTCCGCCAGGACGGCAGAAAAGGCTGGTTTGTATTTTATGCCACTTTTTTATTAAAAGGCTCGGCATCGCTGCGCGATACAGCCAAGCGAGGCGGAAAGAACATAATAATTGGGGTTATTGCAACCTTACGTTTGATTTTTTAAGACAGGAACCTTATGATCGATCAGTTTCTCCGCCAGCCAGGCGCTGGCTTCCCCTACCACGGCCGGGCATTTATCTTTATGACCGCCCCTTTCTTCGTACTCATAATATTCGTCATTGTCAAGAAAACGATAAGCAGTTCCAAAGAAGTAGTTCTGAACTTCGCGGCAGGTCTCGCCCCCGTACTTGTCTCGGAACATATCCCAGTATTCCTGAACTAAAGGCCCCGGGCGCCGCAGAAGGCTAATATCGGAGAATTCTTCGCGGGAACGCCCGAAAAAATAACTGAGGACCATAATCCCACCGGTCAAAGCACCGCAGGTTCCTTCAATTGACGAAGCTATTCCGCCAGAAAAAGAGGTTGCTGATTTAAAAACGGCGTTGTTCAAAGGGAAAAAATCCTGGATTGCTCCTACCACACACTGGGCACAACCATAGTAACGCTGCTCCAGGTCATAACCACGCTGATATACTTCACGGACCAGTTTTTCTTTATCTATACCTGCTCTTTCAACCATCTGGATCACTCCTTTTTATTTCAACCTTTCGGCGGCTAAATTATAAGTATTACCGTTGCACAACGCTTTGCGCATAATCAATCCTGCTTAAAACTAATTGTAACGCCTGAACAGGCTCTAAGCAACCGGTTTTGATCTGATAATCAGTTTTCTGAAGAACTAACAACACTTCTTCCAGGGCCCTGCGGTCATAGAGGCCTGTTTGCTCTCTCAATTTTCGGGCCACAAAGGGCTGGACACCAAGAACGGAAGCCAGATCGCCTCCCCCCCGTCCTTCTTCGAGCAAACTGTAGGCCTGTAAAAGCATCCGGTAATGGCGGGCCAGCATAAATAATATAAGCAGGGGTTGTTCACGCCTCTCCAAAAGCAGATCCAGGATATTCCGGGCTGTGGCCGGTTTGCCCTCGGCCAGGGCATCAGCAAGTTTAAAAACATTGCCCTGCAGGTCACCGGAAAACAATATATCCACTGTATCAGCGGTTATCGTATCATCCTCTTCCCCCAGGTAGGCGCAGTATTTTTCCAGCTCCCTGGAGAGGTAATGCAGGTTATGATCGCCGGCTAAAAGCAGCCTTTCCACTGCTGCCCGGTCTATTTTCTTACCCATCCGTTCGACTTTCCTGCGAATCCATGCCGCCAGGGTATCACCCTTCAGGGGGGCGCATTCAACGACCACACCTTTTTTATCGATAAGCTTAAACAGGCGCCTGCGCCGATCGACTCCCGGGGCTAAAAAAACAATGATGCTGTCCGGTACATCTGGGGCCTTGATATCAAGGTATTCGGAGAGTGATTCAGCCTCCCGCTTCTCCCGGCTGTCCGGCTCCGGCTCCTCACCGGGTTCTTCCTCAGCTGTTTTTTTTCGGGGCGGAGCCAGGTAGGGTGGATTGTTAACAACAACAAGCCGGCGCCGGGCAAAAAGGCCTCCCTCGCTCAACCCGGCAATAATCTCTTCCAAGTCTTGTTCAGCGCCGTCCATCTTCTCCAGGCCAAACTCTGCCTCCGTTCCCAGGAAACTGTCTGCCAGGCGGGATGTAAATTCCTCCTGGAGATACCTTTCATCGCCAAAAAAAAGGTACACCGGCGCAAATTTTCCTTCTTTAAATTGTTTTAGTAAAACCTGATAAGATATCATGATTAACCTCACTATCTCTTCTTCTGCAGGGAGCTGGCCCATAGGCGCCTTGATTCAGGCAAGAAAATGACCAGGACCGTAAAAATTTCCAGTCGGCCAACCACCATCAGAATCGATAAAAGCAATTGTCCGGCCGGCGGTATAACCTGGTATGTCTCCACCGGTCCGACGCTGCCAAGTCCGGGCCCAACGTTACCGATAGTTGCCGCCACGGCAGAAAAAGCCGTTTCCGTATCCAGGCCCATCAGGGCCAGGAGCAGGGTTGAGCCAATTGTAAGTAAAGCGTATAAAAACCCAAACCCCATCACCGAGCGAAGCACTTCTTCATTAACATGCTGCCTGCCCAACTTAACTGAAGAAATAGCCGAAGGATGAATCACCCGGGACAATTCGCGGAAAGCATACTTAAACATTAACATCCAGCGGACCTGCTTCATGGCGCCGCCCGTTGAACCCCCGCAGCCTCCGATAAACATAACGGTCAGCAAAAAAAGGCGGGAAAAACTATGCCAACCATCAAAATCGGCAGTGGCATAACCGGTTGTAGTGGTTATGGAAACCACCTGGAAAGCGCTCTGCCGCAATGCAAGAACCAGGCTGTAGCCGGCTCCATTCAGGGTATTGACAGTCACCAGGCAAATTCCCACCAGGATAACGAACAAATAAAACCGCAGTTCCGGGTTTTTTAGCACATTGAATTCACCACGAATTAAACGAAAATAAATGGCAAAGTTAATCCCGGCAAAAAGCATAAAAAAGATAATGATAACTTCTGCGGCGGGATTATTTAAGGCGGCGATACTGGCATTATAAGGCGAAAACCCCCCGGTGGGCATTGTGGTCAGGGCATGGGCGATGGCATCGTAGAAACTAATCCCGACCAGCATTAACAGGAACACCAGGGCCAGGGTAAAAGCAACATAAATCAACCAGAGCCTGCGGGCGGTTTCTACCACGCGAGGCACAACCTTTTCAGCCACCGGGCCGGGTATTTCCGCTTTAAACATGGTCATGCTTCGAAACCCAAATTTGGGTAAAACGGCCAAAAATAGGACAATAATGCCCATTCCACCCAGCCACTGGGTAAGCTGGCGCCATAAAAGAAGGCCGCGGGGCAATATTTCAATGTCTTCAATCAAAGTAGCTCCTGTTGTTGTAAATCCGGAGACAGACTCAAAAAAGGCCTGCAAGAAATTGCCTGCAAATACCCCGTAAAAGTGGTATGGTAGAGCCCCAAAAACACCAGCCACAAACCAGGCCAGTGAAACAACTATAAAGTTTTCTATGATACTGAGCTCTCCATGGCGCGAAGGCAGGAAGTACCAATAAAGAATACCGCCCATCACTGCAGTAGCAAAAATAGCTTTAAAAAGTGCAGCCTGATCAGGGCCCCGTTCGGCAACTGCCCATAAGGCAGGTAAAAGCATGGTTAAAGCCAGGAATAGAAGCATAATTCCCAGCAGGTATGGAATGCGAAAATTACGCAATAATAAGCTCTCCTTCAGCTTTTCTACTCTTTAGACTATATTTACAATATACACAGTTCATACTACATGATATAAAAGGGTAAAATCAACTGTCTTCGCTATGCACCAATTTATTTCTAAGATATTCTTTATTTTCTTTACCAACTGGAGGGGCAAAGTAGTGATCCAGGTTAGCGCTAACTTTGGGAATAGCAAAGATAACCAGGTGATCCCCGGCCAACAGTACTGTATCGCCTGTAGGAACAATTACTTCACCATTACGGGCGATAGATCCAATAATCATTCCCCGGGGAAATCGGGCATCTACAATTTTTTTATCAACCACCCTGGCCTTTTCAGATAATACGATTTCAATTACTTCGGCTTTTTCATCCTGCAGAAGAGAAAAAGCTACAGCATCTTCTTTACGAGTTAGACGCAAAATCTTAGATGCAGCCAAAATCCTGGGATTAATAACACTGTCAATCCCCAGGGTATTATAAACAGGGACATAATGCGGCCGCATCACTTCGCAGATAATCTTGGGAACTCCAAACTGGCGGGCCAATAATGCCACTACTGTATTGCTGCGATCGTCACCGGTTACTGCAACCACTGCGTCAGCCCTTTCCGTATCTTCTTCTTCCAGCATAGCTATTTCTGTGGCATCGCCCTCTAAAACAAGAGTTTTATCCAGGTCTCGGCAAAGTTCTTCACAGCGTTCTACATCTTTTTCAATGATCTTCACATCAAAACGCTGTTTACTTTTTTCAAGTAAATGTGCCAGTTGGACTCCTATCAGGCCTCCGCCCATGATCGTCACCTGCCTGATTGTTTTCTTTTCATGGTGTAAAAGAGACCCTATATCCTTCAAAGACTTGCTTTTCCCCAGAAGATAAACTTTGTTACCGGGCATGACTACATCATCACCCCCGGGCACTATAAATTTGCCATCAGAATTGCTAATACCAACAATGATCATATCGAGATTTTGGGGAAGTTTACGCAATGGGACTCCTACAATTTCAGCTTCTGCTTCCACGGTAATACCTACCATCATTATCCTGCCCCGGTTAAAATATTCTATTTCGCTGGCTTCGGGGAAGTGGAGCATTTTAGATATTTCCATAGCCGCAACCTTTTCCGGGTTGATCACTACATCTATTCCCATCTGCTGCGGGGTTAGAACTGAAGAGGCTCCAACATACTGCGGGTTCCGAATCCGGCATACAGTAATCGGGACATCATACTGTTTGGCGATCATGCAGGCAATCACGTTCACCTCATCAAACTGGGTAACCGCAACTACCATGTCAGCTTTCTTTACTCCTGCTTGTTCCAGGACAACCGGATTAGCGCCATTATCTTCAATAACCATTACGTCCAGGGCTTCTTTAAAACGTAAAGCTTTTTCTTCATTTTTTTCTATAACTACAACATCTTGATATTTTTCAGACAAGTTCCGAGCCAGTTCATAGCTGACTCCCCCACCCCCGACAATGATAATGTGCATAAAAAAACCATCCTTTCCCCATTATAAGAGCATTGAAAAAAAAGAGACAGCGGCTACGCTGCCTCATCAGGGAGAAAAAGTATAGCAAATTTAATCATGATCGGCAAACATTTCAATTCTTTAAATAGCTTCTTCCTGTTATAATCATGAATTTTCATGTTGCTGTGCCGATCTTGTTTTCTTAATTTATTATATACGATCACTTCTTTAAAGACAACACTATTTTAAGCAAAAAAACGGTTAAATTAGAGCTTTTTAAAGAGCCCCAATTAAAGGGCGTTAGCCTGCTTCAGCATTATGTTATATGGGTCAAGCTATTTTTTAAGGAGCCAATACCGTTAATGATTACTTCAAATTCATCTCCCGGCTCAAAGGGCCCAATTCCGGAAGGGGTACCGGTCATGATCACATCTCCGGGCAGCAGGGTCATGCAGCCGGAAACATATTCAATAATTTCGCTTACAGTAAAAAGGTGATCGGCTGTTGGGGCCTGCTGAACCACCCGATTATTTAGCAAACCCTTAACGGTAAGGCTTTCCGGGTCTTTAATCCCGGTTTCAATAACCGGACCCAGGGGACAGAAGGTATCAAAGCTTTTCGCGTAAGTCCACTGCCCGTCCGGGGGCTGCCTGTCGCGGGCGGTAACATCGTTGGCGCAGGTATAACCGAGGACATAATCAAGCGCCTCTGAACGCTTCACCCGGTAGGCCCTCCGTCCGATAACCACCCCCAGCTCGGCCTCGTAATCGACCCTTTTACTCTGGGGCGGATATAGAATAGCCTCACCGGGACCAATAACAGTAGTGGAGGGTTTCATAAATAAAATAGGCTTTTCAGGCAGAGCCAGGTTCAATTCTTCGGCATGGCTGCGGTAGTTTAAGCCCAGGCAAATGATCTTGGTCGGCAAACAGGGCGCGAGCAGTCTAACCTCTGAAAACCTGGCCCCGGATCCCGATTCTTTTAGCTTTGAGGGTTCCCAATCGCCAAGCGGCTGAAAAATTTCCCGCAATTCCTCTCCATCTATAATTCCATATTTTACCTGGTTATTAACCAGGTAGCGTGCCAGTTTCAATAGATAATCCCCTTTTCATATTTATTTCTCTACAGATAATCCAGGTTGGGCTATAATGAGCCGCCTTCCCGGTTGACCTCAAAAGAAATTGATGTTCGCCCATGCCGGGCGCACTCACAAGAAGCGGAACCCGGTTTAGCCGGGTTCCGCTTTTATCTCTACCAGTTTTCGCAAATCACTTCGAAATGGGCCTGGGGATGGTCGCAGGAAGGGCAGACATCCGGCGCCTCTTCTCCTTCATAAACATACCCGCAGTTACGGCAGAACCACCGGACAGGCTGGTCTTTTTTAAAAACCTTGCCATTGTCGATATTGGCCATCAAGCCCAGGTACCTTTTTTCATGCTGTTTCTCCGCCACAGCGATTGACTCAAACATGTCCGCTATTTCATTAAAACCTTCTTCCCGGGCTACTTTGGCAAAGCCGGGATACATATCGGTCCATTCGTAATTTTCGCCGCCTGCGGCTTCCTGCAAATTCTCCCGGGTATTACCGATAACCCCTGCAGGAAAAGAGGCCTGGATTTCAACATCTCCGCCCTCTAAATGTTTAAACAGCCTTTTGGCATGCTCTTTTTCCTGGTTTGCGGTTTCTTCAAAAATTGCCGAGATCTGAACATACCCTTCCTTTTTTGCCTGGCTGGCAAAGTAGGTGTACCGATTCCGGGCCTGTGATTCTCCGGCAAATGCGGTTAAGAGATTTTTTTCAGTTTTGGTGCCTTTTACGCTCATATTATCTCATCCTCCTGTTTAGTATTTTGTTGGGCAGATTATGTAAGGATTTCTGCTGCATCATTATTATACAACGATAAGCAAATGTTTGCACCCCAGTTTAATTTATTTCTATTTTCTGTTAACCGTGGTTGTCAAGCCGGGCCAGCCCCACCTTGACAAAGAAAAGCGGCGCCAGGAAGGTCGCCCAGAACGTGGAAAGGGCATGGATGATAAAAGTGAGAGGATGAATATTACCGGGCAGCAGCGGCCCCAGGGGAAGGATAATTATCCCGATTACCACTATGCCAATTAAACCCCTCACTACATGTTCAAACATGCTACCCCGGGGATTAAAATCCAGTTTTTCCTTTTCCAGCAAACGCCCTGCTCCCGCCCCCGCGACGTAACCCATCAGGTTGGGCGCATAGGTGGCGGGCAAAAAAGAAAGGGCGATAGGAATAACCAGGGCCAGAAGCAGAAGCATAGCGGGGGGAAATTTTTCATAAAACCTGTTTTCTATCATGCCCAGGCCGATCCCTAAAAATACGGCCAGGAAAATCACCCCGGTGACAATACCGCCGATCACGTCTCCGGGAAAATGGTAGCCGAGCGTAATCCTGGATAGGCCGACCAGGAGACATATTAGCACGGCCCAGATCCAGAGCCAGCGTTTCTTAAGCATAATAGCCAGGTAACCCCAAACGCTAACAGCCCCCGAGGTGTGGCCGCTGGGAAAAGTATAGGTGGGAACAGTGATCCCCCTGACATCGGGTCGGGGCAACCTGATAATATCCTTGGGTATCTCGCTGGTCACAAAAATTGCCGAAGGCATCAGGATTAAACCCCAGAAACCCAGGGACTTGTTAATAGACCAGTAAATCACTGATAGGAAAACCAGAAAAAAACCCTCACTGCCCAGGGCGGTTATGCCCTGGAACAACCTGAATATCACTCTATTATAAACAGTAATAGAAACGATCGAGTAAGCAAAACCGGGATCTCTTAGTGGATACCAGAAGAGGTAAAGAATAACTGCCAGGAATGCCGTAAAAAATACGAAAAACCAGCGCCAGGCCCGTTCTGTACTATGATCATTAGAAAAAATATTGCTTGTAAGGGGGGGTAATTCCATTATTCCAACTCTCCTGCTTGAACCTGTTCAACCCATTCTGCCAGATCGCTGATCGTATTGATGTCGTGTTCAACGGCTTTATCTTCTTGCATCATAAGCGTATACGTTTTATTCAAGGGCGCATAGGCAAGCCAGACCAGATCTTTTTCGGCATCCTTTTCAGCTACTTTACGGTAAACCTGTTCCGGAACTGCAACCGGCTCTTCTTTTTCATAAACCTGCCGCCAGACAACACCGGTATATTCCCAGTAGAGATCAATATTTCCCATTGTCAGGGCCCGCCTGATCGGTTCGGTTCCGGCAATGGGGTCAATTTTTTCCACCGGAATGCCGGCATTTTCAAGAGCGAGAACTGTAATCTGGCCCAGGATTATTTGCTCCATAAATTCTTTGGAACTAACCATAACCGGTTCTCCGTCAACCGGAACCCTGCCTTCCTCGGTGATTAATTCTTCCTCCATAAGCCATTCCCGGGCCACATCAACCGGCTCATTTTCTTCCAGGTCAACCCGGTAATTAAGCTCAATCATGGTCCGGTTATCCAGGCGGCCCGCTATTTCTGCCATTATTCCTTCCAGCTGGGGATATTGCTCCAGCACTTCTTTACGGACCAGGGGGGCGGGATTGGAAGCGGGGAAAGCCTGCTTATCATCTTCAAGCCTGGCCAGTTCCAGTTCTTTAATCTTCCCGTCGGTGCTAAAACCGACTGCCACATCAACATCGCCGGCTTTTAGCGCCTCGTGGGTCAATCCCAGGGCCATTTCATGGACTTCGTCAAAAACCAGCCCGTATTCTTCTTCCAACAGGAGCAGCCCCTCTTCCTCCATGATAAACTGCTCATTGGCAGCCAGGCGCACCTTTTTTTCTGGAGGAGCCGGTTCTTCCACAGGACAGCCGCTTAGCAAAAAAATACAACCGGCGCAAAAACCAAGCATTAGATATCCCAGTATGGTAGATATTTTCAAATCCATGATTATCCTGCCCCTGTAATATTTAATAAGTTACCTTTAACTATAACATTAATGACATCTTTTATGGTAGGGGGTTCCAGTTAAAGATAGATCATAATTCCGAACAGGGAAGCATATCCGGCAAAAAACATGGTCGGTGAGTCCCAGGTATGGGGTGAAAAAGCCTCCACGAAAGTCATCAGCAGGGGTATGACAGCTATAGCTACCGCAAACTGCAGAGGGGTAAAATAATTGTAAAAAGAACCGGTAACAGCCAGTCCGGATAAAAAAACCACGGCGCTTCCTTCAACAGTGCGGACATAAGTACGGCGGGAAAAAAGGGCGTAAGCCTTGTACTTGTATCTGCCAAAACGAACCCCGACCGGTTCGGCCAAACCATCACCGATACCATAAATCAGGATGGGGATTAAAACCAGGTGCAGCAGGTCATAACGGGCAAAAATGATGCTGGCCGGAAGAAGGATCGCATAACCGGCCGCTGTCTGGGTAACAATCCATTTTAATGTGTGGGGGCGATCTTCGGGCCGGTCAAATGAGTGAAACATAACATTAATAAAAGATACCCGGTCGCGAACGGGCTTGATGTAAAATATAAATTTGGCAACTGCCAGCAAAGCCCCGATGGCATAGAGATCAAACGCTTCAATATGAGCATAACCCCGGTTTAAAAATATGGGTATAAAAAAGAGCAGGAAGTGGTTAATCTTCCGGGTATAGTTTACCTTGACATTTTTATGAATAACTAAAAGCCCGTTTATGTACTGGCTGAGGATCAGCACTATCACATTGGAAAACTGGTTAAGGGCAAAACCAAAATCAAGTAATTTTTCCATAACACCTTACTTTCCGGGGCTCTTCTAGTACAGCGGGTCGGTAAAAAGCAAAAAGATTATCCTATCCTGATGATTACAGGGTTTACAGGAGCCACCACTATTATTCTAATCTAAGCAGATTTAATAGCAAGCCAACAGAATGCTTTGGATGTAAACAATTTGTAAACTTTATCCCCAGAGCTGAATCGGGGCAATTTTCATAATTAAAGCTGATCCCTGGAAATCTCCTTTTTTTAAAACCGGCGCAAACTTTAGCCAAAACCCGGCAGGAGATTAACTAAAAACAGCTAATCTATAAGGTTATTATATTTTCATGGGAGGTTTAACAGGAAATGGCGGTAATGTATTACGACCAGGACGCAGATTTGAGCATTCTGAAGAACAAAAAGATCGCCGTACTTGGTTACGGCAGCCAGGGGCACGCCCAATCCCAAAACCTTAAAGACAGCGGGCTGGATGTGATTGTCGGCCTGCATCCGGAAAGCAAACGATGGGACCTGGTAAAAAAAGACGGTTTGGAAGTGGCAGCTGTAAGCGATGCCTGCCGGGCGGCGGATATAATCCAAATCTTGATCGGCGACAGCCATCAACCGGCTGTATTTAATGAATCAGTGCTGCCTCATTTAACGGAAGGTAAAGCCCTGTTAGTATCGCACGGCTTTAATATTCTTTATAACCAGATTATCCCCCCAGAAAATGTCGATGTTTTCATGGTAGCGCCCAAAAGTCCGGGCCACCTGGTAAGAAGACTGCATAAAGAGGGAGCCGGCGTTCCCGGACTGCTGGCTATTCACCAGGACTACACCGGAAACGCAAAAAATTTGGCCCTGGCCTATGCCAAGGGAATCGGTTGTACCCGGGCCGGAGTTATTGAAACCACCTTCCAGGAAGAAACTGAAACCGATTTGTTCGGAGAGCAAGTAATACTCTGCGGCGGGACTACCGCTTTGATCAAAGCCAGTTTTGACACCCTGGTCGAAGCCGGTTACCAGCCTGAAATAGCATACTTTGAATGCCTGCACGAGCTCAAGCTGATCGTGGACCTGATTTACGAGGGCGGTCTGCAAGGGATGCGTTATTCGGTTAGCGATACCGCCGAGTACGGCGATTTGACCAGGGGGCCGCGCATTGTTAACGAAGAGGTCAAAGCAGAGATGAAAAAGATACTGGATGAAGTCCAGAGCGGTCAATTTGCCCTTGAATGGGTTCTGGAAAACCAGGCCAACCAGCCTAAATTCAAGGCCTTAAGAAAGATAGATGAAAAACACCAGATTGAAGAGGTCGGTAAAAAACTGCGCAAAATGATGAAATATATCGAGCAGTAATGAAGCTGCCTCGCATTTGGTTCAATCCAATTCAGAGGTGATATCTTCAAGCTCTTGCCGAGAAATAAGGCCGGACAGAACTACCAGGGCCTGGTTTTGATCGTCTTCCTGCCAGGCCAGGCCCGGTTGGCCGGCTACCTCAAAATAAATATAACCATTGATTATTTCGATCTTAAGAGATTCAGCCTGGATATGTTCGACCAGGTGCTCAATAAAACTGTTCGGTTTTTCCTGGTCAACCTGCGATTTAACCCAAAGCAGTTTTTCCTCTTCTCCGCGATATACGGCTCCTTGATAGTCGGGCCCATCGCCTGCATTTAACAGAACTGCTTCTTCAAAGTGAAGATTGCCGTTTATAACCTGCTCCCATTCCGGCGGGGAAGGATCAGCTGCTACTTCAAAAGCAGCCGGTTCGGCAGTTTCTTCTTCCAGGGCTA
>Ga0207421_10000927_pt1 | contig 38119 bp, 38 predicted proteins | sample SodLakKL_010_SED_4_FD_187542 | JGI IMG/M metagenome (GOLD analysis project Ga0207421, IMG submission 187542) | Alkaline sediment microbial communities from Lake Tanatar, Kulunda Steppe, Russia - 8KL_010_SED (SPAdes) (version 2) | ecosystem: Environmental > Aquatic > Non-marine Saline and...
CGTAGAACGCCTGTCCCGATGCCTCGGGAAGGTCGAGGGTTCGAGTCCCTTCCGGATCGCTTTAAAAGCTGCTCACATTGTGAGTGGCTTTTTTTGTTTGTGGCCAGTATTCAGCGGCGAGGAACTCCTGACCCGTGGCTTCGGAAAGGTCGAGGTTGGTCTAAGGGTTTTTTGAAATTAGGGTAACGATAGGGTAACGTAGTACTTGGCAGTAAAGATTGACCAGGGATGATTTTCGTTCAATCAAAAGCCTCCGGAACACTTTTAGAAATGTTTAAATCGAATCTGTAGCTCTACATTAGCTTGCTGATATTCCTGTTACCATTATTATTTCGAACATACAGATCCTGCTGCCCCATATAATAACCGGATCAAGAGAATAAAAAGACAGGTGGCCATTTATTAAACCAATTCATTTTCTGTTCTTATAAATACGCGTAATTTGTTATAGCGGCAGCAGAGGTAACTGCTGATCATAAACCGTTTTCGTTTTTCAATTCAGTTAGTTGAGCATAAGCGTATGCATGATTCAAATCACACGGCAGATAACTATCAAAAACTGCACGAGTTCTTAAAGAACAGAGAATCGTACCCCCACAAGCCGGATTTTGTGCAGCATGTGCAGACCCATATTTCTCGCGTGTATATTGCACCACCCTATGTTTATAAATTCAAGAAACCTGTGGATTTTGGATTTTTGGACTACAGCACGCTCGATAAAAGAAAGCATTTTTGCGAACAGGAGGTTCTGCTTAACAGGCGATTGTGTTCGGAGATTTATATTGGTGTTGTCGCCATCACAAAGAATGAAGAAGTCTATGAAATAGAATCTGGAACAACCGATGATGCGGAAATTGTTGATTATGCTGTTAAAATGAAGAAACTAAAGGAGGAGTATTTTCTTCACACCTATATCGAAAATAATTCACTTACAAAGGGTCATCTTGATAGGGTGTCGGATAAATTGGCGGACTTCTACCTGCAGCAATCCCCCGGGAATGATGTTACCAGGTATGGGGGGATAGATACAATCAGGTTCAATACCGATGAGAACTTTCAGCAAACAGAGGCGTTTATCGGTGATACAATCAGCAGGGAGACATTCGAGGGGATTAAATACTTTACTGACGGTTACCTTGACCAAAGAAAAGACCTGTTTACAAGACGGGTGGAAGAAAATCGAATCGTAGATGGGCACGGGGATCTGCACCTCGAACATATTCACGTGAGTCCGAAAAGGATCTGCATTTATGACTGCATAGAGTTTAATGAACGGTTTCGATGCGGTGACCAGGCCGTGGACCTGGCTTTCCTGGCGATGGATCTTGACTATCATGACCGATGGGATAAATCCCGCTATTTTGTGGATCAAATGGCCCAAAAGCTGGACGATCCGGATTTAAAAACCATTATCGATTTTTATAAATGTTACCGCGCGTATGTGAAAGGAAAGGTAAAGAGCCTGAAGTCGACGGATGAGGAATTTGAAGAAGATGAGAAGCAGGCCGCAGTCGACCTGGCGTCGGAGTACTTCCACCTGTCTCTCAGGTACGCGTTGATTGGATCCCGCCCTCTGGTGCTGATATGCATGGGCAGAATTGGAACCGGTAAAAGCACACTGGCCGATCATCTTAGCAAAACAGTGACCATTGACTCCTTTTCATCAGACCGGGTGCGAAAAAATCTGGCCGGACTTCCGCTTCATGAACGTCCCGGGCCAAAGAAACGGAAGGAGTTGTATTCGGCGGAGATGTCGCGAAAAACGTATCAAAGCCTTCTTGATCACGCAAAAAAGAATCTGGAAGATGGGAAGCCTGTGATTATAGATGCTACATTCAGCTTGCAATCGAGCAGGCAGAATTTTATTAATGAGCTTGCAGCACTGGGTGCCAATTTCGTTTTTATCGAAGCTCAGGCATCAGACGAAGTTGTGAAATCACGATTGAAAATCCGGGATAAAGAAAATGATATCGTCTCAGATGCGCGCCTGGAAGATTTTGAGACGCTGGATTCCCGATATGAGCCACCAAAAGAGATTGACAGACCCCACAAGATTGAAATAGATACTGGCAAACTGCTGACAGATACGATCAAAGACCTTTATAAAAAGCTTGTTGACAGGCAGCTTCTGGAATCTGGGGTAGAATCTTCACAAATACCTTTTAAAGGGTGGTGAAATTTTCACTTAATGAATCGGAGGTTCTAAAAAGCCATCATCTTTGATATAGACGGCGCTATCATCAACAGCAGGCTTCACGGTGAAAAGTTTTTGCTTGAAAAATGTAAGGATCATGGGCTCCATATTCCCGGGCAAAAAAAGTAGGGCTGCAGGGTCAACTGCAGCCCTTTATCGGGATGGTGATGGGATGTATGTATAGAAAAAATTATTTCAGAGCTAATTCAATTGATTCTATCAGCTCTTCGTCGTTGGGTGCTACTCTTGTATTAAACCTTCTCAGTAGATTTCCGTTCCGGTCAATCAGAAATTTTTCAAAATTCCAGCCAATCTCACCGGTAAAATCGGGATTTTCTGCATCTGTCAGATGTTTAAACAGCGGGTGCTGATCCTCTCCTTTTACGGATATTTTTGAAAACAGCTGAAAAGTAACGCCAAAATTCAGTTCACAAAACTGTGCAATCTCCTCATCCGTTCCCGGCTCCTGCCCTCCAAAGTTATTAGCCGGAAACCCAAGTACTTTTAAACCTTTTTCAGAATAGGATTCATGCAGCTCCTGGAGTCCGGCATACTGACCCGTAAACCCACACTCTGAGGCCGTATTAACAATTAACAGAACATCGCCTTTAAATTGTTCCAGCGAAATGTTTTTTCCATCAATTGAATTTAATTCGTACTTATAAACGTTATCATTTCGTTCAACACTTGGCATCATGATGATTAAGGTTATTAAAGTCAGTACAATTGTTTTCATATTTGCATTAATTTAGATTTCAGAACAACTCACTACCCGGAAAAATCATTCCTATTATTTATGATAATAAATATACGCGCTAACTACCCGCTCTTCATAACTCTTACAATATTTTTACTATTGCCGCTAACCGCTACGGCACAAATGTTTTCGGTTGGAGATCCTGAACCTGAACGAGAACGAATTCCGGGATTCTACTCTGTGATAAGCGCAGGCTGGGAATTCGCAACGTTTGATTATACCGGGGGTGCAGCATCAGCGGCGGAAAGGCTCGATTTTGATGACAGTGTCCTCCGCTTCAGGCTCGACACACCCGGTTTGGATATTAGTATAGGTCTTGGTGGCAGGCTAACCGGCATGAACGAGAACTCTTTAGTTAACCTTAATGCCAGGCTGTTCAACAGACTGCAGCTTTATCGGCGTGAAAATGTTGTGGTTCTTGTTCCAATTCAAATAACTACAGACCTTATGCGTGTATCCAGAAATAATATCGATTCAGAGTTCCAGCAAAGCTCATTAACTTTAGGAACGGGACTTGAATCAGCCCTTCGAATCAGCGACAGTATAGACTTTTCAATTAAGGGAACTCCTAATTATGGGTTTAGTTTTGCCCAGGGCAATCTATTTGGGGGCAGCTTATTCAGGCTCGACGGCAGTGCGCAGTTCTATTTTCGAAACTTAATCGGCAGGCATGCCCTTTCGGTTGGTTACCATTTTGATTACCGTAAATATGATATAGACGATACAAATGGAGATTTGAATGACTACGACTTTACATCACACTCCATAACCATAGGATACGCATTTTAAAAAATGAAAATTGATAAACTCATTCTTGAACTCGAATCGCTTTGTGAAAAAGGTGGTTATACTATTCGAAAGGAGAGAGGTACGTTTAGGGGCGACCAATGCATCATTGAAGGTGATAAATTAGTTGTAATCAATAAGAATCGACCCCCTGAGGCTCAGGCCATAATTATGGCAAAAGTGCTGAAACAGATCAACCCTGAAGACACCTACATTAAACCGGCTGTTCGAAAAAAGCTGGAAGAACTGTGGAGCCGAATTGAAAAGTATGAGACGTTGGAAGAGTCAATCCAAGAATAGCTGATTTCATGAAATGTACATTTTTAGGAACGGGTACCTCAATGGGAGTTCCTGTTGCCGGAGGTTTTGGGAGTGAATACATTGAGGCTGATCCCCGCAATCAACGTTTCCGCTGCTCTGTTTGGATTGAAACACCGGAATCTTCCGTCATCATTGATACCGGCCCGGAGTTTCGCCTTCAAACCATTCGCTCTAACGTAGACCGGATCGATCTTGTGTTGATTACTCACGAACACATGGATCACATAGCCGGACTCGACGACCTCAGATCCTACAATTATCTGCAAAAACAACCCATCCCACTCTATGGATCAAAACGGACTATAAACTCTATCAAAACCCGTTTTGACTATATGTTTGGAAAGAATAAATATCCCGGCTCCACATCAGTGGATATGGTTACGCTTAACTCTGCCACACAATTCCGTGATATTAAAATAACTCCCCTTCAATACAACCACGGCAGCATTGATGTACAAGGATACAGGCTCAATGATTTTTCCTATTTGACAGATGTAAAATCCATACCTGATGTAACCAAAGAAAAAATAGTGGGAAGCAAGGTGATGGTTCTGAGCGGATTGCGATGGCAGCCTGAGCACCCAACTCACCTTACCATTCCTGAAGCAGTTGAAATAGCTACTGAGCTGAAAATCCCCAAAACTTACCTGATTCATATGAACTCCTACGTGGATCACAACGATAGCAATAATCGCCTCCCAAAACATGTGCGCCTGGCATACGACCAGCTTGAGATTGAAATTTGACAAGCATCAGGCTTCAAAAGGTTTTGATATTTTCTGTCTTAATATGTTAGTGTGTGTTCGAAAAAAGTAAATTGCATCTCAAAGCCCAGTGCAGGTCGAACAAAAATTAAAAGCAAACTAGCCGTGTGAATGCCTTAAGTGTTTGCCCACTTTTTATTGCAATTCCATATATTTGATTCGAACAGCCACTTATGAGCATCAAATACACTTCTCTTCATACACCATTGCCCTCCGCAAGCCGGCGGAGGAACACTCCTGAATTAGCTCTTAACTCTACGCCAACCCGGCCTCTGATACGCTCACAAAAACTTTCTCTTCTCCGGATCTTTTTTAAGGTCGTCAACAACATCTTTAACCTCCTGGGCACTGTTCAGGTTTACCACAAGAATTGCATTTTCAGTTTCAACCAGCGCAAGGTTATCTACCCCAACAAGCGCAATCAGTTTACCGCTATCGGAATGGATCAGATTTGAGCTTGAATTCTGAATGGATACCGGCGAATGGCCAACCGCATTCCCGTTACTGTCCTTCTCCGACAGTTCATGAACTGCCGTCCAGCTCCCTACATCATTCCAGTCAAAGTCACCCGGCACCACATGAACCTTTTCTGCACTCTCCATAATCCCATAATCAATTGAGATCGAGGGGCATGCCCTGTAAAATGCATCCAAATCCTCCTTTTTGCCCTTTGATCCAATCAGCTTTTCGGTCTGTTCATAAACTTCAGGCAGAAACTTTTTAAACGCCTCGAGTATAGTATCTGTCCTCCATATAAACATCCCGCTGTTCCAGAGATAATCTCCCGATTCCAAAAACTTCTCTGCATCTTCCCGGTTCGGTTTTTCCGTGAAATTTTTTACAGAATAGACATCCTTATTCACCTTTGTAAAACGGGTACCCGTATCGAACCGGATATATCCATATCCTGTTTCAGCGCGATTTGGCTGAATTCCAATGGTAACCAGCGATTTTTCTGAATTTGCGGTTTCAATAGCCGTTTGCAGAATTTGCAAATACTCTTTGGAGTTCCCAATCTGGTGATCGGCCGGCAATACCACCATTACAGAGTCGGGATCCTGTTTATGCAGAAGCGCTGCTGCCGCTGCAACGCAGGGGGCTGTATTCCTGGCAACCGGTTCTCCAACTATAAACTCTTTTCTTGTGCCGGATAGCTGGTCTTCAACAATCGATACATACTCATCGTTGGTAACCACCATAACCTGTTCGGGTGGTATAAAGCCATTAAGCCTGGCCACCGTCTCCTGGATCATGGTTTTGTCGCCAAAAAGGTTCAAAAATTGTTTTGGTAGCGAGCGGGTACTCTTGGGCCAAAAGCGGGTTCCTGAACCTCCGGCCATTATCACTGCATAGATCATCTTAAATTCTTGCTTTTATTGATTGATAGATTTTAAATCTTCAGGAAGGTATTGAAATACCGTTTAAACTAAAATGTGAGAAACTTTTGTGAGTGTAAAACTGAAAGTAGAGCCTTTATCTACATTGCTCACTATTTTCAGCGACTCGCCATGCGCCTCAATGATATGCTTTACAATGGATAGTCCCAGGCCGGTGCCTCCTCTCTCTCTTGATCGCGATTTGTCAACACGGTAAAAGCGCTCCGTTACCCTTTTGATATCATTTGGCTCAATTCCGATTCCGGTGTCCCTGATATACAGGCTTATCTTATCTTTATCTTTTTTAACCGGCTTAATACCAATTTCCACATTACCACCTTCACGGTTGTATTTGATCCCATTTTCAATCAGGTTTATCAGTACCTGTTTAATCTGGTTTCGATCGGCACGTACCTGTATATTTTTATTAAACTCTTTCAGTACAATCTCAACATTCTCTTTTTGTGCTTTATATTGCAGGCTCTCCACCACATCCAAAACAACGTCTCTCAAATACATTTCCTGGAAATTTGATTTCAGCTCACCGGTTTCCAGGCGCGATATCTCCATCAAATCCTTGGTGAGATATGTAAGACGATTCACATTCCTCATCGCTTTTTTCAGAAAAACTTCATTTACCTCGTCATCATGCATGGCACCATTCAATAAGGTCTCGATAAAACCCTGTATGGCAAAAATGGGAGTTTTTAACTCATGTGAAATATCTCCGATAAACTCCTTGCGATAATTTTCAATTTTATTGAGCCGGATCAACTCTTTTTCTACGGTTTTACTCGCTATCATCGTCTTTTTTAGAAGATAATCGAGTTCATCTTTTGGCTTCAGTTTAAGCTTCTCGTTCTCCTCAAACTTCTTTTTTGTGATGGCCTTAACCATCTTGCTGGCTCTTTTTATTCGATTAGCGTATAGCCAGACGGACACCAGATAGACTGAAATAAATACCGCCGGAAACAGAATCAGGCTGATTACGATTAAATCGTTACCTGTAAGGTTCAGCATCAGAGAGATTGGCACCAAACCAATTATCAGGGAGAGAATGGCAGATAGTGCTCCTGCGCGCAATGAGATGATTGAAAAATATCCTGTCTTCAATTTGTATGAATTATTCTTTGAAACGGTACCCTACTCCTTTTACAGTTTCAATATAGTGATCGCCCAGTTTTTCTCTGATTTTTCTTACATGAACATCAACCGTACGATCAACTACATAAATATTATCGCCCCATACTTTATTCAAAAGCGTTTGTCGATCCCGAACCTTCCCTCTTTTACTTGCCAGATAGTAAAGAAGTTCAAACTCCTTTCGTGGCAATTGAAACTCTTCATTACCCCTCAATACAATATATCGGTCTTTATCAATTTTCAGGTCGTGTACTTCCAGAACCTGTACCTGCTCCTGATTCTCATCAAACCGGCGCAGTACCGCTTTAATTCTGGAAATCAGTTTAGTGGTGCTTATCGGTTTTGTAATAAAATCATCGGCACCCTTGTCCAACCCTTCAATCTCTGTTCTTTCATCACTTCGCGCAGTAAGAAAAATAATTGGAATATGCTTCAGCTCGGGGTCTGACCTCATCTGGTCGCAAACTTCAATTCCACCCATCTTCGGCATCATAATATCAAGCAGTACCAGATTAGGTTTATGTTCACGGGCAGCCATAATACCTTGCTCTCCATTTTCAGCTTTTAAAACCTTAAAGCCTTCTTTTTTAAGGTTGTATTCTATCAGATCGAGGAGATCCTGTTCGTCATCTACGACTAGAATGGTTTGTTTTGACAAATCAAATAAGATTAATTGTGAATAAGATCGCTTAACGGTTTTATTTAACTGCTTTATAATAGCAATCTTGTATTAACAAATTATTACCTCTTCAGCTGGCTAAGTGCCTGCTTTACCATGTCGGATATAGAGATGTCTGCATTTTTTGCCGTGATTTGATGTACGGTTTGTTCTGCATCCCTCTTTCTGAAACCGAGTGCTTCAAGAGCCGAAACAGCTTCCTCCCTCTTACTGCGGTTTTCAATACTGCCTGTTGCTACCGATGGCTGCGACTCGTCAAATAGCTTGTCTTTCAGCTCCAGCACCATTCTCTCCGCAGTTTTCTTGCCTATTCCTGAAATTCCTGAAAGTGCGGCCGTATCCTGGGTTACAATAGCTTCCATCAGATTGGCTGCCGGCATTCCCGATAGTATCGTTAACCCGAGTTTTGGGCCGATTCCCTTCACCGTGATTAATCGTTCAAAAAGGTTTTTTTCTCTTGCTGATGCAAACCCGAATAATCTTTGATCACTGTCGGTAAAGTGGTGATAGGTCAGGATTTTCAACTCCTTTCCGGAGTCGGGAAGGGTTTCGAAGGTAAGTGAAGAGATCTCTACTCTATAACCAACCCCGCTAACATCTATAATCAGCTCATCTTTTTGTTTACTGCTTAAAATACCGTTCAGAAATGCGATCATTAATTTAATGTTATAAAGGAAGTGAATGATGAGTTTTAAATAGTTGGCAAGCTCAAAACATACGGTTTTTCAAAATAATTAAACCCGTGCTTTTAATTTAAGCTTTGGTTTATGCAAATTTATCAGACCATAGAGCTCAGTTGTAAACTAATGCTTCTTAACCCTGTCCGGATTGTCATCCACAAAAGCTGACCAACTCGATTTTCGGTTATTTTGATGCATTTTCTTTACTCCATTTGCTGCTGAAATTTTATTGGAGTTGGTAAGATGGCACCAGGCTACTGCAAGTGCGTCGGTTGCATCTGCCTTAATCTTCTTATCGGGCAGTTTCATCATTTTGTCAAGCATAAATGCCACCTGCTTTTTGCTCGCATTACCATTTCCGGTAATCGCCTTTTTTATAGCCTTGGGGTAATACTCTGATACGGTAATGCCGCTGTTTGTGATGGCAAGAATCGCTGCGGCCTGAGCCCGCCCAAGCTTTAGCATAGCCAAGGGATCTACACCATAGATGGGGGTTTCAACGGCGCACTGATCCGGTTTGTGCAGCTTGACAATCTTACTTACCTCATCGAAAATGTACTGCAAGCGTTCGTTGTGATCATCCATTTGAGCCATCTGCAGCACATCACAAATCTCGGCTTTATACGTTCCCTTATCCTCAACCAGTATGGCATAGCCTGTAGTGCGGGAACCGGGATCAATACCGAGAATTTTTAATGACATAATTAATCTGCAGCTTATGTTTGAATATCAACAAACCCGATCTTCCTTGTATACTCCGTAACGGATACTACTCCTCATCGGCGTAGAGTTTCAGAAGGGCGTCGATCATCTCTTCCGAAATTCCTGAGGTTACAAACCCTCCATCATGGTATAGATTCTGCATGGTAACCTTACGTGTAAGGTCAGAGAACAGGGTAACGCAATAATCGGCACACTCATCGGCAGTTGGGTTGCCCATGGGCGCAATTTTATCGGCAAATGTATACATGCCATCAAATCCCTTTATGCCCGTACCTGCAGATGTTTTGGTTGGAGCCTGTGACACGGTATTTACCCGTATTCCGCGATCAGCCAGTCTGCTTCCGTAATTCCTGGCAATGCTTTCAAGCAGTGCCTTGGCATCGTTCATGTCAGAGTATTTTGAAAAAATTCGCTGCGCTCCAATATAGGAGAGGGCAACCACGCTCCCTCCATCATTTAGCATATTCGCTTTTTCAGCATGATTCAATATCCTGTGAAGTGAAATGGCTGAGATGTCAAGTGTTTGAGAGAACCAGTTATAGTTAAGGTCGTTATACTCTTTCTTCTTTCTGATATTGGGAGACATCCCAATTGCGTGAAGAATAAAATCAACACTGCCCAGCTCTTCCCGGGTTTGATTCATGAGCTCTTGAACTTCGTCATCGCTGCTCACATCACAGGGTATAATTTTGGCCCCGGTCTCTTCAGAAAGGGCATTCAGTGCACCAAGCCGCAGTGCTATTGGGGCATTGGAAAGAACAAAATCGGCGCCTTCCCTTTTACAGGCAAGGGCAATTCGCCATGCAATGCTGCGCTCGTCGAGCGCCCCAAAAATGATTCCCTTTTTCCCCTTTAATAGTCCATATCCAGTATTTGTCATTTTATTCATTCGTTAAGTGATCGAAAATAATTTCTCCGAAGATAATAAATCTCAGCTTTGAAAAAGAATAACACCATGATGGATTGAGAAAATAAGATGTAAGCGAAGCTCCTTCTTTCGTAGTTTTTCGATACAGTTTATACCATCTGCCATATTTCGTTAAAATCTGCTCTATTTGATGAGCCTGAAAAATTAATTATTCTTCTGTTGATTATACCACCTGCCGTCCGTACCTTTTAAGACTCTGCATCAATTTAATATTAAGTATACGCTGTGTAATGTTTGAAGATTTGTCTTCTAAAATAGAATCAGCCGTTCAGTCTCTGAAAGGTCAATCCCGCATCACCGATGTCAACATCGCTGAAACAGTACGGGAAATTCGTCGGGCACTTCTTGATGCCGACGTGAATTTAGAGGTAGCACGTCAATTCACGAACGATATAAAAGAGACCGTAATGGGTTCTGACGTTTTAACCAGCGTTAACCCCGGGCAGCTGTTTACCAAAATCGTTTACGATGAAATGGTAAAAATACTTGGCGAAACCCGGTCTGATATCGCCGTTGCCCATACCCCGCCAACCGTTATTCTTATTGCCGGTTTACAGGGATCCGGAAAAACAACCTTTGCCGGTAAATTGGCCCGCTACCTTAAAAAAGAGAATAAAAGAAACCCAATTATTGCCGCAGCCGACGTTTATCGTCCTGCAGCTATCAATCAGCTCAAAACACTGGCGGCTGAAATTGATGTGCCCGTCTATTCCATTGAGCAAAAAGATCCCGTTCGCGTAGCCAAAGAGGCTGTTGCCATGGCTAAAAGCCTGGCTCTCGATACGGTTATTATTGATACGGCCGGCCGCCTCCATGTGGATGAGGCGATGATGAAAGAGGTTGAAGAGATTAAAAAGGCAGTAAATCCTCACGAAATCTTGTTCGTGGTAGATGCCATGACGGGACAGGATGCAGTGAATACTGCTAAAGCATTTAACGACACCATTAACTTTGATGGTGTTGTTCTTACAAAAATGGATGGCGATACCCGTGGCGGTGCCGCTCTCTCCATTCGGTCTGTTGTTCAAAAACCTATCAAGTTTATGAGTACCGGTGAAAAACTGGATGCTCTCTCGCCATTCTACCCTGATCGCCTTGCACAGCGTATACTGGGAATGGGTGATGTGGTTTCCCTGGTGGAAAAAGCTCAGCAGGAATTTGACGAAGAACAGGCACAAAAACTTCAAAAGAAGATAAAATCTGACAAGTTTGATCTGAACGATTTCTACGATCAAATTCAGAAGATTAAGAAGATGGGTAGCGTTACCGACCTGGTTGGTATGATACCCGGCGCAGACAAAGCTCTAAAGGATGCGGATTTTGACGAAGACTCTTTCAAACCAATCGAAGCAATTATCAATTCGATGACCCCGGAAGAGCGTGAAGATCCCAATCTGTTAAATGGCAGCCGTCGACGCAGAATCGCTAAAGGATCGGGAACTACTGTTCGGGAGATCAATGAATTGATGAAGCAGTTCGAACAGATGAAGAAGATGATGAAGACGATGTCTAAAATGAACAAAGTTGGCCGCGCCATGGAAGGACTTAAAAACCTCCCTTTTGGCCGGTAATGAAATTATACACTAAACAAAACTTACAGGAGTACATCATTGATTAAATTACGCTTACAACGAAAAGGAAGGAAGAAAAGACCTTTTTACCACATCGTGGTAGCCGACAGCCGTTCACCACGTGATGGACGCATTATTGAACGATTGGGACGTTTCGACAACGTTAGTGAAAGAAAAGAGCTTACGTACGATGAAGAACGAATCATTCATTGGTTAAAAATTGGCGCACAACCAAGCGATACTGTTAAAAGCATATTAAAGGGTGAAGGCATTCTCTATAAAATGCACCTTATGAGATGGGGCAAAAATGAAGAAGAGATTGAAGCTGCACTTGAAGAGTGGAGAACTGCACGCGAAGCCAAAAAAGGTGACGACGACTCCAGCCGCAAAGCCAAGCAGCAAGAAATTCTGAAAGCTGAAGAAAAAGAGTATAAAAAGCAGCTTGAGGAGAAAGCCGCTGCTGCTGCAAAAGCTCTCGAAAAAGAGAAAGAGAAAAAGGCTCAGGCAGAAGCTGAGAAAACTGCAGTAGCTGAAGCAGTAGCTGAAGAGTCTGCGGATGAAACCAAAGCAGAAACCGCTACCGAAGAAGTTAAGAGCGAAGAAGCTACTGAAGCTGTCGCTGAAGAGAAGGAAGAAGTTAAAGCTGAGACTGAAGAAGTTGTTGAAGAGGAAGTAAAAGCTGAAGAGCCCGAAGTTAAACCCGAGGAGAAAGAAGAGGTTAAAGCTGAAACTGAGCAGAAAGAAGAAGTAAAGGCTGAGGAAACCGAAGTTAAGGCTAAAGCAGAACCTGAAGAAAAAGAAGAAGCAAAAGCTGAAACGGCAGAAGAGGTGAAAACCGAAGAGCCAAAGGCTGAAGAGAAGGAAGAGCCTAAGAAAACTGAAGCTTCAACACTCTCAACCGAAATGAATGCTAACGAGGCAATCGATCACATTAAAAACACGGATATCAAAGATTTACAAGGTTTTGTAACTGATGATGAAGAGCGTGTTACCGTGCAGCGTGCCTGGGAAGCTAAACAAGCTGAATAAGATTTAACCATAGCCGGGAATGACACAAACTGTGAACAACCGGTTCATTGAAATTGGCCGAATAGGCAGGCCGCGCGGACTTGAAGGTCTGGTCCGCTTTATGCCAAATGATATTTTTACTGCTGATCTGTTTGATCAGGTCTCTGTTTTCTATATAAAAAATCAGAGATCTGACCTGATTCCAACCCGCGTTGAATCAATACGGGTTGAAAAAAAACGGAACCAGCAGACGTTCTTTGTAAAATTTGATACGATCGCCAATAGGGAAGAAGCCGAAGCAGCCATGAATAGAGCTCTCTATGCAGATAGAGAAGTAACTGACGTGGCAACTAAGCCTGAAGAGGATAAAGATGACCTATTCGGGTATACAGTTATTTTCGATGGAGAAAAAGTGGGGAAAGTCCTGGATGTAATCCATAATCCCGCTCACCCAATCCTGGAGATAAAATTTGGCAGTGTTTCGCTGCTTATTCCTTATGTAAATGAGTTTGTAGATCATGTGGATCATGATAAAGCTACTGTCTATTGCAAAAACCTCGATCAATTAACCGACTTCTAAATGCTTAGAATTGATATCATCTCAGGTGTACCGGAACTCTTGCAAAGTCCGCTACAACATAGCATTATAGGCCGCGCGAGGGAGAAGCAACTCGTGGATATTTATATTCATGACCTCAGAAAGTATTCGACGGACAAGCATAATAAAATTGATGACTATCCATATGGTGGTGGGGCAGGTATGGTGCTTTCGGCACAACCCATTTTTTCTTGTATTGAAAAATTGAAAAATGAACGGGAGTATGATGAAATCATATTTACCGCACCCGACGGAGAGCTGTTTGCTCAGTCTAATGCGAATGAGCTCTCCATTAAAGAAAACATCATTATTTTATGTGGCCATTACAAAGGCGTAGACCAAAGGGTTCGTGATGAACTGATTACCAGGGAGTTTTCTATCGGTGATTATGTTCTCTCCGGAGGTGAACTGCCGGCCCTTGTAATGACAGATGCGTTGGTCAGGCTTTTACCAGGTGCTTTAGGAGATTCAGAAAGCGCCCTAACCGATTCTTTCCAGGAAGATTTGTTGGAAGCTCCCATTTACACACGGCCTTCAGAGTTTAAGGGGCTGCGCGTTCCGGATATTCTGTTGTCTGGCGATCATAAAAAAATAGAAAAGTGGCGTTCAGATAAAGCAATTGAACGAACACGACAAAGAAGACCCGATTTATACAAAAATTTTAAAAAGAAAAACTAAATCCCAGTAACGAGGACAATACCATGGATAAAATGAAACTTGTAGAACAAACCGTTGTACATGACAACCTTCCTGAATTTACAGCGGGAGATACCGTAAACGTTCATTATCGTGTTCGTGAAGGGGAAAAAGAGCGAATTCAGCAATATGAAGGTATTGTAATTAACGAACGGGGAAGCGGAGCTAATAAAACTTTCATCGTGCGTAAAATGTCAGGCAGTGTGGGCGTGGAGAGAATTTTTCCTCTCTATTCACCTTTCATCGCAAAAATTGATGTGAAGAAAAGAGGAAGGGTTCGCCGATCCAAGCTCTTCTATCTTCGTGAAAGACGAGGCAAGGCTGCCCGTATCCGCGAAAAAGAGGTTGCCAGACCTGACAAGAACAAAAAATAGATATTCTTTAAAAAAAGCGGTGTAGTAATACATCGCTTTTTTTTTGGATCAACTCATCTCAATTATCTTTTTTTATTAAGAAGAGATTTATATTCAACTTCTCTTAATAAACTATAGATAGATTATATGATCGAAGTCCTGAAAATTTAAAACTAACCTACTATTAAAATGAATATCATTCTGTTTGGCCCACCCGGTGCCGGAAAAGGAACACAGGCAAAAAAAATGTCTGATCATTTTGGAATACCTCAGCTATCTACCGGAAATATCTTCAGAGAGAACATCAAAAAAGAGACACCGCTTGGGAAAAAAGTAAAGTCTATTTTGGATGCCGGCCGGCTTGTGCCCGACGAAACGGTTGTGGATCTGGTTACTGACGAGCTCGAAAAGAATGACTATAAAAATGGGGTTATACTTGACGGTTTTCCCAGAACTGTAAACCAGGCAGAAGCGCTCGAGGTTTATCTTTCTGAAAAAGGGGAAACCATCGACTATTTTATAACTCTTGATGTCCCCGAAGAGGAACTGGTGGAACGGATCCTCAGCCGTGGTGAGGGGAGGAGTGATGATACTGCTGAAAAGGTGAAGACCCGGTTGAAGATCTATCGCGATGAAACAGAACCCGTGCTGAATTACTATAAAGAGAAAGGCGCTGTAAAAGAGATTAATGGAGTTGGTTCGATTGAGGAGATATTTAACCGAATAAAAAACGCTGTTTCTTAAAGTCACCTTAATTAGAGCCGAGGGCGATGTCCCCCTGAATGTTGATTTGACTTCGAATTCACTACGTTTCATCCCCTATTGACCTCCGCCTTCCGGTGGAGTCCCGTCAGCTGTCGGGATTAATTAATTAATTTCTCTCTCGAAGGGATATCTATGGGAATCACACATTAAATACTCTAATCGTCTATCAAAACCTCCAAAATAGCAGGGGTAACGTCTGTAATACTCTTTACATTTTTGAACGGTTCAGTATTTCCTTTCACAAATAGGGGAACAGGATTTCGTGTATGAGTTTTAGTCGTTAGATCTTCCAGATTACCATGATCACTCGTTATTACAAGTGTATCAGAAGGTTTAATCTTTTTTATAATACCCATTAAAAACTCATCCAGCCTCCTCAATACGATATCCGCTTTCTCCCGGTTCATCTCATGGCCGGCTTTATCGGTTAAATAGTATTCATAGAGTACCAAATCATAATTTCTTAAAGCGTTCAGCGCTCTTTTAGACGCTTCAACCGGCTTAATCTCCGGTACATCGAGCCCCAGCATATCACGCCATGCATTCTGTATGATTTCAGCTGTAATCGCTTTACCCTCTTTTATATCTTCAATTTTATTTAACCTTATCCCGGCTGAACGAACCATTAAGGTTGTACTCGTCCAGCGATCTCTGATTTCAGATTTTTTAAAAAAAATGTCGGGATAGGCATTCAAAAAATGAGGTTCTTTACCCAGTTCGATTACCTTTTTAAATAGACTGTTCTTTACAAGTAGAGGTTTGGTACTCGAATACGGATAGGGACCAAAATGTTTACCAATCATTTCTGAAGCATTTATACCTGAAAAGAGAGTTACCTGACCGGTACCGCTTTGTGGTAATCCTTTCACACCCAGGTTAGCGTCGATAGTTTTAAATAATTTCGTATCTCCAATAACTTCTTCACACTCCCTGTGGAATCCATTTTTCCCGGTAAAAAAAGAGAAACTTTTTAATTCTTTATCTGCTAAAGGATTCAATGAATGATTTTCACCAACGCCTATTCCATCAATAAAAATAAAAAGAAGAGACATTATTTTTCCAGTATGAGAGTAACAGGTCCATCGTTAATCAGCTCTACTTCCATCATTGCTCCAAATTGACCTGATTCTATTTTTAATTCCGTTATTTTTTTAAACTTATCGATCATATAATCATACAATGGCTCAGCTTTCTCAGGCCTGGCAGCTTCAATATAACTGGGCCGTGTACCTTTACGGGCATTCCCATACAGGGTAAACTGTGAAACAACCAAAAGACTCCCTGAGACGTCTGTGACAGATCTATTCATCTTATTCTCCTGATCTTCAAATATCCTGAGTTTGGAAATTTTTTCGCAACACCAATTTACCTCCTTTTCAGTATCACTTTCATGAATACCCACAAGCAGTAGAAGCCCATGACCAATCTCGCCTGAAATTGAATTATTTATGGTTACTGACGCTCTTTTTACCCGTTGAATAACAATTTTCATATGTGGATTAAAGTGTGGATAAAGTGGTTTAAACTTGTGGAGAATTTTATTTACTTCATAAACAGAATACTTCTCCACATCAATTCACAAAAAAATGAAGTTCTTAACAGTACAAACTAATAACTTTTGATGTTGATGACATTTTTAAATGTTACAGGTGCGATTTATAAAAAATGTGAATTACTAAAAATTTAACAATTTAAATTATTGTTTTTATTCATTTAGTTATTAACAAAGTTCTTCACAATCAATCTTCACTAATTGTATAAGTAAGGATAAATAACTTATAAACATTTCCACACTGTCTACTACTATACTACAAAATTCAAAATCCAATACTTTTAGTTATTACCTGTGGATAACATCCCCGAATAAACCTAAAAGGTAAGTATCAATCTTTTTATATTTCACACTTGAAATATGAAAAAAATATTATTCAATAATTTTAAAGCATTAAAGTGTCAGAAAAAAAATTTACCTATAAAGATTCCGGTGTAGATATAAAAGCTGGTGAAGAGTTGGTTAACTCCATTAAAGATGTTGTAAAAGAAACCCATAATGCAAATGTACTGAGTAATATTGGAGGATTTGGTGCACTCTTCGCTGCAGATTTTAAAAAATATAAAGAACCTGTTCTAGTGAGCAGTGTGGATGGAGTAGGTACAAAATTAATAGTAGCATTTAAAGCGGGAAAATATGATACCGTTGGCCAGGACCTGGTAAATCATTGCGTTAATGATATTGCTGTATGTGGAGCTACACCACTTTTCTTTTTAGACTACTTTTCAACCGGTAAGCTGGAACAGAGTATAGGTTACAATGTAATTAAAGGGTTTTCAAAAGCATGCAAAGAGAATGGTGTTGCTTTAATTGGCGGTGAAACAGCGGAGATGCCGGATATTTATAAAGAGGGTGAGTTTGACCTTGCCGGTACTATTGTAGGTGTTGTTGACCGTGAAAACCTTGTAACCGGTCACAAGATAAGTAAAGGAGACAGATTAGTTGGTTTTAAAAGCACCGGTCTTCACACCAATGGTTATTCTCTTGCCAGAAATGTTCTATTCAGTGAGTTTGATATTAATGATCGTGTAGATCTACTTGATGGAACTATAGGTGAGGAGCTACTCCATGTTCATAAATCCTATCTGAATCTTATTACCAATCTTAAAGAAATTGAAGGAGTAAATGGGTTCTCACACGTTACCGGAGGGGGAATTGAAGGAAATACAAAGAGAATTTTACCCGAGGGACTAAAGCTTTCAATTGATTGGAGCAGCTGGAAACGCCCTGCAATTTTCAATCTGATTCAAAAAACAGGCAATGTTCCCGAAGAGGATATGCAAACTACTTTCAATCTTGGTATAGGCTTGGTGGCGGTAGTAAGTGAATCAGCTATTAAAAAGGTTAAGGCAGCTGCAGATCATTTGAATGAAGAACTTATTCAAATTGGAGAAGTTGTTTAATTCTCTAAAGAGTTGATTATTGTTCTCCCTGTCTATTATCTGTTCGATTAACTATCTTTGACCTTCATTAAGTGTAAAGTTTGTCTGAAAAATTAGATCTATGAAAAAAGTAAAACTGATAGAGATTGCCCACGGCCGCAGCGGAGATAAGGGCAATGGAAGTAACGTTGGAATTATAGCCCGACATCCGAATATCTATCCTTTTTTAAAAAAGGAGCTTACAAAAGAGAGAGTAAAAGAGTACATGAAAAATATCTGCAAGGGAGAGGTTGAGAGATATGAAATGGAGAATATTGGAGCACTTAATTTCATACTGAATGAAAGTCTCGGAGGGGGAGGAACTGTCTCTTTAAAACTGGATGCCCAGGGAAAAACTCACGCTTCAACTCTATTAAGAATGGAACTGGATGTACCTGAAGAACTTCTTAATTTGGTGTAAATAATCGCTGTGGTAAGAAACCCGTAAAATTTTATCATTTAAGCAGAAGCATCTTTTCAATTTTTATCTCTGTGTCTGTAGTCATTCTATAGAAATAGATCCCGGAGGAGAGGCGGCTTGCGTTGAAAGGAATTTCATAATACCCTACGTTGGTCTGTTGGTCAAATATAGTCTCTATCCTAGACCCTAAGGCATTAAAGATCTCAATTTTAACTCTTGTTTGTTCAGGAATTACAATAGGAATTACAGTTTGATTATTAAATGGATTTGGATAGTTATTTCCTAAGGATGTAATACCATCACTATTGACAAATCTAATTTCAGGCTTGTCATTAAGTTCAAGATCATCTGCAATAATTGTATATCTAACATCCCCTTCTATTCTGTTTGTAACTGAAAATTGTGCATTTCCCATATAATCAGTTATATCATTTATTACTCTGATATCAGAAAACCCTCCAGTTTGCTTAATTTCTATATAGGCATTTTCTACCGGTTCAAACTCACTATTTAAAACGGTAACGGTAATTTTACTACTCTGTTCACCGGTTGCCAATACTCTGTCTATACTTGCTTCAACGGTTGAATTAGGGACGCTTATATCTTTTGTATTAAATTCAATATTCCCGCCATAGCTAATTCCGCCATCATTGATGGCATAGGCACGAGCATAGTACTTTGTGTTACCATTTAGATTTGTAAAGGTAGTTTGAAATAAATCTTCTCCAATTGAACCCGTGCCGCAAGAGTTAGATAATTCCGGGTCAGGTGCGGAATTCCAGCAGAAACCTGTTTCAGTTATATCTGTTTCCCCCGAATCTAAGATAATCCCTACACCTTCTGCTTTTCCGGCTGAAATATTTAAGACCTCAACGGATTCAACTAACGGTGGTTCACTCGATTGTCTGTATGCAGCAACTACATGCTTTATCTCCCTTATACTTCTGGAGTTATCTGAAGGTGAAAAGTTACCCGTATAAGATCCGGTAGGTACTCCCTGAAAAGTTATATCAGGATTTGAAAATATATTTACAGGCTGATCATCCTGATTATATGTCATTACAGATGTATAGCCAATATTGTTTGTTCCTGTCCATCTCCATCCCGTTGAATATTCAAAAAGGCCACCACTTGGGCCGGCTGCAGAACTGGATTGATTTCGGCTATGGGCATTTCCCATATTATGACCCATTTCATGAACGTGAGTCGTTCCGGCTGCCTGTTGTACTCTTGAAATTGAAAACCCAAATCGCGGAGATCCATCTATACTATTTAATCGCCAGGCTAACCCCCCAACATCATTTGTTAAGGTGAATAAAGCAACGAGATCTGCTTTATGCAAATCTCTCAAAACATGAACTTCATCCATGTATCCCGAGTATTGACTGCCCCATGGAGTAAATGTAGGAGATGTGGTTAATCTTCTAAGATCAACGTAGCTATCATCACTCTCTGTATAATCCACTAATGCACTATGTACCAGCCTGAATTCAAGATCAATCTCGGAATTATCTATTGTTTCCTGAGCTACAGCCATTGATTGGTTTATAATATTTTGAATGCCACTTGAATTTTGCATGGCCCAGTTTCGGGCATTTACAGTATATACTATCATAACATCTATAACAGCTGTCCCCTCATCAACCTGATCAATATCTTGTTGTTTGAAACTCTGTGAACCTTCTGTTGTGTGATCGTCATGTATGCCACACGATATTTCATCTCTTTCATGTGGATTTATCTCTATGATTCTATGGCTGTTGGTCTCTTTTGAAAATCTTATTTCAAAAAAACTATGGTCATCAATATTGTTAATGCTTGAAAGAATCATCCCTTCCGAATAAGAGAGTGTAAAACTATTTCTCCAATCACCGTTTATATGGCCTGTAATTGACCAGTCGTCATTAAGGTGACTTATTACTCTTTTTACCTCAACGGTATATTTTTCACTGTCTAAACTCTCTATCTCAAAGCTTGTGATCAGGCCATTTCTGATATCAGTTAAAACCGATAGATTAAATTCTACAGGTGCTTTTTTTATATCAGAGACCGATTTGGCAGGCCATTCAGTCTCTATATTCCCTGATAACTCAAATAATTTATTACTCTGCTGTGCATGGAGAGCATTGCTGCTAAAAAATAGGAAAAATGTAAGCAGCACATATTTTAAAAGCGGTAATGGATAATTCAAAAAACAGTTGTCTTTGATGAATATTTAAATTTCTACATTATAAGATATTCAGATGTTTAAATGTAGTTTTTTGATACGATTTTGGAACTGTTTAATAGCATATTCCAGGAACCACTCTTTATCTAAACCAAACGGGACCACATCATACGGTTCAAAAATTTCATGAATGATGTTGGTAGCATCATTGAGCAGCTCTTCCAACTCATCCTCAAATGGACCTCTTAAACCGGGGTTATCACTAAGAAGGCGGTTTATCAGGTATAACCCGTAGGCGATATGGCGCGATTCGTCCTGTTTTAACAGTGTAATCCCTTTTTGCATTCCTGGAAGAAGATCATTCTCCTTCAGCATTTTATGGTAGGCCTCATAGCCCGTTTCTGCCAGGGTCCCCTCTACAATCATATTGTAAGTTCCGGAAGCCTTTAGTTGTGAGAGGGGGGATGCATCCTCTGTCAGTCGATTCATCGCGATAGGTAGTTTTTCATAAAACAGAACTTTATAAAAAGGGCCGTGGAACGCCTCAAAATCCGGCCGGCTTACCATCACCTCATTTACAAATCTTGAGAAGAACTCGGTGTGTTTAGCCTCTTCCCAGAGGAATGAGGTAAGGAACATCTCCTCTTCTATTCGGCCTTCACTTGCAATCACCTGGATAAGGGGAAGTATATCAAGTGTCACAGCTTCTTCACCCGCCATGAAAAGTGCGGAAAGGTGTGTAATTATTTTCTTCTCTTCATCAGAGAGTTGCTGCCACTGCTCCCTGTCTTTTGAAAAATCGATATCTGATGGATTCCAAATCCCATACTTTTTGGCCTTTTGAAACAACTGCATCGGAAAACTTTCAAAATTCAGGCCCTTTGACGTGGTAATGAACTTTTTATGTTTTAATGTCCCTCTCTTCTGAGCTTTATCTGTTTTTTTTGAATCAACCTGATTTACATGTTGAGCAGAATAAACAGGGGCTGTTTCCAAAAGTGCTTTTGCGGCTTTACGATGCGTAGACAGAGTTACCAGGCTGCCCTTTTCAAGCTTCAGTTTTCCCTTCATAATAGACATGGTTGGATCCTTCTTCTCCTCAATCAATTTAATCCATGTTGTCTTATCAGCTTTTAAAATAACATCCGAAATATCTTCATCTTCAGGCTTGGCAAATCTCATATCATAACACTCGCCGTATTGCAGATTTAAAAAAAATCCTATTGCGTTTTCAGAATTTAGCACATCAGGTATCGGATCGAATTTAAGTATTAATGGTGCATTCCAGTTCTTCCCTTTATTTTTGTAATCCGTGCTGTTTTTTAAAGAAACTTTCCACTCTCCTAACCATTTTCTGGTAAAGTAACTCTGTATATCCTGACTCTCTTTTTTTTTAAACCACATAAGATTTTGTTGTTAGTATAATAGATGAAATTAAAGATCATTTGTGATGAGGAAATTCTTTCCGGGAATGATCGTTTAGATAATCCAAATAAAGCGATATTTTTAATTAAGTTATAAAATTCTTTATAAAATTTATAAAAAGATAAAAAACAATTATATATGGATAGTCTACATCCCGCTTATGACGTTATTGTAGTGGGTGCGGGTCACGCCGGCAGTGAAGCGGCCGGCGCAGCTGCTAAAATGGGGTCAAAAACCCTGCTGATTACAATGAATCTTGATGCAATTGCGAAGATGTCGTGTAACCCGGCTATGGGCGGAGTTGCAAAAGGTCAACTCGTTAGAGAGATAGACGCTCTTGGCGGACTAAGCGGAATAGTAAGTGATCAGAGCGGAGTACAGTTTAGAATGCTGAATCTCTCAAAAGGTCCGGCTATGTGGAGCCCGCGCTGCCAAAGTGATCGTATGCTCTACTCTCAAAAGATGAGAGAGCAGCTGGAATCGATTCCAAATCTCTATTTCAGGCAGGATAATGTGGTTGATATCTTAACAGAGGATTCCGGTAAGAAGGTTATAGGGGTGAGAACTCAAACCGGACAAACGTTTCTTTCAAATTCTGTAGTGCTTACAAGCGGAACGTTTTTAAATGGACTGATTCACATTGGTGAAAGTCAGCATGGTGGAGGTCGCTCAGGAGAGAGAGCCTCCATAGGGATTTCAGCATCTCTTGAAAAACTTGGGTTTGATATTGGAAGATTAAAAACAGGCACGCCTCCCAGAATTGACGGGAGGTCTATCGACTACTCAAAGCTTGAGATACAATATGGTGATGAAGATCCGAGTCCTTTCTCTTTTATGACGGATAATCTTCCGGGAGTAAAGGAGCAGCTTACCTGCTGGATCGGCTATACCAACAATGAGGTTCATGAGACATTAAAAACCGGCTTCGATAGAAGTCCTATGTTTAATGGACGTATTAAATCTGTTGGACCCAGGTATTGTCCAAGTATCGAAGATAAGATCAACAGGTTTGAAGATAGGGACAGGCACCAGTTGTTTTTGGAACCAGAAGGGTGGAATACATATGAAATGTACCTGAACGGGTTTTCCACTTCACTGCCAGAAGATGTACAATATCAGTCACTTAGGAAAATACCGGGTTTTGAAGAGGCTGTTATGCTTCGTCCCGGTTATGCAATAGAATACGACTATTTTCCACCCTATCAGGTAAAGCGCAGCCTTGAAACCAAAAAGGTGGATGGCCTATTCTTTGCCGGACAAATTAACGGAACCACCGGTTATGAAGAAGCCGCCTGTCAGGGCTTAATTGCAGGTATTAATTCAGCTCTTTATGTTGAGAATAAAGAGCCCTTTGTTTTAAAAAGATCAGAAGCCTACATAGGCGTTTTAATTGATGATTTAATTAACAAGGGGACGGAAGAGCCCTATCGCATGTTTACCTCAAGAGCCGAGCACAGAATATTGCTTCGCCAGGATAATGCAGATCTGCGTCTAACGGAATTGGGGTATCGTATCGGTTTGGTTGATGAGGAGAGGTATAAGAGATTCTCAAAGAAGAAGAGTGAAATTGATCGTTTATATGATCTGATCAACGATTATACGGTGCGCCCTGAAAAAATGGATCAGATGCTTAAATCGAAGGGGACTTCAGCTCTTACGCAACCTGTTAAGGCAAAAACGGTGATCCCCAGGCCGGAGATACATCTTCAAGACTTATTGGATGCAGATAATGAGTTAAACAACAGGGTCTCAGAAATTACGCAAAACCATTATGTACTCGAACAGGTGGAAATCCAGATCAAATATGATGGTTACATAAAACGTGAATTTGAAATGGTAGAAGAGATCAGCAAACAGGAGAATTCAGAAATTCCCTTAGAGCTCGACTACGAAAAAATAAAAAGCCTCTCTTCAGAAGGCAAAAGCAAACTACAGAAAATTAAACCGGAGACTATTGGGCAGGCCTCACGAATCAGCGGAGTGTCCGCAAGTGATGTGGCGGTTCTGATGGTTTACTTAAAACGATAGGTGTTTCACGTGAAACATGGGTACAAAAGAGTTGAAGTTAATATCAGCGCGCTTCAGAAGGCCAGGAAGATATATCAAGATAACGAGAGGGATTTAGAGAATTACCTTGATCACCTCCTGGACTGGAATAGTAAGATTAACCTGGTAAGCCGTACTGTTTCACGTGAAACATTAAGAGAGCATATTGTTCACTCGCTCATTCCGGTTGCGCTTAATATGACGGATAATCACATAAAATGGATCGATGCCGGAACTGGAGGGGGGCTTCCGGGTATTCCTCTCGCTATAACAGACCGCGATGCTTATTGGTTGCTGAATGATAATGTTAAGAAGAAGATGACGGCGGTAGAAGATATTGTTAAATCTGTAGGGTTAAAAAATGTGAAAGTTCTGGCGATGAGTATTTCCCTGGCAGAACTTCATAAAGGAACAGGAATAGTGACAAAGCACGCTTTTAAAATAGATGATCTGCTAAGGTTGCTGGGTTCAAAACCATGGAAAACAATTCTGATGTGGAAGGGGGTAGAGGGTGCAATTGATGAGTTGAAAGCCTCAAAGAAAAAACTGAACTGTACCATTTACGAATTTAAATTCGGTGATAATGAACCCTTTTATGAGGGAAAGGGAATTGTGAAAATTGAGAGATAAGAAGTTATCTTCCATCCCTTTATGAAAAAGAGTGAGATTTTACACCTTCAATACAGTCATTTAAAAAAAGCTATACCATGTCCCGACTAAAGAGCTCTGAACGTAGAATGAAACTGATCCTGATGCTGCAGGATTCAAACAAACGCATCACGGTTGATGAGCTTGCCGATACTTTCGGCGTTAGCAGGCGAACTATCTTCAGGGATTTCAATGTGTTAACAGAGTTAAATGTGCCGGTTACATGGGATCAATACAGCGGCTATGGGGTGATTGAAGGGTATAAGATACCCCCGCTGATGTTCAATTCAAGAGAGCTGGCTACGATTATGGTGGGGCTCAATTTTGTTAAATCTCAGGTGGATAAACAGCTTGTGGATGATGCGAAAGGGGTGGAGTTGAAAATAAAGAATGTGCTTCCGGCCGAACTCAAAGAGTTCATGAACTCACTTGATAACAGAACCGTTGTTGACCCATTTCTCCATTTTGGCTCAGAAAAAAAGGAGGGGGGGAACTGGTATTTGGTGAGCAGTGCCATATCACAAAAGAAGTCTCTGTCATTTATTTACAAAAGTCAGAATGACAATAAGAAATCAGACCGGACAATCGACCCATATCTTTTGGTTTTTTACAAAGATCACTGGAATGTAATCGGATATTCTCATAAAAGAGAAGCCAATCGTAATTTTGTGCTTGATCGCATGGAAGCAGTAAAAATATTGGACCAAAATTATAGTGAAAAAGAGGAAATTAACGCAGAGGCTCTAATTTTCGGTTCTAACGAATCTGGTCAAATAATCGACGTACTGGTCGATAACAAGGTCAATCGCGTGTTTAGAGCTAATCTGCCGACAAAGATATTTAAGGAAAACACCGTTTCTTCTAAAAAAATTAAAGTTAGCTTTCGTTTTGAAAATTTGGACTATATCAATGAATGGCTGTTACAGTTTGGAGATAAAGTTGAAGTAGTCTCTCCAAAAGAGCTTAAAAGTATGAGAGAGAAATTATTGAAATCGATGTTGAATCAGGTTTGATAGGTTAACCTGAGTTTCCCTTTGGAAGAAGGGGACAATGGAGGATGAAAAAAGTGACTGTCTAAAAAATCCCTTCTCGCCCGGTAGGGATGGCTACAACAAGAGGGGCTCATTTTTTGTACCCGCCAGCTGGCGGGAAATAAGGGGTGTGTTCGATAAGGCAATGAATGAAAACCATAACCTAAAATAACTTTTCAAGTAATGCGGTATTTATTCAACTTCAATATCACGTTGGAGAAACCTCCGAAATCCTATCTTACTTTTGCATATATCAAGACCGAGGTTTTTGATTTTGAGCCTACTTTTTTACCACGGGCCTGACCATGAATGACCAATTCGCGGCTATTCATTTTTGACACCTTCGGTGTCATGAACAGGTTTAAAAACCTGAAGTTTAAAGAGTTCGATATACCCCACGGGACAGATCTCATCAAAACATGAAAGAACCAAAATGAGGTTCAATATATATTTAATGCTATTCTTGGATGGGAAACCGGAAACCGGAAAGCTGAAGGCGTTCAAAGTGAATAGCCAAGTGCGCAGCTATGGGTGAAAAGTGGTGTATGTTAAGCCCCGAGGCGCAATATTAATCAGCGTCCCAATCAATAATGAGAGGTTCCGGGAAAGAATATCAAAAAAAATTATGGGATTTTCTTGAAACAAAAAAGGCTCCCTGCAGGGGAGCCTTTTTTTAAAGAGTAATTTTAATAAAGATTATTCAACAACCGGTACTTCGGCCTCGTCGTCATCTTCATTTACTACACGGGTAACAGCAGCAATTTTACCTTCGTCATCAAGTCTCATGATTCGTACACCCTGGGTGTTTCGTCCCATGGTTCGAAGCCCTTTGCACTGCATGCGGATTACTTTTCCGGCAGTTGTAATTACCATCAGGTCATCGTTATCAGAAACTTCTTTGAGTGCAACAAGATTTCCTGTCTTAGGGGTAACCTTCAGTGTTATCACGCCTTTACCGCCACGGCTTTGCTCTCTGTAGTCCTCAACAAGCGAGCGTTTGCCATAACCGTTTTCAGAGATTGCAAGAACTGTTGCTTCGTTGGTGTTTTTGATAACAACCATATCTACCAGTTCATCATCCTTGTCAAGTGTCATACCCCGAACCCCGGAAGTATTACGTCCCATTTCACGGGCATCACTTTCATGGAAGCGAATTGCACGGCCCTTCTTGTTTGCAAGAATGATATTGCTGTCACCATCGGTAAGTGCAGCACCCAATAGTTTATCATCATCTTTGATATTGATAGCTATAATACCATCTCTTCTGGGGCGGCTGTAAGCTTCAAGGGTAGTTTTCTTAACCTGGCCCTGTTTGGTCGACATGATAATTGAGTGTTTGTTGATATACTCCTCATCATCAAGAGTTTTAACGGGAACGAAGGTTTTAATACTGTCGTCCTTTTGGATATCGATCATATTTACAATTGCCCGGCCTCTCGATAATCTCGAGCCTTCGGGTATCTCATAAACTTTGAGCCAGTAACAATTTCCCTTTTCAGTAAAGAAGAGGATGTAGTTATGGTTGGTAGCCACAAACAGATGCTCAACATACTCATCATCTTTTGTTGTGGTGCCTTTCATTCCCTTGCCTCCCCGTCTTTGGCGTCGATAACCGCTTACAGGCATTCGCTTGATAAAGCCTTTGTTGGAAATTGTAACCACAACGTCCTCATCGGCAATCATATCTTCAATACTGAAGTCTTCGGCTGAATAGACGATTTGTGTTCGTCGTTCATCACCATATCGATCCTTCAGGTCAAGAAGTTCCTGTTTAATAATTTGATTTTGTTTTTCCCGGTTAGATAATATTTCTCTGTACTCAGTAATATCATCTACTATGCTGCGGTATTCCTGGTCAATCTTTTCACGCTCGAGGCCGGTGAGCTTCTGTAAACGCATATCCAGAATGGCTTTCGCCTGAAGATCGGTAAGGGCAAATTTCTTACGAAGCTGCTCATTGGCCTCCTGTGGATTCTTAGATGCACGAATTGTTTTGATCACCTCATCGAGGTTGTCAAGTGCGATCTTTAAACCTTCAAGAATATGCGCCCTGGCTTCGGCCTGATCCAGATCATAAATAGTGCGCCGGATAATAACTTCAACGCGATGGCTAATAAAATGCCTTATTAACTCTTTGAGGGCCATTACTTTAGGCCTACCCTTGACCAGTGCAAGATTGATCACGCCAAAGGTTTGCTGCATTTGGGTGTACTTGTAAAGCTGATTCAGCAGAATTCCGGTGTTGGCACCACGCTTAAGAATAATTACAATTCTCATCCCTTCGCGATCCGATTCATCCCTGATCTCTGAGATGTCGTTTATCTTCTCATTATGAACCAGGTCGGCAATTTTTTGGATCAGTGTTGCTTTATTTACCTGGTAAGGAATTTCGGTAACCACAATCTGTTCACGGTTATTGCGAAGCTCTTCGACATTAGCCCGGGCTCTCATGGTAATTTTACCACGTCCGGTTTCATAAGCATCTTTCACACCTTCGTATCCGTAGATAATTCCGCCCGTTGGAAAGTCGGGTGCGGTGATTATTTTCATGAGATCTTTGGTCTCGATCTCCGGATTATCTATATAGGCTACAGTTCCATCAACTACCTCAGTCAGATTATGAGGAGGCATATTTGTCGCCATTCCAACTGCAATACCCGAAGCCCCGTTAAGGAGCAGGTTCGGAAGCATGGATGGAAGAACAGTAGGTTCATTAAGGGTATCATCAAAATTGGATTGAAAATCAACCGTGTCTTTGTTGATATCAGTCAATAGTTCTTCCGCAATGCGCTGCATGCGAACTTCTGTATATCTCATGGCAGCTGCAGAGTCTCCATCAACTGAACCAAAGTTACCCTGGCCATTAACCAATGGATAACGGAGTGAAAACTCCTGGACCATCCTGACAATAGAGTCGTAAACAGCAGAGTCGCCATGGGGGTGGTACTTACCTAAAACCTCACCAACAATTCTGGCACTCTTTTTAAAACTTCTGTTGTGGAGCATTCCCAGGTCACTCATTCCATAGAGAACACGGCGGTGAACCGGTTTCAGTCCATCGCGTACATCCGGCAATGCCCTTGAAACGATCACCGACATCGAATAATCGATGTAGGATGATTGCATCTCATCTTCTATTGAAATAGGTATAATTTTTTCGCTAGCCATTTATATAGTATTGAGTAGTGAGTCTTGAGTCATGTGATTAAGAATGAAATAAGCTGTAAAAAGGTATTTCTGAACCGATGATATTATTTACTTAGCTTTTCTATTCTCACTTTAGATATCCAGTGTGGCATACTTGGAATTACGTTCGATGAACTCCCGGCGGGGTTCTACTTCGTCTCCCATCAGGGTTGAGAACATTTTATCAGCAGCAGCAGCATTTTCGATCGTCACCAGCTGAAGCGTTCTTGTTTCAGGGTCCATAGTTGTTTCCCATAGCTGGTCGGGATTCATTTCACCCAAACCTTTATAGCGGGATACGTCAAATTTTTTCTTCGCTTTTTTAAGTTCCTTGATGATCTTATCACGAGTATCATCATGCCATGCATATTGAATCTGCCCGCGGGTAGAGGTAATTCTGTAAAGCGGGGGTGTTGCAATATATATGTGACCACGATCAACAAGAGGATGCATATATCTGTAAAAGAAAGTGAGCAATAGCGTCCGGATATGCGAACCATCAACATCAGCATCCGTCATAATGATAATTTTATGATATCGAAGTTTTTCAATTTCAAACTCCTCTTCATGACCAACTCCGGTACCCAGAGCAGTAATCATCGCCTGGATCTCCTTATTTTCAAGAATTTTGTTGATCTTGGCTTTTTCCACGTTTAGGATTTTACCCCGTAAAGGAAGAATAGCCTGAAAACTACGGTTACGACCCATTTTGGCAGAACCGCCGGCAGAGTCACCCTCAACCAGGTAAACCTCGCTATGAGCGGGGTCTTTAATGGAACAGTCGGCAAGTTTACCGGGAAGGCCACCGCCGCTCATTACGCTTTTACGCTGAATAAGCTGACGTGCTTTACGAGCTGCTTCTCTGGCCTCGGCCGCAACAACTACTTTCTCGAGGATTTTTTTGGCAGTTTTCGGATTCTGCTCTAGAAATTCATTAAGTTTTTCATAAACAATTACTTCTACTGCACTTTGTACCTCAGAGTTACCCAGTTTGGTTTTGGTTTGCCCTTCAAACTGAGGCTCTGCTACTTTAACGCTGAGCACACAGGTCATCCCTTCACGGAAATCTTCACCTGAAACCTGGATCTTACTGTTCGACTTAATAATCTTATTCTTTTCAGCGTAGGTTTTAAAGCAGCGGGTCAATGCTCTTCTGAAACCCGAAATATGTGTACCGCCTTCACGGGTATTAATATTGTTTACATACGAGTGCACATTTTCTGTATAGCCATTGTTGTATTGAATGGCCAGCTCAACAGGTACGTTTTCAATTTCACCTTCTATATAGATCGGCTCTTTCATCAGCGATTCCCGGGTTTCATCGAGATATGCAACGAAATCTTTAACACCACCTGAGTAATGAAATGTAACTTCACGGGTTTCGCTCTCTTCATCCTCCCGCTCGTCAATGATCTCTACCGTAATTTCAGGATTCAGAAATGCAAGTTCCCGCATTCTGTCTGAAATGATATCGAATTTGAACTCAGTTGTTTGTGTAAATATTTCAGGGTCGGGCCTGAACCGGATAGTGGTTCCTGTTACATCGGTCTTACCGACCTCTTTGAGCGGAACCTTGGTTGCGCCCTTTTCAAATTCCATTACATAAATTTTTCCATCACGATGGATCTCTGCACTGAAGAAAATAGAGAGTGCATTCACACAGCTCACGCCAACACCGTGCAAGCCTCCGGAAACTTTGTAGGAATCTTTGTCAAACTTACCGCCGGCGTGAAGTTTGGTAAGTACAACTTCAACAGCAGGCATTTTTAATTTCGGATGTTCATCAACCGGAATTCCACGGCCGTTATCTGAAACTGTGATGGAGTTGTCTTTATGAATGTATATCTTGATGTAGTCGCAATGACCGGCAAGAGCTTCGTCGATTGAGTTATCGACAACTTCGTTGATAAGATGGTGGAGTCCGCGCTGAGCAGTATCGCCAATATACATTGATGGACGTTTGCGAACAGCTTCGAGACCCTCTAAAACCTGAATATTCGACGCTTTATAGTCGGATCCTTTCGATTGTGCCATGGAATGGGGTTGAGTAATATTATTAATAGCCTCTTAGGCGCCGTAAAATAGCGCTTAAATGGGCAAAATCAAAAAAAGGTATGGTTTTTATTCACGCATCAGCAGATAGCGAATGCAGGGGGATTTTGGCTTTTGCAGATAAGGCGTCTGAAGGGGTTTTTCGGTCTGAAAAAACGGGTTGAATTCATTTAAGAAAAAAGGATTGAATTTAAATCGATAAAACGGTAATTTTGGTGTCTATCAAAAAATCAGTTTTAACAGGTTGAATCATGTCACGTAAAGACGATATTACTGGAAAAGGGGCGCTGAATGGTTATCGCTCATCCAAAGCGAATAATAAATCCAAGCATCTGTTTCATTTAAATCTTCAGAAGCGACGCTTTTTTATTCCAGAAGAGGATCGGTGGGTAACTCTAAAGGTTAACGCCAAGACACTGCGCACAATTAATAAGAAAGGTATTTCTGCTGTTCTGAAAGAAGCCAGAAAAAAAGGAACACTTTTAAAAGAGGTATAGATCAATGGCTAAAGGTAATCGCATACAGGTAATTTTAGAATGCACAGAGAAGCCGGGCAGCTCGCGGTATGTAACGATGAAAAATCGAAGAAATACTACAGATCGTGTTGAGTTGAAGAAGTACAATCCGGTACTCCGAAAGCATACCGTTCATAAAGAAATTAAATAGAGATTAAATTATGGCTAAAAGACAAGCATTTGGCGAAGAAGCCCAGGCACTGAAGCAAGCCCAGCGTAAAATGGCGAAAGTAATCATCTCCACTAAAAATGAAAGAGGCAAATACTCTTACAAGGAGACGATGATGGACCAGGATAGCGTAAGTGAATTTATCCAAAGAAATAAAAAATAGCTTTAAAGCTGTTTGAAGATAAAGGTTGCATCCAAACGGATGGAACCTTTTTTTTTGCTTACATTTCTGTACACGAACCGATTGTTCAATTTATCCTAATCAAATAGAACAGACTATAATGAGTATCAAAGATTCCATACTAAATGATTTAAAAGAGGCTATGAAAGCCAGAGAAGCGGACCGGTTGAGAGTACTTAGGTCGCTAAAATCAAAAATTCTGGAAAAAGAGATCAGTGAACGCAGTGGCGGCGAAGCAACCATTACCGACGAACAGGTAGTTGAGGTGCTGATGAAAGCGGCTAAACAACGCAAGGAATCCATCGATCAGTTTGAAAAAGGAGAAAGGCAAGACCTGGCAGACAAGGAGAAAGAAGAGCTGACAATTATTGAAACCTATCTTCCCAAAATGATGAGTGAAGAGGAGATCCGCACTGAAGTAAAGAAAGAAATTGAGAGTTCAGGCGCATCAGGTATGGCCGATATGGGAAAAGTGATGGGTGTTATGATGAACAATTTGAAAGGAAAGGCCGACGGCTCTGTTGTGAGCCGGGTGGTTAAAGAAGAACTCTCCAGCTAAACTAAATGAATCTGCTCGATCTGTTTATTCTCATCCCTATCGGCTACTTTGCCTGGAAGGGATTTATGAGCGGATTTATCTATGAAGTGTTAAGTATAGCCGGTATCATTCTGGCTGTGTTTATCACATTCGAGTATATGCATGCCGTTTCAGTTATTTTTAAGCCGCTCTTTAACGATGTTGATCACGCCACCATAGCTGCCGGTATTTTCCTGTTTATTTTTACCGTTGCCACCGTGCAGTTTCTCGCATACCTGATTCAAAAGTTTGTTGAACTGATAAAGATAAATTTTATAAACAGGCTGGCCGGACTTATTTTTGGAGCTCTAAAATCGGGAATCGTTGTAAGTGCCGTGCTGCTATTACTGGCAGGCTTTAATATGCCCGGTGAAGATTCCAGAAATGAATCGTTTTCATACCCTATAGTGATCTACATGGCTCCGGCCGTTTTTAACATGGTAGCAGCCGTGTATCCCGGGGCAGAGAATTTTATCGATACAATCGAGGGTGCGATTGCTGAGAATAACCCAATTAAATCACTCCCAATTTTTGAATAGAAAGTACCATGAGTTTTCCATCTGTTGAAGAGCAGTTAACAGTTATTAAGCGAGGCACCGTAGAAATAGTGCCTGAACACGAGCTTATTGACAAACTGAAGAAGTCGATCAAAGCCAACAAACCGCTTCGAATAAAGCTTGGTGTAGACCCTACACGCCCAGATCTGCACCTGGGCCACTCCGTTATTTTGAGAAAGCTTCGTCAATTTCAGGATCTCGGCCATGAGGCAATTCTTATCATCGGAGGCTTTACAGCAATGATTGGCGATCCAACAGGCCAGAATAAAACACGGCCCCCGTTAACCCCTGAAGAGGTTGAGGAGAATGCGCAAACATACATAGAGCAGGCCAGGAAGATATTGGATGAAGAGAAGACAACTCTTGTAAACAATAACGATTGGCTCGGAGAAATGACTTTTATGGATGTTGTAAAACTGTCGTCGAACCTGACAGTAGCCCGAATGATAGAGAGAGATGATTTTTCAAAGCGCTACAAGAATAACGAAACGATCTCACTGCACGAATTCCTCTACCCCCTTGCACAGGGGCAGGACTCTGTCTATCTAAAATCTGACGTTGAGCTTGGCGGTACCGATCAAAAGTTTAACCTTCTGGTAGGACGAGACCTTCAAAGAAGTGACGGGCAGGATCCGCAAATTTGTCTGATGATGCCTTTATTGGTAGGTACGGATGGGTCGATGAAGATGAGTAAATCGTACGATAATTACATTGGAATAGATGAACCTGAAAACGATCTCTATGGTAAAGTTCTCTCTATACCTGATGACCTGATTTATTCATACTTTGAATTAGTGACAGATGTGCCTGTTGATGAGCTGAATTTGATTAAACAGAAAATTAAAAAGGACCCCCGGAACACCAAACATGATCTGGCATTCACCTTAACGAGGATGTATCATGGCAAAGAGGCTGCAAAAAATGCCAGAAACCATTTTGAACAAACCGTTATTAATAAGAATATTCCGGATGACGCACCCGTAATTGAGTTTGAAGCTGGGTCAACACATCGGCTCTTGGATATAATCTCTGATGCAAATTTGACCTCGAGCAACGGTGAAACTAAAAGAATGATGAAGCAGGGCGGTATCAGTCTTGAAGAGGAAAAGATTCAGGATCCAAACTTTGAAATTAAGTTTGAGAAAGGTCAGGAGCTTGCTCTTAAAGTTGGTAAACGTAAATTCGCTAAACTTAAGTCTTAGTAAATTAAAGCGGGTTGGATTTTATGATCTGCTTTTTAACCGGTTCTACTTAAACCACTCATTATGGGAACACACTATTCAGGTCCGGAGTCTGACAAACTAACTTTGAATGCATTCATTAAACTAATGAGGGCTACAGAGTCGATCAACAACAGGCTGAACCGGCATTTGGCAGATGCAGATTTAACCGTTAGCCAGTTTGGCACTCTTGAAGCTCTGTATCACCTTGGCCCGTTAAACCAAAGGTCGATTGGAGAAAAAATTCTGAAAAGCGGCGGTAACATCACTATGGTTGTAGACAACCTGGAAAAGTGTGGTTATGTAAAGAGAAAAAAAGACCCAAGCGATCGCCGTGCTGTATTGATCCATTTAACCAAAGAAGGGGATAAATTCATCAAGAATTTCTTCCCCAAGCACCTTGAGAAGATAAAAGATGAGTTTAGTGTTCTCACTGACGAAGAGAAAGTTCAGCTTGCCGCGTTATGTAAAAAACTTGGATTAAGAGAAGACGGGTAGCTACACAAATCCCGGTTAAACTGTAATACTGCACCATTATTTTTGTAAGGATTTGAATCATTCGGGTTCTTACAAATATGGGAAGAGTACAATCATATCAGATACCTTTTGCCTCTTTTCCGGCTGTACGGATCATGATCTGTGTGATGGCAGGAATTGTTTACGCCAGGCTCTTTGATACCAGCAATCTGCAGATGGCCGTTACAGCCCTTCTGGTCGTCCTTGTTTGGATCTTTTCTGAATTTATTATAAATCGAAAGGTTCCGGTTGCTTCGGCCCGCTTGGCAATACTGAGCTATCTGTGTTTCATAGCATTCGCCTCAGCATTCCTGATTCAGATAAAGGAGTATACCCATGCCGGATATATTGAAAGGAGTGCTCCGTTACTGAATTATGCCTGGGAAAACATCACCATAGAGGGGCAGGTAAGTCAGGCCGGAATTAGCAGCAGTGGAAGGGCTGTTTACCTTGTAGAGGTAGTAAATACCCGCCTGCCGGAGGGTAAAGAGTGGAGTTTTACGTATCGAATTCGCATTTACGACAATAGTCAACTCAGGCTTTTTCAGGGTGAAATCATACGTGCTGAAATACGATTATACGAGTTTCCTGAAAGGCGGAATCCTCATGAATTTGATTATGGAGGATGGCTGTTGAATCAGGGTATTGTCTCTCACGGGGAGATTGTGAACCTGATTTCATCTCAAAGCGAGAGATCCATCAGCTGGAGGCCATTTCGCTCGGCCGTTCAAAAAAATGTTGACGCTATCTTTTCCGGCAAACAGTCACCGCTTGCTAAAGCATTAATTCTGGGTTATAAAGAGGAGTTAACGAACGAGTCAAGAACTCAATTTTCAAGGTCAGGCCTGTCGCATGTTATGGCAGTATCGGGGCTGCATGTGGGCTTTATTGTGGCACCTTTTTGGATCATTATTCCATTTTTATGGGGAAACCGATGGGGTAAATGGCTGGGGCTTCTCCTGCTCACTCTGCTTCTGACAGGGTATGCCGGCTTAACGGGATTCAGCGCGTCTGTGAGCAGGGCGTCGCTGATGGCCTGGCTTATTACATATGGTAAATTGTTTCATAAAACCAGAAACTCAATAAACCTTACGGCCACAGCCGCTGTTATTCTATTGCTAATTAATCCTCATCAGCTGTTTGATGTTGGCTTTCAGCTTTCATTCGCGGCCGTGTTCGTGATTCTTTTGGTGATGCCCGAGGCACAAAGGGTAATTCCATTCAAATACAGGTACGGTATCTTTGGCGGATTGTTAACCATCATGTTGGTCTCGGTTGTGGTTCAAATCGGCCTGTTTCCTATTCTGATACACTATTTCGGTGAATTTTCCATTATAGGACCGGTTTCAAATGCTCTTGTGGTGCCAGTTCTTACGTTTACCGTCCCAATTGGACTACTGTTTTCAATTCTGAGTCCAATCAGCCCAACAATTTTCCAATATGGAGTTTTACCCGTTCAATATTCGGTTGAATGGATCAACAGGGTAGCTTCAACTTTTGGCGGTATGAATTACTCTTTCATTACAGTAGAAAACAATATGATCTCACTATTCCTGATTTGGTTGATGGCTGCTTTTGTAATAGCGTCCATTCGAATAACGTCCATTCGATGGAAAATGCTGGCAGTCCTTCTTTTCGCTCTGAACCTGTATATGGTTGAGGGTATTATAAAAACTCCGCCCTACAAAACAATGAATATTACGTTTCTGGATGTAGGCCAGGGAGATGCAGCGCATATTATTACTCCAAACGGCAAGCATATTTTGATAGATGCCGGACGTTGGTCGCCATTTGCAAATAGCGGGGATCGCGTTCTTGTGCCCTATTTTGAAAACCTGGGAATTGACCGGCTTGATGCGGTAATCTTATCCCATCCTCATGCCGACCATATCGGTGGAATGCCAGCTCTAATTGAGGCTTTTGATATAGCAGCAATATATCAAAGTGATTTTACGTATGACTCTGCGCTCTATCTAAGTTACATGAATCTTGCCCGGGAAAGAGAAATCCCGGTTCATACACCGAAATCAGGCGATTTGATCGATATAGACCCATCTATCCGGATATTTGTACTTGGACCTGAAAATAATCGCGCCAGACCATCTAACCCAAATAACAGGTCGGTTGCAATCAAGGTTGTCTATGGAGAACAATCCATACTTTTTACAGGCGATGCAGAAACAGAGCAGGAAAGAGAGCTGGTGAACCGTTATGGGGATTTTTTGAAGGCCGACCTTTATAAAAGCGGGCATCACGGAAGCAATACCAGCTCTACTGAGCCATTTATGAGATATGTGGCTCCTGATGTGACCGTTGTCTCGCTGGCATTTTACAATCCTTTCAGGCACCCCGGAAGGGATGCGGTTTTAAGATTGCAGGAGTTTAGTGAAAAACAAAAGTATACGAGCCTGGAGGGAGCCGTTCGTTTTGAGACAAACGGAATTAAGTTTAGAAGAGTGAATTGGCGTTAAACTATCATTCCGAATTTAAAAATGAAAGGGGTCAAAAATCATCCTCAAAATCACTAAATGAGTCTTCAATATTCTTATTGATTTGTTCTGTATTCAGAAGATCATTGGGATCCAAAATTTCACCATCTTTTCCCTTAAACCATTTCTCAAAATCTATGGTTATCGCGATAACCGACGTTTGGCCGCTCGTTATCTCAAGATGCGGACTAAAGTCTACATCAATTTGAAAATCTTCATCAGACTGAAAGGTGAAGTTTATACCATTAAAAACGCCATTAACCACAAGTGAGTAGCGATTTGATCCATCCCTGAAATCGGGATCATCTATTGTCAAACTATTACGGGGTTTTTTGATATCAAGCTCCATCTCATCATAAAATCCGGCAGGAATCTGTACGTGAGTAATGTGGAATGGTGTACCGTCCACAGGCACATTCAGAATAAAGTCTTTGGTTTTGAAATCCCTGGTTTGTCGTGCTCCGCCCAGCTCCATCTCTTTGATAAAGAATTTTACCTCACCTACTGCTAACGTTGCTGCTGCATCCTCCTCAAAGACAGCCGTCACTGATTTGTTCTTGTCAATGGTAATGGTTGCCGGGTTTGTGCTGCCCGACAGGTCGCC
>Ga0207421_10000928_pt1 | contig 38109 bp, 37 predicted proteins | sample SodLakKL_010_SED_4_FD_187542 | JGI IMG/M metagenome (GOLD analysis project Ga0207421, IMG submission 187542) | Alkaline sediment microbial communities from Lake Tanatar, Kulunda Steppe, Russia - 8KL_010_SED (SPAdes) (version 2) | ecosystem: Environmental > Aquatic > Non-marine Saline and...
GTATGAACCGCATGCTCTTACCAGCTGAGCTACGCCGCCTGGAGCTCACGACCGGATTCGAACCGGTGACCTTATCCTTACCAAGGATACGCTCTGACCCCTGAGCTACGTGAGCTTATAATGAATCATTTATACATAAGGAAACCGCCTGAATTAGCGATTTCCATAGGAACAATGGTTGCGGGGGCAGGATTTGAACCTGCGACCTCCGGGTTATGAGCCCGACGAGCTACCTGACTGCTCCACCCCGCGATGCTGTTGGAGCGGGTGATGGGAATCGAACCCACGCTGCTGGCTTGGGAAGCCAGGGCTCTACCACTGAGCTACACCCGCTTTCGCACAACCTGATCTCAACCGTAAACGATTATAACTCCTACCCGCTCAAATGTCAACACCGGGGGGATTTGAAAAGTTATCCTTTTCGAATTTCCAGGTAGCGCTCCAGTTTTCTTTTCACTCTCTGCAGGGCATTATCAATAGATTTTACGTGGCGGGTCAACTCCACAGCAATCTCCTGGTAAGATTTACCCTCTAAATACAGGGTTAACACCCTTAGTTCCAGCTCGCTTAAAATTTCTCCCATCTTAAATTCAATGTCGTAGTATTCTTCCCGGTTTATCATTAACTCTTCCGGGTCGGTAATCTTGGTTCCGGAAAGTATATCCAAAAGAGTACGGTCGGAATCTTCATCATAAATAGGCTTATTAAGGGATACATATGAATTTAAGGGAATGTGCTTCTGCCGGGTGGCTGTTTTAATAGCGGTTATCATCTGCCTGGTAATACACAACTCGGCAAACGCCCGGAAAGATGAAAGCTTGTCCCCTTTAAAATCCCTTATTGCCTTGTAAAGGCCTATCATCCCCTCTTGGATTATATCCTCACGGTCAGCACCTACCAAAAAGTAAGACCTGGCTTTAGATTTGACAAAATTTCTATACTTGTTAATTAGAAATTCCAGCGCAAAACAGTCGCCGTTCTTGGCCTGTATGGCCAGCTCCTCGTCATTCCTGTGCTCCTGTTCCGTAGCAGGTCCCCTAGCATGAGATTCCTGTACCGATAAACTCACTGACCTCGCCTCCATCCAAGAATATGAGGAAATTTTCGTAGCTATTATATCTCAAAGCAGGCACTGTGGTCAAGCCTTATTATTTTTCTCCCCTTATACGGCCATATTATGACTGCATTTTTCTCCAATAAATCCCCTTTTATGCCTGCATGAAAAGGTTGTCAACAACTCCGTCGCTTTGACAACGCGAAATCGTACATCAATATCCCCCCGGCCACGGAGACGTTCAAAGAACTTACCCTGCCGTACATGGGCAGGTACACCAGCTCATCGCAGTTTTCTTTAACCAGGCGGGACAAACCTTTTCCTTCAGCTCCCAGGACAAGCACTGCCCTGCGGCTCCAGTCCGCCTGGTAGTAAGGCAGGCTGCTGTCATCATCGGCTCCGTAAACCCAAAATTCCGCTTCCTGCAGTCGGCGGATAGTCTGAGCCAGGTTGGTTACTCTTACTACACAAACCCATTCCGCAGCTCCAGCAGCTACCCTGCGAACCGTGGCGTTTACCTGCACCGAACGATCGCGAGGAATTATTACATAACTTACCCCCGCCGCTTCCGCCGTCCTTAAAAGCGCTCCCATGTTGTGGGGATCCTCCAGGTGATCGAGCATTAATATTAACTGCTCTTCCTTTTTGTTCTCCAGCCCGGACCACATTTCTTCCCAGGACAGGTAACGGTACGGAGAAGTAAGGGCAGCTACTCCCCGGTGCACGGAAGAATTGCCTGCCAGGGAGATAAATTTTTCTCTATCCAGGGTTTCAATTTCAACCTCCCGGCAACGAGCAAGAGAATACAGCTCCTGCAGGTTGGAAGGCCGTTTTTGCTTCAAGATATACAGTTTCTGGACACTTCCGGCTTGCAGCGCTTCTTTTACATTGCGGTAACCGGTTACTATATCCTCTTTTCGCAATATTATTCCTCCGCACCCGTATTCTTTTGGCTTAACCTGCCGCAGGAAAAATCACCTTCCGGGCAGCAACCCTCCACCTCACAGGGAGGACCGGCATTCTGGAAAAGCACCGGGGCAACTTTTTTCACTTCCTGGCACATCATCTCGGCCAACTGCCTGATTTCTTCCTGGGCCCGGCGGCACATTCTTAAACGAAAAAAATGGTGTAAGCTCCGGGCATTCATGGTTACCACGTACTTGGTTTCGCAGGCATTGGGCAAAACATAGCGTGCATCCTCCTGGTGCACCATTTTTCTCAACGCGGAGTATGCCTCCCGGGCTTTTTCCATCTGTGCTTCAAAAAGGGCGCGTGCTTCTGGATTATTTTTTATAGACGAAGGAGTAACATATTCAAAATTGTCTTCACTGACGTAGCGCTGCGATTTTTGCGAATAAGAGGCAATACGGTGGCGCACCATCTGGTGTGAAAGGGTGCGGCTGACTCCTTCCACTGCAAAAGTAAAACTGGCGTGTTCCAGGGGAGAATCGTGCCCCATGCGCAACAACTTTTGGACAAAGTTTCTAACCCGCTCTTCATCCATCGCCTCGGCAATTTGTTCAGCCCCCGCCGGGGAGTAACAGAGCCTTGCCGCTGCCGCTACTGTTTTATCAGGCTGGGGAGAGTAGCTTAACAGGAATACTTTCATTATTCTTTACTCCTTTATTTTTTTAACCGGCTTGCATTTAAATTCAAGTTCTTTTCCACCTCACCCCGTACGGGGTGTCTTCCAGTATAATGCCTTTTTCTTTTAGCTCATCCCGTATGCGGTCTGCGGTAGCAAAATCTTTCTGCTTGCGGGCTTCTTCCCTTTGCCGGATAGCCTGTTCAATTTCTTCCTCTACGGTATCGTCTTCCTCCATTTCCAGGATATCTAACACCCCGTTGCATTCCAGCAAAAACTCCCTTACAGATTGCAAGAGCGAATAATGGATTTCCGGCTGATTCAGGTAGTTATTGAACTCTTTGGCCAAATTAAAAAGAGAACCCATGGCTTCAGCAGTGTTAAAATCATCGTGCATGGCCTCAGAAAAGTGCTGCTTTTCTCTTTCCAGCAATTTTTGTAGTTTCTCTTCCTCTTCGCCCCTTCCTTCTTTTTTCCGCGCCTGTTTCAGGGCGGAATTTAAATTTTCCACAAAGTTTTGCAGTCTTTTTCTACCGTTTATAGCGTGGTTCATCTGGGGCTCACTAAAATTCAAGGGATTCCGGTAGTGGGCGGACAGCAGAAAAAAGCGGAGGTCCAGTGGATTAAATTTTTGAATTAATTCCCGCACTGTAAGCACGTTACCCAGCGACTTGGACATCTTTTCGGCATTTATATTCAAATAACCGCTGTGCATCCAGTAGCGCACAAAAGGTTTTCCCGTACACCCCTCGCTCTGGGCTATTTCATTTTCATGGTGCGGAAAAATAAGGTCCGGGCCTCCGGCATGTATATCTATAGTTTCCCCAAGGTACTGCATGGCCATGGCGGAGCATTCAATATGCCACCCCGGTCTCCCCCGCCCCCAGGGGCTGTCCCAGGAGGGTTCGCCGGGCTTCTCCTTTTTCCACAGCACAAAATCCAGGGGATTATTTTTGCTCTCATCTACTTCCACCCGGGCACCCGACTGCAGTTCTTCAATTTTTTGCTGCGATAAAGCCCCGTACCTGGCAAAATTTTCGGTATTAAAAACCACATCCCCTTCACTGTAATAAGCCAGCTCTGCATCCATTAACCCGTTAATAATCTCCACGATTTTCTTCATGTGTTCCGTAGCCCGGGGATGCCAGGTTGCTTCCCTTACGCGCAGCGCAGAAGCATCATTCAGATATTCTTCAATAAATCTGTCTGCAAGTTCCTCTACAGTTGTCCCCGTTTCTTCCGCCCTCTTTATCATCTTGTCTTCTATATCGGTAAAATTTTGCACATAAACAACTTCATATCCGCAATGCTCCAGGTAGCGTCTCACTACATCAAATACAACAAATACGCGTGCGTTTCCTATATGAACGTAATCGTAAACCGTGGGACCGCAGACATAAAAAGTTACCCGGGGAGGTTGAAGCGGCTTAAAACTTTCTTTTTTCCTGGTTAGAGTGTTGTATACTTTGAACTCCACTTAAGAGCACTCCTTTTTTTGGTGATTATTGTCACTGTTATCTTTAACGTCTTTCATGCTGTACCTTAAACTGTCTATCTGGCTCTGCAGAGAATTTAAAACTTCCGCAATAGGGTCAGGCATGTCGGTGTGATCCAGGTTGATGGAAGGTACGCGTTCTCCCTCGTATACTACTGTCCTGCCCGGTATGCCCACTACGGTGGTCCTCGGGGGGACCGACTGCAACACTACGGAGCCCGCCCCAATACGGGCCCCGTCTCCTATCTCTATAGGACCCAAAACTTTGGCCCCGGCGCCAACTACTACATTTTTGCCTACGGTAGGGTGCCTTTTCCCGGTTTCCTTCCCGGTGCCTCCCAGGGTTACTCCCTGGTAAATGGTTACATTCTCGTAAATTTCGGTGGTTTCCCCTATTACCACTCCCATACCGTGATCAATAAAAAACCCTTCCTTGATCTTGGCCCCCGGGTGTATTTCTATACCGGTTATAAAACGACTGAACTGGGATATAAGGCGGGGGATAAATACCAGCCCCCTGCAATACAGGAAGTGACCCAGATGATGAAAGATTAACGCGTGCAAGCCGGGGTAGCAGAGCAACACTTCCAGCAGATTCTTGGCCGCCGGATCCCTTTCAAATATGGCACGGATATCTTTCCTGATCCTGCCCAGCATACAGAAAACCCCTTCCTCGCTTTTTTATTCACTTAATTAAAGATAAAATTTTTCTATAAGTTTAATGCCCGGAGTACATATCTTTTTTAATTTTTAAAATAAATAACTGCAAAAATAATAAATAACCGCCCCCTGATAAAATTCAGAGACGGTTTTTACCGCGTTTCCACCCTGATTGGACATGTACAAGCCCCTCTCTACGGATTAATAACGGTACCCCGCCGGGCTTTCATAATAGGCCCAGGACGCCGTTCCGAAAGCCTGCTCCAAAGCGCATTTCCGCCACGAGGATACTTAAACCCCTCTCAGCTCAACAAGGGTTTATCTCTGTAGTTCCATGCTTATGGCGTACTTCTCTTTTTCCTTGCATTTAATTTCCTTAAATTAGCCAGCTTTTATTATTATATAAGGCCGTTTTTAAGCTGTCAATGGAACACCCGTTGCCCACTTAATCTTCTTTACCGGGGGCAAAACCGGGAGATAAAATCCCCGTAATTTCTGGCCCTGCCGATCTCCATAACCGGACAACTACCTTTTCTCCAGCAAAACTACGCAGTAAGAAGCAATTCCTTCTCCCCTGCCCAGTTCACCCAGTCCTTCATGGGTAGTAGCTTTTATGCCAAGGTTTTCCGGTTCTACAGCTATACAACCAGACAGCTTTTCTTTAATTTCCTCCAGATAAGGCTGGAGCTTTGGCTTCTGGGCAATTACCACGCAATCGGCATTTACCACCCCGTAATTTTTTTCCCGCACCAGGCCAGCTACCCGAAACAATAAATCTACACTGCATGCCCCACAGTATTTTTCATCCGTATCGGGGAAAAAAGTACCAATATCACCCAATGATAAAGCACCCAGCAGGGCATCCATCAGGGCGTGGGTTAAAACGTCGGCATCAGAATGCCCTTGTAGGCCCAGCTCAAAAGGAATGCGGACACCTCCCAGGATAAGCGGAGGCCCTTCTACCAGGCGGTGGACATCGTAACCGGTGCCAATCCTATACATGCTCATTCCTCTTTTCTAAGAACATTTCCGCCAGGACCAGGTCCTCCGGGATGGTTATTTTAATGTTCTCGCTTTCTCCCTCCACCACGGCAACCGGTGCCCCGGTATATTCTACCAGGGAAGCGTCGTCGGTAGCTTCCCTGCCTTCCTTGTATGCATCTTCATGGGCCTTTACAAGCACTTCCCTGGTAAAACACTGGGGCGTTTGAATCAGGCGGTATTTTTCTCGGTCCAGAGTTTTAGCCACGTTGCCCCGCTGGTCAACTTCTTTGATTGTATCCTTCAGCGCCACAGCCGGAACAGCCGCTCCCCGGCGTTCCGCGACTGACAAGACTCTTTTTATAAGGGAAATTGAAACCATTGGGCGGACACCGTCGTGTATACACGCTGTTTCTACACTTTGAGGCAGGGTCAGCAGGCCACGGTAGACAGATTCCTGCCTTTTTTGGCTTCCTTCAACAAGTTTTACGCGGTCCAGTGGCCGGTAAGGTTGGAGCAAGCCCCGGGCATAATCCCGGTAGTTATCGGGAACCACCAAAACTATTTCCGAAAAGACTCCTGCTTGTATAAAACGCTGCAGAGTATGGACTACCACGGGCCTGTCCAAAATATTTAAGAACTGCTTGGGCACTTCCGCATCCATGCGCAACCCTTTTCCGGCTGCAACGATTACTGCACCGTTCATTACTTCACCTCGGATATTCTTTCCGAAGCATTCTTGGGCTTGGCAAATATCATTCTTCCCGCAGCAGTTTGCAGTACACTGGTTACCAGCACTTCAATGGTTTCACCTATATGCCTTTTGCCGTTTTCTACTACTACCATGGTTCCGTCGTCCAGGTAGGCTACGCCCTGGCCGGCCTCCTTGCCGTCTTTTATGATCTGGGCTTTCATCTCTTCACCCGGCAGCACTACCGGCTTAACCGCATTGGCAAGTTCGTTAATGTTGAGAACTTCTACCCCCTGAAGTTCACATACCTTGTTTAAGTTAAAATCGTTGGTTAAAATTTTACCGTTTAGAACTTTGGCCAGCTTAACCAGCTTACTGTCTACTTCCGTTATTTCTTCAAAATCTCCTTCGTATATTTTCACGTTTATATTATCCAGGTCTTTTTGTATCTGGTTAAGGATATCCAGTCCGCGGCGACCCCGGTTGCGTTTCAGCAGATCGGGGGAATCGGCAATATGACGGAGTTCCTCTAAAACAAACTCGGGCACTACAATGGTTCCTTCCATAAAACCTGCCTTGCAAATATCAATTATTCTACCGTCAATAATTACACTGGTATCTAGCACCTTTACATTGGAATGTTCCGCGGCTGAAGCTGTGAGCTGCTTCTTGTTAAACAGCGAAGTTATAAAAGAAAATTCCTCTTTCCTGCCCAGCACGAACCTTATACCCAGGTAAGCAAGCAGGGCGCATATTACCAGGGATAAATAAATACCCCAATCACCTACATGGGCCAGGGGAATACTTATAAGTATTCCCAAAAGCAAGGTTATTAACAGGGCAAACACAACCAGTGCGATATCCTGGGTGGGAACCGATTTTAACTTTAAATCCAGGATGGAAACGGCTTTTCCTATTACTCCCCCGATAGCAGGAACTAAAAAATAAAAAATAATAGCCACAAGCAGCCCCCCCAGCACAGGGAACAAAAGGTTATCTCCCGCCAGGGATGTTTCCAAACCACTCATATCCAATACTTCAACAATTATTTTTTCTTCGTAGCTCCGCACCAGGTTATAACCTAATATAAAACCAATTAATGCACCAATAACTCCTAATATTTTACGGTACAAACCTGTTTCACCTCCTTTTAATAAAATATTACCATTAACTGAACATCATACACCCTTCTTATTATTATATCCCCGTAAACCGGAAATATATTTATAAAATATCAAGTTTACTGGTAATTCCGGTGTATTTATTTAAAATTTGCTTCCAGTTCGCTGCTTATTTCTTCTACTTCCATGCCCTGAACCAGCACCAGCTCACTTAACAATATTTTTTTTACACTTTCCAGCATCTTTTTTTCCCCGGTGGAAAGCCCTTTTTCTTTTTCCCGCCATTTTAAAGCTCTATAAACTTCTGCCACCTCAAAAATGTCACCGCTTTTTATTTTTTCCATATTAACCATGTATCGGCGGTTCCAGTTGCTTTGAGCAGAGCCCGCCCCGCTTTCTCCCTGAATAACCTTGTATACTTCCGGAATCTGTTCCTCATTAATAACCTGGCGAAGCCCCAGCCCGTCAGCTTTATCCAGAGGTATCATTACTTTCATGTCACCTACGGATAGGCTCATAATATAATATTGCCTTTTTAAACCCAGCACTTCCTTTTCTTCAATTGCCTCTATAACGCCGGCTCCGTGCATGGGATAAACTATTTTATCTCCTATATTAAACAATAACCTCACACCTTACAATAGTTTTGTTATATTTTTTTCTTCAGAAGCATTTATTTCAATAGTATCACAGCTGTTAACAAATGTCAAAATAATTAATATAACATAAGTATAAAATTAATTCAAGCTAATTTTTACTTTTACTTTACTTAATAAGACAATTATTTATTCTTTTTTGTAATTAATCGGGCCCGGTAAATCCTTTATTACACCGTTGTGACAGGGGACACAGGCTTTACCCTCCGGACTAAGCGTGGCTCCGGAGAAGCGCAAAGCGGGCCGGATTTTACTCCCGCGGCTAATTGTCTCAGCCCGGGCAGTTACTTAATTTTAAATGTTGCCGTGCATCAAGTTGACAAAGAAAGAGTTTAAAAAGTATAATCATACTTAAATAAAGGTATTTACCGGGTTGTTACATAAATAACCGGGTTTCGAACTTCAACAAAGCCTGTAATTTTGTTTTATTTAACTTCAAAAAATGAGGTGAATTAAATGAAAAACAACAGTGAAACACATAAGGGACAGGATGGGAAGTTTGTAGGAGAATTTCAAGATATAGTGGAAGAACTTTTGGTACGGCACAAAAGTATCCTGGACTGCCTGACCAAGTACCAGGAAGCTACCGCCAGGGTAAACAGGGCCATAACCAAAACGGTAACCATGTGCGGATGCGTCTCCATTAACGCTGGAGCACAAGAGTTCCCCGTAGACGAGTCAATTAAGGAATTTGGTAAACACGTCAGCACTCACCTGGAAGGCAAGCTCTGTGAAAGCTGCACAGAAATAATTGAAGAAGAAATCGGCAATCATCTGTTTTACCTGGCAGCCCTTTGCAACCTTTTAAACATTGATCTCAGGGAAGTGCTGAATAAAGAATACAGCCGCCTTAATACCTTGGGTCATTTTTTTCTATCATGAGCTAATATTTTCCCAAAAGTTTGCCCTGTTTTATTTTTTAAATTATTTCCAGGGCCTCCTCTATCATGTTAACTCCTATAACCTCTATGGAGGGGCTTGTACTTTTTAAGATTTCTTCCTTGTTTTTCTGAGGAAGTATACAACATTCCATTCCAAGTTTTTCTGCTTCTTTAACGCGGGTTGTAGCCCGGCTTACCGGCCTTATTTCCCCGGTAAGACTTATTTCTCCAAACACTGCTTGATTTTTTCGAACAGGTTTCTGTCTTACGCTGGATACAAGGCTTAAAGCCACGGCCAGATCTACAGCTGTTTCAAACAATCTTACTCCTCCCACCACGCTAATAAACGCGTCCAGGCCGTAAAAAGAAAATCCTGCATGTTTTTCCAGCACTGCCATGATTAAGGCCGCCCTGTTTGTATCAATACCGGTAGTGGTGCGGCGGGGAGTGGAATAACTGGAATAGTTAACCAGGCTCTGTATTTCCACCAAAAGAGGTCGTGAGCCTTCCATACTTACCGTTATTGCGGAACCGCTGGTTTCTTTTTCGTTGGGAGACAAAAAGAGGTAAGAGGGGTTTTCCACTTCTACCAGGCCCCTTTCCTCCATAATAAATACCCCCAGTTCATTGGTGGAACCAAAACGGTTTTTTATACCTCGCAACAGGCGGAATGTATGGTAACGGTCACCTTCTAAATAAAATACACCGTCGACCATGTGTTCCAGCAGGCGAGGCCCTGCTATGGAACCTTCCTTGGTAACATGTCCTACCAAAAACAATACCATACCTTTCTGCCTGGCCAGGTTAATAAGGCCATTTGCCACCTCCTTAACCTGTGATACACTTCCCGGCAAAGCATCAACTTCTTCATGCTGTACAGCTTGTATGGAATCGACTATTAATACCCTGGGGCGGTGTTTTTCTACCAGCTCGAAAACAGCCCGGTATTCAATAGAGGAAGCTACCAGCAAATCCTGTTCTATTCCCATCCTACGTGCCCTCATTTTAATCTGGCCCAGGGACTCTTCTCCACTTATGTAAATAACGGGATGCCGGGTAGCCATACAGCTGGAAGCCTGAAGCAAAAGCGTAGATTTTCCCACTCCAGGGTCTCCACCAATAAGCAGCGAAGAACTTTCCACTGCCCCCGAACCCAGAACCCGGTCAAATTCTTTTAACCCCGTACTGATACGTGAGGCCTCTTTTTCGGTTATGTCCTCCAGCCTGGAAGCTTTAATTTCCCTGTTCCCCTGGTTCAAACTTAAAGATCTCGTGATTATTTCTTCCTTTTCTTCCATGGTGTTCCACCCGCTGCAGCCAGGGCATTTTCCTAACCATTTTTGAGTTTCATAACCGCATTCGGTGCAAAAGTACAAGGCGGTTTTGCGGTGTTTCACCTGATCAGTACCTCCTGTTCTAAAGCTCTTGCCTGCTGGCTTGCTTTAAAGCCTGCAGGTTCTGACGGTCTTTTTCCGTTCCTATTTCCGGCGTTTCCAGGATAAAAGGAAAATCCGGCGGCCATTCCTGCTGCATTAAAGAAGCAAACCCTTCTTTTCCTATCCAGCCTTCCCCGATGTGCTGGTGCCGGTCTTTCCCGGAACCCTTTTCTACATTAGTGTCGTTAACATGTACCGCTTTAAGCAAGGAGGGATCCAGTTGCCGGTACAAAAGTTCCAGTGTTTCAGCAACTCCCCGGGGCCCGGACAAGTCATATCCTGCACCCCAGGCATGGGCCGTATCCAGGCATACTCCAAGCGGTGCCCCGGGAAAATAGCGAATTATTTCACCCAGGTCGCGGAAATCACCACCCAGCAGGCTACCTCCTCCACTGGTATTTTCCAAAAGAAGGGTAACCCCTTCCGGCCACTGCGGCATCTGCTCTTCCAGTGATTTAATTACATTATTAATACCGGTGTCTCTTCCCGCTGCGCTGTGGCTCCCCACGTGAACTACAACATAGGGAGCACCATAAGCATGGGCCCGATGCATGGTCTGTATAATCATATCCCGTGATTTTTTAAAGATATCCGGCCTGGGAGAAGCCATGTTTACCAGGTAAACAGAATGGATAACCAGGGGATAAATCTTTAGTTCCAGCAAATAACGGGATCGTTTATCAATTTCTTGTTCATCAAAGTGGGGAAGTTTCCAGGAGGTGGGGTTGCCGGGAAAAACCTGAATACACTCGGCTCCCATTTCCCTTGTCCTACCTGCATTGGGGATAAATCCGCCTTTCAGGGGCATATGCACTCCTATGCGCAATTTTAAATAGATACCTCCTTTTCACTATCGCCTTCGCCGACACAAAGTTGGAGATCAGGAGTTAGATATGTAGTACTTTGAAGGTGGGGGGACTTTTTTTCTCACCTCTAACTTCCCACCTCTGACCTCTCACCTCTCAATAGCTGGCCCCGTTAAACATGCTTTAACTCTTATTGGCGTGCTGCTCCCACCATCTCCCCGATATTTTCATAACCTTTTTGTTTCATATAGGAGTTTATCCCTTCTACAATTTCTGCGGGGATGCGGGGATTGACAAAAATAGCGCTTCCTACGGCTACAGCATTGGCTCCGGCCAGAATAAACTCAATGGCGTCTTCTGGAGTAAATATTCCCCCCATCCCCACTACCGGGACATTTACTGAAGCAGTAACCTCCCATACTGCTCTTAAAGCCACCGGTTTTATGGCCGGCCCGGAAAGACCTCCTGTACCGGCCGGCAGAACCGGTTTTTGAGCGTGTATATCTATAACCATGGCTCTTAGAGTATTGATCAGGGAAAGGGCATCGGCTCCTGCTTTTTCCACTGCCCCGGCTATTTCCGGAAGGTTGCCCACGTTGGGTGTTAATTTTACCAACAGGGTACGAGAAAAATTTTCCCTTACTTTTGCCACCAGTTTTCCGGCCGATACTGCATCAGAGCCAAAAGCAATACCCCCTTTTTTTACATTGGGGCAGGAGATATTCAATTCTACCGCTTCTACTTCAGCCCGCTCTTCCAACCTGCGGGCCAGGTAAATATATTCCTCTTCGCTTTCCCCCGCCAGGTTTACCACTACCGGCACTCCTTTTTCACCTAGCCGGGGAAGCTCTCTTTCGATTACCGTTTCTATCCCCGGGTTATGAAGGCCTACTGAATTAATCAGACCGGAAGGGGTTTCCACCAGGCGAGGGGGAGGATTTCCTTCACGAGGGGCACAGGTAGTTCCTTTAACCACTACTGCGCCCCAGGCTTCGAGAGGAACAATGTCCTGGTATTCTTCTCCGTATCCGTAGCAACCGGAAGCAGTCATTACAGGGTTTTTCATCTGGAGGTCACCTATTTTAACGCTTATAACCGGGTCAGGCATCAAATATTACTTCCTTTCCGTTAAATACCGGTCCTTCTTTACAAACCCGGAGGTAACGGGTGCCTTCCCTGGCATTAACCGGGTGCACACAACCCAGACACGCCCCCACCCCACAAGCAAAAACAGCTTCCAGGGAAACCTCCACAGGTATCCGGTGATTCGACGCTGTTTTTACCACTTCAGAAAGCATGGCAGTCGGGCCGCACGAGTAAATCATGTCCGCAGTTTCTTCCCGGGGATTCTTTAAAAGATGTTCCTTTAACATGGCTACTACCGTTCCCCTGTATCCCCTGGAACCATCTTCTGTAGACCACAGGATTTGCACCTCCGGGTGGGGTTTATAGTTTTCTGCCGGGAGATCGAGAGAAGTCGCACCTCCTGCCAGCATCCTGGTTTCTACACCTGCCTCCCGCAGACGCCGCCCCAGGTAATACAGGGGCGCTATACCTATTCCGCCGCCCACCAGTAGTGCCCTGGCAACCCCGTTTAAGGTAAAACCGTTTCCCAGCGGCCCCATAACATCAATAGCAGTGCCGGGTTTCAATTCTTTTAATATACCGGTGGCCTTGCCCCTTTCCTGGAAAAGCAGGGAAAGCAGTCTGTTTCCGGTGTTGTAAGAATGAACGCTGAAAGGACGCCTTAAAAAAGGATCTGTGGCAGGAAGAACACGGAGGTGAACAAACTGGCCCGGTATTACCGGGCCCAGCTCCACACCCTCTATTTCCAGCAGGTAACAATCCCTGGCTGTTGGGTCAATACTTTTCAATCTGGCCTCAGGCAAAATTTTGTCCTTCCCTCCTATTAGCCTTCCAGCAGGTCGCCTTCTTTCATCTTGATTTGACCTTCCACTACTGTCATTACCGGCTTGCCAGCAGTTTTCCAACCTTCAAAGGGAGTGTTTTTGCCCCGCGAATAAAAATTCCTGCTTTCTACCCGGCCGGGGGCTTCCAGGTCCAAAACCACCAGGTCAGCGGGGGAGCCTTCTTTTATTGTGCCTCCATCAATACCCAGTATTTCCGCTGGCCTGCAAGAGTAACAGCTCACCAGGTGCTCTAAAGATATTACCCCAGGCTTAACCAGTTCTGTCAGCAGTAGAGGCACTGCAGTCTCCAGCCCGGTTATTCCAAAAGCTGCGCTGGTAAAGTCACCTGATTTATCTTCTTCACGGTGTGGTGCATGATCTGTGGCTACGGCGTCAATAACCCCGGATTTCAACCCCTGGAGAAGAGCCCGCCTGTCCGCTTCTGTACGTAAAGGAGGCCTCATTTTAGCCTGGGGGTTAAAGCCCTCCAGCCAAGAATGGTCAAGAAGCAGGTGGTGAGGGGTAGTTTCCGCAGTAACTTTTATTCCCTGTTCTTTGGCCCACTTGATCCACTCTACCGAGCGTGCCAGGCTTACATGGGCCAGGTGAAGTCTGGCGCCCGTATCCCGGGCAAGCAAAATATCCCTGGCCACGGCAAGTTCTTCCGCCACGGGGGGTAAACCCTGCAGCCCCAGGATACTTGACCAGTAGCCTTCGTGTGCTTCCCCATCCCGGGATAGGGTTTCTTCCTCGCAGTGCGAGATTATTAATGCGTCGAATTTCCTTATATAACTCATGGCATGGTACATAACGCTGCTGCTGGCTACCATCTTGCCATCGTCACTGAAAGCTTTAACCCCTTCTTCAAGCAAGGTTCCATAGCTGGTAAGCTCATCTCCGCCGCGCTGAAGGGTGATAGTGCCCAAGGGGTATATGCGGGCCATGTTGGCCTTATCAGCTCTTTCCTGTACATATTTTACCGTCTGCGGATTGTCTATAGGAGGCTGCGTATTGGGCATACAGCAGAGGGAAGTTATACCCCCGGCCACCGCCGCCCGGGAGCCAGAAAATATGGTTTCTTTATTTTCTTCCCCTGGTTCCCGCAGGTGAACATGCATATCCACGAAACCGGGAACAATAAACCTGCCTTCCAAATCTATAACTTCATCATACCCTCCGTCCTGCAGGTGAGAGCCCAGCTTTTTAATTTTACCGCCTTCCACCAGGATATCCCTTTTTGCTTTTAGGCTCTGCCGCGGATCAAGGACCACAGCGTTTTTAAAAAGCAATGTTTTGCTCATCGTGGCTTCTCTCCCATTAAGTAATCCAGGACCGCCGCCCTTACTACAACTCCGCTTTCTACCTGCTCATTAATCCCCAGCCGTATATCATTATGATCTTCCAGCTGTTTTAACGCTTCAGCAGTTATTTCCACTCCTATATTCATGGGACCGGGATGCATGACTAAAGCGCCTGGCTTTAAATACTTCAGTCTTTCTTCGTTTAACCCGTAAAGCCTGGTATATTCTTTTAAAGAAGGTATAAGACCTTTTTTCTGCCTTTCTTTCTGCAGGCGAAGCATGTAAACCACGTCAGCGTCGTTCATGTAGGGATGTATATCCCAACTGATTTCCACCCCTTCCCTGGCAAACTCTTTTGGCAGCAGGGTAGGGGGCCCCGCCAAAGTAACCCTGGCTCCCATGGCTTTCAAGCCAGTCACACTCGACCTTACCACCCGGCTGTGTTTGATGTCTCCTATCATGAGCACTTTAAGGCCTTCCAGCGAGCTGTGGTATTTTTTTATAGTATAAAGATCCAGCAGTGCCTGAGTGGGATGCTCGTGTGAGCCGTCTCCCGCGTTGATTAAAGATATACCCGAAATTTTAGTGCTAAGCCACTGCAAAATCCCCGAAGCCCTGTGCCTGACAATCATGGCATTTATGCCCATTGACTTTAACGTATTAACACTGTCCAAAAGGCTTTCTCCCTTGACCACACTGCTGGATTCAGTGGAAAAATTGTAAAACTCCCCGGAAAGCCACCTGGTGGCCACTTCAAAAGAAAACCTGGTTCTGGTGCTGGGTTCAAAAAAAAGAGCAGCTATACTGAGTCCCTTAAGGCTGGTTAGTTTCTGGTTGCGGTAACCGTCAAAATAAGAGGCCCTGTCCAGGATGCTTTCTATCTCTTCTCTGCTGCAATCACGCAAACCCAGCAAGTGGCTTCCCAACGCCATACCCCCCTATTTATTTTCCCTTCCTTTGGCTTCCTTTGGCTTCCTGTTCCTGTTTAAAGCTTTGTTTTAAACCATGGTACATGGCAATAAATATCATGCCGCTGCCCATTTCCTTGTATTTATACATAATCCTGTCCAGGCCCCGCGCATCTTTTTCTTCCAGCATTTTGATTATTTCATTAATCTCTTCCCGGTAATCGCTCAATATAACCACACCCCTTTTAAGGCAACAGCCAGATCCTGCGCACCGCTTCTATGGCCATGACGTAAAGGGTTGCTGTAGGCAGATGGTTCGGGGCAACGCTGTCAAATAAAATATTCGCCCTTGGCGCAAACTCTTCGTCACCGGCCCAAAGCATAACCAGCAGGTCAACCAGCGGAAATACTTTGATGCGGTAGGAAACATCTCCAAAATCCTCTTTTTTCCCCCATTTTTCACCCGTGCGGCGGAACGGGGCAATGTCGTTTCCGTACTTTTTCACCAGGGGGATAATGATTTCTTTTTGGAACGGTAGATAATGATGTTGACCCGCTGGCAAATCTTGAAAGGACAACCATTCACCCCGGGGCGGCAGGCTTCTGGCCCAGCACAAATATTGCAAAAACACTATTTTTTCCTCCAGGGAAACCTCAAAGGCTCCCTGCTTAATATGGCCTTCCGGATAAGAAATATTAAAACGGCAGCCGCAATAATAAAGAACAAATTCTCCCCTGGCGGGACGGTACTCCACTCCACTTTTTTCACTAATTTCCCGGGGGGCCCTGTTCCTGTATTCTTCCTTAATTTTTTCCCAGGTATCCAAAAATGTCACTTGCCTCACCAGAACTTTTCAGAATATATGCCGTATACTATAACTTTCGCTGTAATAGCACTTCTTTTAGCCGGGGCAACACCTCGGAAATCTGTTCGTTTATTATTATATCAGCCCTGCTGTTGTAAGGTGTCGGATCTTTATTTATTATTACCAGCCTCTCTGCAAACTGAGGCAAAATATTGGCCGGGGAGACTACCAGGCTGGACCCTACTACCAGCACCCCGTCAGCTCTTTGTGCCTCCATCAAAGCTTCCTGGTAAGCCGGGGGCATGGCTTCTCCGAATAAAATTATATCCGGTTTTACAACTTCCCCGCACTTCTCACAATAAGGAGGTATTTCTCCCCTGTCCACTTTGCCCAGGATGTCATCAATGCTTGTACATTGCTGGCATCCAAGGCAGCTGGCACTCTGCAGGGTGCCGTGCACTTCTATAACCCTGTCGGACCCTCCTTTTTGGTGGAGGCCATCAATATTCTGGGTTATAACCGCCTGTATCAACCCCAGGCTTTCCATCTCTCCCAGCGCTTTATGGCCTTCGTGGGGCTCGGAATCAAGGATATCGCTTAAAAATTCCATTCCCAGGGTATAAAAGCGCTCCGGGCTGCTTCTAAACCTTTCTATAGTGAAATCTTCGGGGTCCATTTTATTCCATATGCCACTCCCCGGGCTCCGGAAGTCAGGAATCCCACTTTCTGTAGACATGCCAGCTCCTGTCAATACCACCACATGGTTGCATTTTGACAATATTTCTGCGGCATTTAATACCTGTTCACTTTCTTGCAAACGGCTCCCCCCTTTAATTAGGCTAAAATACTTTTTAATTTTATTCTTAATTTTTATCATATAAAACCATGGCCTTTCCCCGTGCCCAGGTAAACTTTACGGTGCCTGGGGCCGTCAAACTCTGCAAAAAATACACTCTGCCACCTGCCCAGCAACAACCTCCCGCGGTTAACCAGAAAAGAGCAGGTATGACCCACCAGGGTGGATTTAATGTGGGCATCGCTGTTGCCTTCCCCGTGCGAGTAATCGCCTTCCGGGGGCACCATTTTTCTTAAATAATTTAATATATCCTTGCCTACATCCGGGTCGGCGTTTTCATTAACCACCAGGCCAGCGGTAGTATGAGGTACAAACAGCTGCACCGTACCGCTGTCTATACCTTCCTGTTCCAACATTCTATTTACCCGCCCGGTTATGTCAATTAATTGTTCTCCCTGACTTGTTTCCACGGGTATTTCTTTAACCAACAATTAAACACGCCTCCTGGAATTTTTAATTTACTTCTTTATCTCCGGGATAGAAAAAAGTTCGCGGTTAATTTTTACCATGTTTTTTATCTGTTTATATTTGCTGCCTACACTGCTGCTGGAAACCCCGTATTTACTGGATATTTCTTTTTGAGTAACATTCAAATAATAGTGTTTTACCAGGCTGTATTCCAGTCCTGCGGCCCATACTTCCGGTTTGGAAACCCTGGGCATATGGGGATGCTTCTTATTTAAGAAGTTAAGCCACAAGGCCTGCACCGTCTCCAGAGAATCCTCATCATTTAAACTGCTGTTTTTGCGCATCTGGTTTAATACGCATACCAGCACTTTTTCCCACTCTTCTTTCCAACTCGGAGCTCTAAGAGGATAGCTGTTTAAATCTATATTTCTAAATTTGCCATACAAGTAAGTCAAGCATTTCCACGGCTGGTCCATGTTTTGGAGTTTGAGTAAGGCAAACAGCTTCAATCTGTCTTTTATCCAGGGGCTTTTTACGAATTCTTTAAGTGTATTCTTCGCCTCCGCGCTCTCTAAACCACCCAGCAGCCTGACGATTTCCACTGTTTCCGTATCATTGCTGAAGTAAAGTATCTTCTTTAGTATCTGGCGGAATAACGCGCTTTTTTGATAAGTTTCTTTAAATTTTTCCTGGTTCCACTTGTAGATTTCCATAAGCAACTCGTCTTTTTTTTCTTTAAACTCTTTTTCTTTTATTTCCTTATCCTTACCCGCTTCTTCGCTGTTTTCCACTTCTTCACCTTCACTCAACGCCCAAAGCAATTCCCGGGCTTCTTCCGCCATTTCTCCTTCCGGGCTCTGTTCCAGGTAAAGGTACAAATAATACCTGGCCTCCTGAAGTTCTTCCATTAACCCGTAATTTATTGCCATCAAAAAATAGCATTCCGAAATCGATGAATCCAGTTCTTCAATTATATAAGCAAATATCCGGTTGGCATCTTCCAACTGCCCCATTTTACTTAAAAGGCAAGCCAGGTTATAATGATTGAGTGCATTGTACGGCTCCAGCTCTACTGTCTTTTTGAAATACAGCAAGGCTTTTTTAAAATTATTTTTTAAGAAATACTTGTTTCCTTTCTGAAAATAATAATTTATATCCCGTTCAAAGGAAATAACTTTATTGTTTGAGGTTGGCCCGCCGCCGGCCAACCTGCTATTTTCTGTCACTTTAGGTTCACCACCTTCTTCAAAACGATTTAAAACAATTTTCTGTTATTTAATAAAATATATATTTTTTATTTTATTTCTCCGTATCCGGTTAATATCCTCCTTTTACATTTAACATTATGTTAATGCTTACGGCATTTTAACAAAAACACTTCTTTCCAAAAAACGGTCCCAGTCTGTCCAGTCCGATTCCTTTGAGTTATGCTGCTGCATGAGTTTTATAAACTGGCTCAACCTGGCACTGTTTAAATCAGCATAGAAAAGCGCAAAAGCTTGAATGGTTTTGGGTATTTCCGGGGACCCCCATTCTTTCTGCCCGTGGTGGGTAATCATGACATGTTCCAGTTCCAGCTTTAGATCCGGGGGAAAATCTTCTATCTGGGCTACCGCGCGGTCTAAAATTTCTTTCCCTATACTAATATGACCCAGCAGTTTGCCCCGGTTGGTTAACTCAAAACTAAAACTAAAAGGGTCGTATTCTTCGATTTTTCCCATGTCGTGGAGGATAGCCCCGGTAAGCAGCACATCAGAATCTATATGTTCCGGATATATTTCTACCATTTTACGGCAGAAATATATTACTTCCAGGGTATGCTCCAGGAGCCCGCCCACATAGTTGTGGTGAACAGTCCTGGCTGCCGGAGAAGCAGCAAATTTTTTTACAAACTCTTTATCACTGAAAAGATGTTTCAGCAACCTCTGCAGGTACGGATTCTCAATCTCTTCAGTAATTACAGTTTTTATTTCACCCAGCATTTCCTGGGGATCCCTGCTTGAAACAGGCTGAAACATCCTGCGGTTTATTTTTTCCGGGTCAAGTTTCTTTACTTCGTGTATAACTATCTGGGGGCCATAGTACTCGTTTACTTCCCCCTTAATAAATATTACGTCTCCTTTTTGTACAGACTCTTTTATTATATTTAAATCCCATATAATACCTTTAATATTGCCACTAACATCGCCCAACACCAGCTTCATGAAATACTCTCCAGCCCGGTGCGGAGAAGAATAGCGGGTTTTGGTGGTCTCTATTACCAGTACCTGGGTCTCCACTTCATTGCCTACTTTTAAATCTTTTATTAATTGCTTCTTCATTCTTCACCTCCTTACCTGAATCAGCCAACTATACAGCGCACTGACATTACTTAACTTTAACATAAACTATCTCAGAAGAAAAGTGCACCCGCCAAAAGAGGAAAACAACTTTAAAAACGCTTCCACCATACTTGCCCCTTGCCAGATTAAACACAGCCCCTGGGGGATATTGCCAACCTGAACTCAACAGCGGGCGGTGGCAATCTTTTTTTACCATAAAGTGCCTGATGCCCAAAACCAGCGGGCACCAGGCACTTAATGACTGTGAACAAGCCTGATCCTTGAATTATTATTCGTAACTGTAAAAACCTTTACCGGTTTTACGCCCCAGATGTCCAGCCCTTACCAGTTTACGGATAAGCGGGCAAGGACGGTACTTGGAATCCCCTGTCTCTTTATAAAGAGTTTCCATGACCGACAACAGCACATCAAGCCCCACCATGTCTCCCAGGGCAAGAGGTCCTATGGGATGGTTCGCTCCCAACTTCATTCCCTTGTCGATATCTTCAGCAGAAGCCACCCCTTCCATCAACACAAATGCAGCTTCGTTGATCATGGGGCACAGGATACGATTTACCACAAAAAGCGGGGCTTCTTCCACGGAAATAGGCTCTTTCCCAAAGGTTCTGGATAGTTGCATTACCTTTTCAAATGTTTCTTTATCAGTGTCGCTGCCTTTAATCACCTCTACCAGTTTCATGACAGGTACCGGGTTGAAAAAATGCATGCCTATAACCTTATGGGGCCTCGAGGTTGCCGATGCCATTTCGGTAATACTCAACCCGGAAGTGTTTGAAGCAAAAATAGCCTCCGCTTTACATGTTTCATCAAGTTCCTGGTATATCTTCTTTTTTATTTCCATGTTTTCTATGGCGGCTTCTATAACCAGGTCTACGTCTGCTATATCTTTTATTTCCACGGTACCTTTTATCCGGTTTATAATTTTATCCGCTTCTTCCCGGGTTTTCTTTTCCTTGGAAACTGCTTTGTCCAGGTTTTTTTGAATACTGGCCATTCCTTTTTGAACCAGGGATTCTTCAATATCCCTGACTACAACATCAAAGCCGTTTTCCGCAGCAACCTGTGCAATTCCGCTTCCCATGGTACCTGCACCAAGCACACCAATCCTTTTTATTTCCACGACCATTCCTCCTTGGTTTATTCCCTTCTGTTCCAGTGGAGATCTAAAGTCTCCGTTCCCGCTTCTAATTTAGTTGGCTGTTCCTTTAAATTTCCTTTAATTTATGGAAAGTTCCTGGTGTCAAGTTACCATCAAGCTACCATAAACCTGAGTAGTTACATAGTTTCCTGTCTCTTGCCTCTGGCTTCCTGCTCAAGGTGAACGCTTTACTTGCGTTTATATTAATTGGTGCCTTCTATTTACCTTTAAACTCAGGCTTGCGTTTTTCCATAAACGCTTTGGCTCCTTCTTTCTGATCTTCAGAATCACATATATCTCCAAAATAGGAGGCTTCAAGTTTCATTCCTTCCTCCAGGGTAAGGTTTAACCCCTGGTTTACACATTTCTTGGCTGCCTTTACTCCCAGTGGAGCATTTTTCATTATAGATTTAGCTATTTCTTTGGCTTTCTCCATTAGTTCGCTATCAGGTACCAGGTAATCTCCTATGCCCAGCTGGTATGCTTCGCTGGCTTCCATAACCCGGCCAGTAAAAATTAGCTCCTTGGCTTTACCTTCCGAAATTAACCGCGGCAGGCGCTGCGTACCCCCAAAACCGGGGTAGATCCCCAGGGTAACTTCAGGCAGCCCCATTTTTGCGCTTTCCGCCAGCACCCTGATATCACTTGCTAGGGCAAGCTCCATGCCTCCGCCAAGTGCAAAACCGTTTACAGCACTTATCACTACCTGCGGCATTTCATACAATTTTTGCAACACTTTCTGCCCGTATTTACTCATCTTTTCTCCGTTCTCTTTGTTTAGCTTGGGGAATTCGCTGATATCGGCACCTGCAACATAAGCTTTTTCACCTTCCCCGGTCAAAATCACCACCGTAACTTCTTCATCACGAGCGACCCCATCAACAGCCTGTTCCAACGCATCCAGAACGTCAGTGCTTAAAGCGTTCATGGGCGGGTTGTTAATGGTTAAGTACACCAGGCTACCTTCTTTTACTGTTCTTACTAACTCCATTTTTTTTAACCTCCTTCTTTTAATGGTTTTTTTATTGGTTTGCTGCCTTTAAACTATACTATAAATATGCCAGTAAAGATATCACCATTCTCTAGCACATTTCTAATATAACTGCCATTCCCATTCCACCTCCGACTACGGTTGAGTGATTCTTCAACTGCCGTTTTGGCCAGCTGCAAAGAAGAGACTTTTTTCAAAACTCCCCCAAAACTGCCCACAGGAGTCCTGCACCCACTTGCTACCACCACATCAGAAAAAATATTGGAGCCGATAGCAACTACCTCCTTGTACTTTAAATCCTGTATATACCAGTACTGCCACACGCCTGCCTCTAAAATCTCTTTCACTGAGCAGGTGTAAAAGAACAGGCCCGGTCAGCCTGTTCTTTTTAACTTTTACCTTGTGTTTTGATTTATCAATTTCTTAGATGAAGTTCATAGATTTTCGGCAGGATTAATTGCCGTCAATTACCGCATCGGTCAGGTGACAATTTATCATACGTTGGGACGGGGATATAGCCCGGCTCTTTCAACTATTTCAGGCACTTTTTCTTCCCAGGCAATAGCCATTACGTGGGCGCCAGCTACACCTTCAATTTCTTTTAACTGCTCAATAGTTTCTATTGCTATTTTCAGTCCTTCTTCTTTTTTCTTTTCTGCTCCCTTTATCCGGTCAATAACTTCATCGGGTATGGTTATTCCAGAGACGTTGTTTTTCATATAGCGAGCAGCACCTAAAGATTTAATAGGAGTTACCCCTCCCAGGATGGCTACTTTTTTGTGCAACCCTCTTTCTCGAACCAGTTCCATCCACTTTTTAAACCGCTCCAGGTCAAAAATACACTGCGTCTGGATAAAACTAACACCTGCATTAACTTTTTTCTCCAGGCGGTCTACACGGTATTCAAATGGGTCGGCAAAAGGATTTTCCACTGCTCCCAGGTAATAACTCACGGGGGCTTCCAGCTCCTCTCCTCCCATAAAAACTCCGTCATCCCGCATATCTTTAAGACCTTTTATTAGCTGCATGGAATCTATATCGTATACACCTTTTGCTCCCGGCTCATTTCCAAACTGCTGGTGGTCGCCCGAGAGACATAGAACATTTTTAATCCCCAGGGCAGAAGCACCCAACACATCGCTCTGGATGCAAACCCTGTTACGGTCCCGCACTGTTATCTGGATAATCGGCTCCAACCCCATCTGCACCAGGACCGCACCACAAGCTATACTGGAGGTGCGAACTATAGCCGTCTGGTTGTCGGTAATATTGTAGGCATCTACGTAATGGCGCATTTCCTCCGCGTGGTGTTTAAGTGTTTCTATGTCTGCACTCTTGGGCGGTCCCAGCTCCCCTGTAACGGCAAAATTACCACTGTTTATTACTTTTTCTAAATTACTCCCCACTATCAAGTCTGACATCCTCCCTTACTATGGTTCTAGGTCCTCCGTGGTGAGAAGACGACCAGTCCTTGGGGGGCTGGATTGTTTCCAGCTCCTTGAGACGGCCGAGGTTGGAGAGGCGTTCGTGGATGAGATGCCAGGCGCAATCAATCTCCGGGCTTAATTCACATTTTCCTTCCGCTGAACCACCGCAGGGACCATTCAGTATGCTTTTGGCACACCTGGTAACAGGACATATGCCCCGGGTAAGGTGAAGAACACAGTCTCCACATCCCAAACAGCGCTCAGACCATACTCCCTGCTCCAGCGGGTACCCCATAAATTTGGTGTTTAACCCGGGCATTACCAGGAGGGAAGGATACCTCTCCGTAATAGTCTGCACCCCTACTCCACAGGCCAGGGAAATTATTATTTCGTATTCATCAAGACGAGACTTAACCTGGTCTACAAATTCATATTCGCACTGCCTTTCTATAGTTAAGGCATCAACTTCCGCCTGCTTGTTGTCCTTTTTGCACTTAATCCTCAGGGATGCGGCCAGCTCTTCGGCTTCTTTTTGTCCCCCGGCCAGGCAGACCGTTACGCAGGTTCCACATCCTAACACCAGTATTTTGCTATTTGAATCCACAATTTCTTCTATTTGCTCAAAAGGTTTTCTTTCCCCAACGATCATAGTATTTCACCTTTCTTTCCAGGTGTTGTAATATTTTTGACTAAACAGGAGTCCGCCTTTAACTTTAAGCATGGCATAAACTTCGCCGGCTGTAGTTTCTGCCGCGGCTTCCCCGGGTTAAGGAAGCCGCGGCAGTTATTACCATTGTACTACGTTTTAAACCGGTATTAATTCTTCTTGTTATTTTAGCTCTTGTTTTATAACTGTTTAGCCTTTTTTTGTTCCACTGCTGCAGCTATTGCTGCTTAAAGACATCTATATAAGAATCGCAGTAAATGTCCATGTTCAAGATAATCCTTGCAGTAGCTACTGCAGCAATTAATTCTTCATCATCAGCGTCTGCTATGGCTGCATCCAGACCGTTAGCCATGGCCATTACGGCAAAGGTGCGGTTAACCAGTTCCCGGTTTTTAATTCCTCCCTGGGAAATATTGCTCAGACCCACAACCGTTTTAGGGGGCGGATCCGAGACGAGCTTTATCTGGCGCAGAGTCTCAAAAACTTCAGGTCCATGATCCTGGGCCACGTTGCAAGGCAGAACCAGTGGATCGATATAGAGCATATCGGCAGATATGCCGTACGCATCAGCCGTAGCTACCAGTTCCATGGCCAGGGCCATCCTGCTTTCCGCATCCTTGGGAATACCTTCCTGGTTCTTGGCCAGGCCGATAACTTCCGCATCGAACTCCTTGGCCAGACTGAATACCCGGTCCATCTTATCGGGTTCGGCGGGCACTGAGTTGATCATGGCCGGGTTTTTACAAACTTTAAGGCCTTCTTCAATAACATCGTAGTTAGTTGAATCCAGGCACAGGGGCAGATCGCTTACTTCCTGGGTTGCTTCAATAAGGAACTTCATGGCTTCCTTCGGATTGGCAGAACCCGGGCCCACGTTAATATCCAGGTAGCGGGCCCCGCCCTCTTTCTGCTTCTTGGCCCATTCCTGAACCGCAGCCGGATCCTCGTTACTTATAGCATTCTTTATATCAGTAAACATCCCGTTAATTCTTTCACCAATTATTATCACTTCCGCCAACCTCCTTTACTGTTGTAAATTTACTCTTTTAACAGCCTAGTAGCTGTTGTCTTTCATAAGGTCTTCAATATGAGACTTGGTTATCTCTACAGCGCGGGGATGGCGCATAACCAGCAGGTTAATACCCGACTGCAGGTACACCATGGCCGTACTGGCTTCCCACAACAGTCCTCTTTCTTCCAGCTCGCCCCAGCCGGGCTGCTCTTCTTCGCTAATGTTAGCTTCCTTGGTCTTCCATACTTCCATGCCTATATTGCCAATGGTGGGCATGGCCAGCATCTTGTCTCCCTGCAAGGCACCCAGGCGGGCTCTTTCCATAATGGAGTAGCTGTACTCAATACCGTAACCCAGGGCAGCTACTGTAGGATCGATAACTATTTTATTGGCCAGAGCCTGGCTCATTTCCAGAATAAGGATATTTAGCTGTTTGCAGATGTTGATGTCAATGGGTGACTGAGCAATTATATTGTGGCCGTGCGCCATGCAGGCACTGGTTATAGCCTTGTAATTTTCCTGCTCGGCCACACCCAAAAGCAGGTTCTCACCCTCAGCAGCTTCTCCTACCTTGGGCATTACCTGGTTGTCCTTTTCGTTGTTGCCACAACCCAAGACAATAAGGGGAACTCCTACCGCCTGGAGCACTTTCTTAACGTTCTCGGCACACTCTTCCGGGGAAGCATCGGTAGTTTCCGGGTCGGCGCTCTGCAGGCGCAGGGTGATTACCTCCGCCCCGTACTCGTTTACGCATTTTTTGGCCCATTCCGCAGGATCATCGTAAACATCCCCATAGTAATTTTCAAACAGCTGATTCCAGGTATCTGGCCTTTTATCCCATACCTCCATGGCCACTACGGGTTTGTTAGGAACCTCTCCTTCAAAATGCAGGAACGGAAGAGTACTTTCCCCGCCTAAAGTTACAGTGTTGGTCCTGGTGCCACCCTGTTCTGAAGTGGCGCCCAACACAACTTCTCCAACTTTGCTTCTATATTTCTCTTTTAAAATTTCCACGGACATCTCTCACTTCTCCCCTTTCTGTACATCTTCTAGGCTCATTAAATTTTATCAAAAAACTGCCTACCGCATTATTGTACCAGTATACTGCATGCATGTAGCTGGTTTGGGTTTAGGCAAAGTTTTCTTTTGCAAACTTGGGAATACCGGCTGCCTCCCTGGGGCCAACCATAACTTCCCAGCCGGATTCATCTTCCAGGGAGCCTTTTAGAACGGCAACCCCGCCAGGTATTACAATCTTCTTGTGGTTTACCTTGGATTCCAGGTCATTTTCCTTCATCTTCTTGGCTATAATTTCCCCGTCGAACTTGTTATCCGCGTACGCTGTCAACACGGATATTCCGCCGGTATCGATACAAAGGATATAACTTGGTATGCGGGAATTTTCCACCTCGCCCTGTACTATGAAGTAGGTCAAGGAGAAGTTGGTAGTCACGTAAACCGGGGAATTCTCGTTTACCTCGCCAACAGCGTACAGTCCGGCTTCCACCTGAATCGGCTTCTGTGGGTCGGTAAACAGGTTTAGTCTCCAGGATACCAGGGGCAACAGCTGTTGCTTTTCGCTGGCTTTCAGGGATACTATGCTGGCGTATTTGCTCACGTAAGCCCCGGCCTGCAGGATTTCCTCCTGCGGGCTTTCCTTGGAAGTAAAAGCTATGGTGGGGAACCCAAAAGGCCGGAATTTTTTCTTAATGGCCTGTCGGCGCATCTGGGTCATGTCCGCTATAACCTGGGAAGTTTCCCGGGCCCCACTGTCCAGAACCAGCTCCTTGTAGCCCAGGTCGGTTATCTTCTGGGAAAGCTCCGCCAGGTGGTTTAAATCTTTGCCCTTAACCCCCAGGGGGCATTCCTTGGACTTGGCCAGCTCGGTCATCTTTTCGTAGTTGTCTTCCGTTGCCGCGTACACCAGGGGATTACGGTCAGCAACTGCTTCCAGGGCCTGAGACATGGCATCAACATCTTCGGAAACCAGCACCATGGCCTTGTTGGTTTTGGAGGCTACTGTTTCCACGGCTTCTTTAAATTTGCTTCCGTCACCAGAATCGTTAATTACCGCCACCATGTCAGTAACCAGTTCCAGCCCCACCCTTTCAAATTCGAGCTGATCAAATTTTTCCGCTTCTTTTGCCACATCGTCAGTATCTTTTATCTGAACCGCTATACCGGTAGGATGAAAGAACTTCTTGTCGTGGCGGAAGAGTTCCGTTTCGTCTCCGATTTCTACCACGTTGTCTCCCGTGCCGATCTTGACCAGCTTGATGGGAGGCGCGGCTGCAGAATCCAGGGCCTCTTTTGCTTCTTCGCTCACATAAGGACACTGGTCCAGCGAAGCTTTTCCTCCAGCCAATGCCATGGCAAATGCCAGGCAGGTTGGAGAACCACATTCCTTGCAGTTGGTTTTCGGTAAATGTTTATAAATTTCCAGTCCGGTCAAACCCATTATCTATTCGCTCCTTTCTGGTAAAGCTTTTCTCTGTAGATAAAAAAGTAGATAGAAAAAAGGGCTTCATTGCCGGCCGGGCTCCACCCTTTGTATTTTTTACATCAACGGATCCATCTTCATTGCAGGATGATCTTTTTCTTCCAGGAAAGGCAGTATTTCATCTGCAGTAGTTCCAACGGTTTCATCTGCAATCTTGTCAATAAAATCTGCACCAAGGCCATCTTCTTCTGCACGCTTTTTCAATTCCTCGCCAAGAGATTCTTTGAGCTCGCTGGGTATCCAAATCAGCCGGGCCAAACCACCGTCACCGCTGATGAACTTGCGGCTTAAAACGTAAGCCCTTCCGTGTCCCATAAATCCGGGAGTCTGAACTCCGCCGCCTACGGTGCCCGCCAGCGTGGAGAAGGTCATACCGCAAGGGGTGTCTCCCCCGTACTCCCGGGTAGTTATCATAACCCCGTTAGCTTCGGGAACAATAGCCATGATACACTCGAAGCAGCCGCAGGAAGTCATAGGCCGGTCCATGAAGCTGTACATGGAACTCTCTTCAATGCTGCGGTTGGTATTGAGGTAAACAAATTCGTTTACGGATTCCCAGATACCCTTTTCTGCATCTATAAGGCCTTCTTTTTTGATAGGCTGATTGGGGCCATTGGGGTCAATTTCGTTAGAAGCCTTGGCATCAAGCCAGCTAACGGCGCCGCACAGACCCAGCCTTTCCGGGGTTACCACGCATACGTGATTGGGAGCAAAGGACTGGCACAGGCTGCAGGAATAGAACTCTTCCACGGATTCGTCGGTCATGCCGCGCAGTTTCTCGTCTCTTTCGTTGTAGAATTCGCGGGCTCTTTCCAGTTCCTGTTCTACTTTTTGTTCCTCGGTAATTATGTCAACCTGTACCCGGTCCACAATAGAGGGAAATTCATCTTTGAGTTTGGCAACAAGAAGTTCACCAAAGTGATGGAATTTAAAACCTTTGGCCTTGGCGTCTTTGCTTATACGCACCCAGATGGTATCCCTCTGGGCCATGTGCCACAGCCCTTCCCCGTAGTTCATAAAGTCGTGGATACGGCGTTCTAAAACGCCCTCAAAGTCTTTCTGCATCTTGCGGCCAAAGATCTTTACTACCAGCCCCATGGGCACTCTTCCGCCTTCTTCGACATCGTCGATTTCCGGGCCTGTTACTTCCACTTTGCCGTCTTCAAGCTCGTTCTCTCCTACCGATTCTACCAGCTCAAAAGCGGTGGTTTTGGTTCCGCCAAATTCGCAGTGCATGTCGCCCTTACGGATGGCTTCCCCTTCAAAGGCCGGTCCTACAGTGATGGGTACGGGTATCTCCGTAATCTTTAGCTTGATGCCCCTTAGCTCCATGGCAACTTTTAAGATGTCTTCGTAGTTGGGGTTGGAAACGTACCAGTTGGGAATCTGGTGATCTTCATCCAGCTCCTGGTCGGTAATTACCGGGAAGCCCAGGAATATTGCAGCAAAGTGAGCTGCAACTTTTACTTCATCAATCTCACCCAGCTGCAGCACAAACGCTCTTACCCGGCGTCTCTGGTAGTCCCGGTTTTCCTGGCGGTTGCCAGGGGTAATACCGCCAAAGGCCACCCCTGCCCTCAGGGCATAGTTCACGGCGTGGATCACCTGGGTAAAGTTGCCCAGCGGGAAGGCAATGAAATCCACACCCATCTTCAGGTTGGCTTCCAGGGCCTGTTCAATTACTTCATTACAGAGGAAAATCATAAATCCTTTGGCCTGGAGGTCCTGTACCAGCTTGGCCAAATCTTCCGTGCTCTTAGCTTTACCCACGATTACTGCCTGGCCGGGAATAGTCCAGTCCACCAGCAAGATACCGTAACGGCGCACGATGGGGTCTCCCAGGAAACCGGTCCATGGTTCAACGTGGAAACCGTCTCCTTCCAGGTAGTGAAGAACTTCTATCATTTCCGCCGCGTAAGCTGTTGCCTCTCCGCACAGCCGGGCATTGTAAAATGTCGGTTCTTCATAAATCTGGTCTCTCATACGGTTTAAAATGGGAGGCAGATCGCTCAGCTTGGTTACCTCTTCACCACTTAAAGCACGTATTACCGGCAAATAGTACCCCGTCTCGGGATACCCCACGGGCTGTTCCGGGCCGTATTTTCTTAAAGCCTGGTTGAGTAGAATCTCGGCGTAACTGGTAGCTATAACCGCGCCATCGTAAGCTTTCTCAAACAGCTTCACCGGCGGATTGGATTCGTCAACTGCGCCTTCAAAAATCTCCTCAAACGATTCTTCCCATTCTCTTGAAATTACTTCAGACATTATCTACATACCCTCCTTTTAAACGGCTTATAATTTACCAGGTTTTACTAAGCTCAGTTTCAAACTTTTCCGCTACCTGCTTGTGCACTTTCAGCTTCCAACTTCTCTCATCCAGTGCATTCAATATCTTGCCTACAGCTGCTTCGGGATCTTCTTCCCATATGAAATAGCCGCCGTAAACGTCTTGGGCGATCTGCAGGGCTACGCCATTAACCAGTGCGCTTCCAGTAACCTCAGGAACCACACCTACGTGTGTGGGGATACCCAGGGTTACACACCAGCTGCCGATAGAAACGGCCTTTTCACTCATGGCTTCAGGCGCAGTTGCTACAAACGGAACCTTGGGAACGTCTACTCCCCATTGTTCCGCCAGGGCATTGGTAAGGTCGTACGACCTGGTATTGTCCACGCAGGAACCCATGTGGAACACCAGAGGCAGCTTGTTTCCGTCAAGCTTATCAGAATTGGCGTCGTTAAGCTTGTTTATAAAGTCTTTCAGGCCGTCACCTGCATACTTCTCTACCGCATCTTCGTTCATCAGTCCCAGCTTGGCGGCGGTTCCCGCTGCACAGCCGGTAGCTACAATCAACACATTGTTCTTGGCCAGTTCTTTGATAATGTGAGAATGGCTCTCATCGTGCATAACCCTTAAATTATTACAACCGGCAAAGAGGGCTACACCCCTTAGCTGCCCGGAATCTACGGCGTCAGTAATAGCCTTGATAGGCGCACCGGGGCTTACTGCTTCCAGCAGTTCACCCATGGCTTCGAAGCTAAACCCTGCTGTAACCTTGTGCTTCACATCGGGTATATCCGCCTTGCCCGGATCTCTCTCTTTGTAAGCCTCAATAGCCAGGCGAACTACTTCACGGGCCTTTTCCATGGCATGTTCTTCAGTAAATTCTACATGGTATGCACCGGGAATCTTGGAGTGGGACATGGTGGTTATAATCCTGGTATTGTAGCATTCCGATACCGCCTGTACCCCGGGCATGATACACTGAACGTCTACTACCATGGCATCCAGGGCCCCGGTCATTATGGGAAGCTCCTGGGAAAGGAAGTTGGTGAGAACAGGTACTCCCTGGCGCATAAGCACTTCGTTGCCAGTACAGCATATACCCATACATTTGATGCCTTTGGCCCCGGCTTCTTTGGCTTCATCCTGCATTTCCTTGGCTACCCTGACTATCATTTCACTTAAAAGGGGGTTGTGGCCGTGCACGGCAATATTAACCATCTCCGGTTCCATAACTCCCATGTTGGCTTCGGTAGTAACCGGCTTGGGAGTTCCAAACAGGATATCGGAAATATCCGTAGCTATATGCATAGCGGTATAATCGGCCAGTGCTGTTCTCAACCCCTGGAAAATAAGGTTTACCGGGTCGGAATCCACACCCATGTGCGTTTGACCCATGGTTTCCGCAATAGAGGTATGCACACTGCGCGGAACCACGTTGCACTTGTTGAACTTCTCCATGCGTTCCGGAACTACAGTAGTTTCCAGCCATTTGCAGGGATCCCCGGTTAGGCTGGTAAAATCTTCAACCGCCTGTTTCCACACCTCTTTTAAAAGGTCGTCATCGCTTTTGCCTTCCCGGGACATGCCCAGGCGCTCTGCTACACCGTACAGCTTTTCGTTATCTTCGATGGAATAGTCCGGGGCATTTCCTTCAAACATCTCTGTAAGCGTGTAAATCATGTGGCGGCTGTGGTCAGCGTGGGCGCTGGTACCTCCTGTTATAGCCCGGATCAGGTTGCGAGCTACGATAGTGTACGGGTGAGCCCCGCATATACCCTTGTCCGCTTTCTTGGTAATACGACAAGGTCCCTGCAGACAGATCCTACAGCAAATTCCCTGTCTACCGAAATTACACTGCGGCTGCATTTTTACATAACGGTCATAAGCACTTTCTTTCTCACCCTGGTTTTTGTCATATACTTCCAGGGCAGCCGGGTCAATGGTTCTTCTAGGATCTACTTTTTTCTTTTCTTCGGACATTTTCTAACCTCCTTAACAGGTGGATTTTTAACGATTTTAATAATGCCTCCATCTACAATTTACTTTTGAGGTATTCCCTCACCCCCCAGTATGTTCTCCATAATTTTTTCTATTTGTTTATGAAGTAAGCTGCTTTCATGGCAGGCCTCACCGCGGGCTAAAGAAAGAACTTCCGCATCAAACGGCAGCATGCCAATAAAAGTACCTTCCGGCAAAGATTCTTTTAAAAACCCGGCTTCCTGCTCTTCCCTGATCTTGTTTCCCAAAAAATAAAGTTGTTTTATCCCCAGCTCATTAGCCAGGTTTTGCACCAGAAGTGAAGTTTTAACGCTGGTCAGGGAAGGCTCAGTAACCGCCAGCATTAAATCTACCCCCCTGGAAGTGCCCCGGGTTAAATGTTCAATTCCTGCGCTCATATCCAGTACCACGGTTTTATCAGTATCGTAAAACAGCGAATTTAAAATCGACTGAAGAAAAGCGTTTTCTTTACAGTAGCAGGCCGTACCTCCCTGCTTGACTCCCCCCATTCGGAGAAAGCTTATATTGCCCCTGTTAATGCTGTATTCTTCCAAAACATCTTCAGTATTGGGGTTCAAATCAACTAAAGCCCCACCACCTTTGTTTTTTTCTTCTATTACTTCCTTCATGTCTATCAGGGGAACCTGTTCTTCAATCACCCTGGGATCCAGGCCCAGGGTGATCCCCAGGCTGGCATCGGGATCGGCGTCTACCGCATAAACACCGTTACCCCGGCGGGCAAAATAATCCACAAGTGATGCTGCAACGGTTGTTTTGCCTACGCCGCCCTTCCCGGAAACGGCTATCTTCAAATTTGTTCCTCCTTCCCGTACACACTGTAGTTTTTCTTTTAAACCATCCTTTAAAAGAACCCTTTAAAAGACCTCTAAAAGAAAAGGAATAAAGAAAAAGATAACTGGCAAACCAAGCAAACTAAACTACTATCTTATTATAATCAGGTTTACACTTAAACTGTTAAAACACTTATAGTACTCATCAATTTTGAGTTATTCTACAGACCTTTCTTTAATTCCTCTACCAAAAAGAAAGTTGCTCTTTTCTCAAGATTCCATCTATTACAACGGTTGCGTCAATTATCTACAAAATACAATACAAAAAAATAAGATGGAGGACGTGCCCCCATCTTAAATTTACGATTAATCCGGGTTAGTTATTACTTCTTTTTTCTTCTGTTTCGGTTTCTTCTTCGGGTTGCTCTTTCTGCTCCTGCTCCTGCTCCTGCTCTTGCTGTTTGGCTTCTTCTTTCTTCTTAAAAATGAACTCGTCTTCTTGCGCATCCACAAGCACCGTATCACCTGCTGTTAATTTGCCTTGCAGCATCTCTTCGGAAATCCCATCTTCAAGGCGTTTCTGGATAACACGCCGCAGGGGTCGGGCGCCCATCTGGGGATCGTATCCCTCACTGACCAGACGTTCTTTGGCCTCCCCGGTTACCTCCAGCTTCATACCATAACCCTGCACTCTCTGGTTAAGCTCTTCCAGCATGATGTCCACAATTTCTTTAATATGCTCCTCGTTCAAGGCGTGGAATACTATTACTTCGTCCAGCCGGTTTAAAAACTCGGGGCGGAATGTCCTTTTCAACTCGTCCAGGACCCGCTCTTTCATCTGTTCATACCCGGCCTGTTCGTCACTGGGCCTGAATCCGACCGCAGGTTGTTTCCTGATATAGGTGGCTCCCACATTAGAAGTCATGATAATAACCGTGTTACGGAAATCTACGGTTCTTCCCTTGCCGTCCGTGAGCCTGCCGTCTTCCAGGATCTGTAACAAAGAGTTGAAAACGTCCGGGTGCGCTTTTTCAATTTCATCCAGAAGTATGACCGAGTAAGGCTTTCTCCTTACTTGCTCCGTCAGCTGGCCTCCCTCATCGTATCCTACATAGCCGGGAGGTGCACCTATAAGCCGGGCTACCGTGTGTTTTTCCATATACTCGGACATGTCAAGGCGAATGGTGGCTTTTTCATCGCTAAACAGGGCTTCAGCAAGTGCCCTGGCCAGCTCCGTTTTACCGACCCCGGTGGGACCCAGAAAAACAAATGAGCCAATGGGGCGCCTGGGATCTTTCAGCCCCGCCCTTGCCCGGCGAATAGCTTTAGCAGTGGCGTTTACCGCCTCTTCCTGCCCTACTACCCGCTGGTGCAGGATTTCTTCCAGCCGCAGCAGGCGCTGGGATTCCTCTTCAGTAAGGCGCTTGACTGGAACCCCGGTCCAGCTGGATACTATCTGGGCCACGTCTTCTTCGCCTACTTCCGCTTCATGAGAATACACTTTTTTCTGTTCCCAGTCCTTGCGCAGCTCCTCCAGCTCTTCTTTCAGCTTTTGCTCCTGGTCCCTTAACTTGGCGGCGTTTTCAAATTCCTGGTTGCGAACGGCAGCTTCTTTTTCATTACGCAGGTTTTCCAGCTTTTCTTCTATCTCTTTAAGATCGGGGGGAGTAGTGTAATTTTTTATCCTTACCCGGGAGCCAGCTTCATCAATCAAGTCAATAGCCTTGTCGGGCAGGTACCGGTCAGTCACATAGCGGTCTGAAAGTTCTACCGCCGCTACCAGTGCTTCGTCAGTAATTTTTACCTTGTGGTGGGCCTCGTAACGGTCTCTTAATCCTTTTAGTATCTCCTGGCTTTCTTCTTTTGATGGTTCTCCTACCATAATAGGTTGAAAACGGCGCTCCAGGGCCGGATCCCTTTCCACATGCTTGCGGTATTCATCCACCGTAGTGGCTCCAATACATTGCAGTTCTCCCCTGGCCAGGGCAGGCTTTAAAATGTTGGAGGCATCAATGGCTCCTTCTGCGGCCCCGGCGCCAATTATAGTGTGGAGTTCGTCAATAAACACTATAATATTTCCCGCCTGGCGAAGTTCTACCATGAGTTTCCGGAGGCGTTCTTCAAATTCTCCGCGGTACTTGGTGCCCGCCACCACAGCAGAAAGCTCAATAGTAACCACTCTTTTGTCCCGGAGAATCTCCGGAACGTTGCCCTCCACTACCCGGTGAGCCAACCCTTCTGCTATGGCGGTCTTGCCAACACCAGGTTCTCCAATCAGGCAAGGGTTATTCTTGGTACGGCGGCTTAATACCTGGATAACCCTTTCAATTTCTTTTTCCCGGCCTATTACCGGGTCAAGTTTGCCTTCACGGGACAGGCGGGTAAGATCTCTGCCAAAAGCATCTACCGTAGGTGTCTGGGGACTGGATTTGGTAGTCCCGCGAGAAGCGTTACTGCTTTCTTCACCGCCCAGCAACTGTATTACTTCCTTTCTGGCCTTCTTTAAGTCTATCCCCAGGTTTGTTAATACCTGGGCCGCTATTCCTTCACCTTCCCGCAGCAAACCTAAAAGAAGGTGCTCCGTGCCCACATAATTGTGGCCCAGGTTCTGGCTTTCCTCAATAGCCAGCTCAATCACCCTTTTGGCCCTGGGTGTGTAACTAATACTCTGCGGGGGATTCTTGTCTCCTTTGGGTATAATGGTTTCAACTTCCTGACGGACCTTGTTAAGATCAGCCCCCATATTTTGCAAAGCCCTGGCTGCTATGCCCGAGCCTTCCCTGACCAGCCCCAGTAGCAAGTGCTCAGTTCCAATAAAATTATGGTTCAACCTGCGGGCTTCTTCCTGGGCCAAAACCAATACCTGCTGTGCTCTCTCAGTAAACCTCCCAAACATAAACATCGTTTCACCACCTTATTAATAATAGATTTGTATTTACTCATTCCTTGCTATCAAATTTACGGCTTCCCCCTAAAACAAACCTGGCTTAAGCAACATTTACCTTAAACCCTAACTTGCCAGGCCCTTAAGACTCTCTCTAATCTGTCTGGCCCTTTCCTGGTCTCTTTCACGGGCATCCAGATCCTTTCCGGCCAGCATTTGCAAACACGCCGGCCTTATTAATACCAGCATCTGGTTTAACAGCCTGCGTTCTATCCTGGGTACCAGGCCAAGCTCAAAACCCAGCCTGATATCGGAAAGCAACTGAATGGCTTCCTGTGAACTCAATAAATGAGCGTATTTCAAAACCCCCAGCGCTCTCCAACTCTGATCGGCTATAACTTCCCTGTTTTCATTCAGTAGTGACTGCCTTGCCGCGTTCTCCTGCTCGATTACCTGGCGAGTTACACTGAAAAGGTTCCTGATAATCTCTTTTTCGGACTGACCCAGGGTAATCTGGTTCGATATCTGCACCATGTTGCCTATAATATCCGTTCCTTCCCCATAAAGCCCCCTGACAGCAACTCCTACCTGGGAAAGGGCCCCCAGTATGCGGTTAAACTGCTTGGTCTTTATCAAGGCCGGCACATGCAGCATGACCGAGGCCCTGAGCCCTGTCCCAACGTTGGTGGGACAGGCAGTCAGATACCCGTACCTTTCGTGAAAAGCATAATCCAGTTTATTTTCGAAAAGATTATCAAAACTGTCCACTTCTTCCCACGCCTTCTCCAGCTGAAGACCCGGGAATATGCTCTGAATACGCAGGTGGTCTTCCTCATTAACCATTATACTAACCGCTTCATCTTTCCGCAAAAACACCCCACTGTTGTGCGATTCCTTGGCCAGAAGCGGACTTATCAGGTGTTTTTCCACCAGAACGTGTCTGTCTATATTTTCTGCTTCCTCCATTTTAAGAAAATGAAGATCGTCAAATTTATTTTCCTGTTCAGCAGCACCGCTGCAGATCATCTCTCTCACCTTGTTCGTCTGCGTGTTAGAAGCCAGGTAAGGAAAAGGAATATCCCTTATATTTCGGGCCAGCCTCACCCGGGAACTAACCGCAACCTCGGCATAAGGTCCCGTGCCTTCCATCCAGTGGCTGACTATAAATGTTTTTTCCGGCATGGGGCTTACCCCTCCTTTTCATCAGGTTCATCTGTTTCATCAACTTCATCTGTTTCATCAAGTTCATCAAGTTCTTTTTCCAATGACTTGATTTTATCTCTGGTGATAGCAGCTTTTTCGTATTCCTCCATCTGTATGTGCTGCTGCAGCTGCTGCCGCAGTTTTTCTATTTCCCTCTTGATCCTGGTGGTGCCGCCCAGCCGGCGGGGCACCTTGCCGTTATGGTTAATGCTCCCGTGAATGCGTCGGAACAAAGGCTGCAACTTGTCTTCTCCAAAAGAAGAGTAGCAGCTGCTGCACCCAAAACGACCTATCTGGCTAAACTGAGTAAAAGTAAGGGAGCAGTTGGAGCACTGAACCTTGGAGGGATGCTGTTCCCTCTGTGGTGCCGACCATATTTCACTTAAAGGTTCACTTAAAAAACTGGCAAAAAAGTTCTGCAGTGAAAATTTGGGCTCAAAAGTAAATTCCAGGTCTCCCTTTTCCCGGGCACATTTTTCACATAAATGTACTTCCGTTTTAACCCCGTTAACTATCTTGGTAAAAAAAACATTGGCTTTTTCTTCCCTGCATTCCTGGCACATCAATTTATTCAGCCTCCTTTCCTACATGCTGCCTTCCTGCAGTACCGCTTTAAGCATATTGCTTACCAGCCTTTTAATCAGCTCGTTTTTTTCCTTAGACCCGATTTTTAAGCCGTTGAAAATATCTTCCCTCATTACTGAGCCAATTATTTCTGCTTCCCTGCGGGATATCAGCCTTTCTTCATACAGGCGCATTAAAAAATCCCGCAATTTGACCATTTCGCAGCCATATTCTTTTTCTGCAGCGCTATAAAGCTGTTTTTGAAGCTCTTCCCAGATTTTCTGATATAAAGGATCTATACGCATAACTTTTATATATCCTCGCCCGCCCCTCCTGCTCTGCACCAGGTAGCCTCTTTCCGGGGTAAAGCGGGTAGAAAGAACGTAATTTATCTGGGAAGGAACACACTGGAATTTTTCGGCCAGCTCGCTGCGTTGAATTTCTACATACTGCCCGGGTGCAACTGCCAAAAGCTTTTTCAAATAGTCTTCAATGTAATCAGACAGGGTTATCAAGACAGCCACCCCTTTAGCTTGACTGGTTTGACCTTTACTGACCTTCGTAATTTATTATAACCACTTTACTCCAGGTATATGCAACCGGCGAATGCTTGACTGTGCATCATCACACCACCTTTAGATATAAAAAAAGAGAGAAAAATGGACTTTCTCTTTTTTTTGCTCCCAATTGCTTCTAAAAGCTACATCATGTTAATTATTCAGCTCTGATAAGACTGAAATGCATCCATTG